>Ga0302273_1000898_pt1 | contig 12889 bp, 10 predicted proteins | sample III_Bog_N1_3_FD_198774 | JGI IMG/M metagenome (GOLD analysis project Ga0302273, IMG submission 198774) | Peat permafrost microbial communities from Stordalen Mire near Abisko, Sweden - III_Bog_N1_3 | ecosystem: Environmental > Terrestrial > Soil > Wetlands > Peat | place: Sweden: Abisko... | reverse complement strand
TCGTAATCATTTTTCTCAATCGATACAGTGAGAATTGCATTCAGCGCATCGATGTTTTCTCTGGTAATATTCATAATTCAATGCTTAAAGTTATTGGGAATCAACAAGAAAGAAGAACATATTTTTAGTTCTGTATTTAAAACCTTTTGCTCTAAATTAATAAAAACCGCTCGCTTATCCTTTTTCAAGGTAAAGCAAGTCGGTCAATCTTTTTTTGTACGGGCGAAGGGACTCGAACCCCCACGCCGCAAGGCACCAGATCCTAAGTCTGGCACGTCTACCAATTCCGCCACGCCCGCCAAATGCGGTGCAAATGTATGTCAATTTTTCCACACGTACAACAGACTATGAAATCTTTTCAATTTGTTTTTTCGGAAGGAAAGCGATTACCTCAGTTCGAAATTCTGGCCTAAATAAACACGTCTAACTTCCTCATCTGAAGCAAGTTCTTCAGCTGTTCCCGCTTTCATAATGGAGCCCTCGTACAGAAGATACGATCGGTCGGTAATGTTCAGGGTTTCGTGCACGTTGTGATCGGTTATCAATACTCCGATATTTTTATCGCGCAATTTTCTTACAATTTGCTGAATATCTTCCACTGCAATCGGATCGACTCCGGCAAAAGGTTCATCCAGAAGAATAAATTTTGGATCAATGGCCAGCGCACGGGCAATTTCGGTACGACGTCTTTCGCCCCCTGAAAGTTGATATCCCTGGCTTTTGCGGATGTGTTGCAAACTAAATTCATTCAGCAAAGTTTCAACCCTTTGATGTTGCATCTCTTTTGGTAGTTTGGTCATTTCCAAAACCGACAATATATTGTCTTCAACGCTCATTTGTCTGAAAACCGAAGCTTCCTGTGCCAGATAACCTATTCCTTTTTGAGCCCTCTTATAAACAGGTAAATTGGTGATTTCCTCATCATCCATAAATATTTGTCCTGAAAGAGGTTTGATCAGGCCAACAATCATGTAAAACGAAGTTGTTTTACCTGCTCCATTTGGGCCCAGCAATCCAACAATTTCACCTTGGTTTACTTCGAACGAAACGCCCTTAACAACAGTTCGTTTCCGATATTTCTTGACAATATTTTCGGCTCTGAGTTTCATTTTGAAATTATTAGTCCGGATAATTAAATTTGTTCCAATCTCCGTTTGTTGGCTTTGTCAACCCGCGCAGAAATAAAAATACTTATTTCATACAGGAGAATCAGCGGGATACTTACGATAGTCTGACTAAGTACATCAGGAGGTGTAATAATTGCGGCGATGATCAATAAAACAATATAGGAATGCCGCCTGTATTTTCGCAGGAATTTTGGAGTTAGCAAGCCTATTTTACTCAGGAAATAGATCACAATGGGCAATTCGAAAGCAATGCCACCTGAAAGAACGATGGAGGTAACCATGCTGATATATGACTTGATATTGATTTGATTAACTACTTCAGTGCTTATGCTGTATCCGCCCAACCAATCGATGGAAAAGGGCGCGATCAAATAATAACCAAATAAAACGCCAATAAAAAAAAGACCTGACATAACGGCAACAGCACCGGAAGCATATTTTCTTTCATTTTCGTACAGGGCAGGTTTTACAAAGCTCCAGAACTGATAGACAACATAAGGAGAAGCAACGATAAATCCTGCGACAATTGCAGTCCATACATCGACATTGAACTGCCCCGACATATCGAAATTGATCAAATTCAGCGTTTTAGTGTTTAATCCGGCTGACTTTACTCCAAAAAGATTGTTGAGTTTGATGATCATTTGACTGGTCCAGAAATCAGACTGCTTAGGTGCGATAATAATGGACCAGATAAGATCGCTATAAATATAAGCGACTGTTGCACAGATACAAATGGCAACGATTGATTTGATGATATGCCATCTTAAAGCTTCCAGATGATCAAGGAAAGACATTTCGGCCTTTTGCTCCTTCTTTTTAGTCTTTTTTGTTGATTGATTTTCCCTGGCACTTTCTTCAGACATGATTCGGAATATAATAGATCTGATTGGTTTTAAAATTCGGACAAATATAGTTGAATTCCTTATTCAGGTGGGAGGCGCTATCTTAATTTTATATAAAGGAAAGCTAAAAGTATTTAATTTCAGTTAAAATCATCTGTTTTGATTCATATTTTATATACCTTCGGGAAGCTAATACAATTTTAAATTTATTTTTTTGATCTATAAACGGTCTTTTTTTATGGGAATAGAATATACATTAACTGAACAACTCCAGAAATATTTTGGATTTGATCGTTTTAAAGGCCAACAGGAAGAAGTGATCAAAAGTGTGTTGAGTGGCAACGATACCTTTGTATTGATGCCCACAGGAGGAGGAAAATCATTGTGTTACCAATTACCAGCACTAATTATGGATGGCACAGCAATCATTATTTCTCCATTGATTGCTTTGATGAAGAATCAGGTTGATTCGATCAGAAGTTTTGGCACAGAAGATGGCATTGCCCACTTTTTAAATTCGTCGCTTACAAAAGCTGCTGCCCAAAAGGTACGCGATGATGTGACAAGTGGTAAAACCAAGTTACTTTATGTAGCTCCGGAAAGTTTGACGAAAGAAGACAACATCGAGTTTTTAAAAAACATCAAAATATCTTTTTACGCCATTGATGAGGCACATTGTATTTCAGAGTGGGGACACGATTTCAGGCCTGAATACCGGCGCATAAAACCCATTGTTTCAGAAATCGGAGCAGCTCCGCTTATTGCTTTGACAGCAACAGCAACCGCTAAAGTTCAGCACGACATACAAAAAACACTTGGAATGCTGGATGCCAATGTTTTCAAGGCATCATTCAACCGACCAAATCTCTATTACGAGGTAAAACCCAAGTCGAAACCCGAATCTCAGATCATTCGGTTTATCAAAGAAAACGAAGGAAAGTCGGGAATCATTTATTGTTTGAGCCGGAAAAAAGTTGAAGAATTAACTGAAACACTTGTAGTTAACAACATCAAAGCCTTACCATATCATGCCGGAATGGACTCGGCCACCCGCTCGGCCAATCAGGATAAATTTTTGATGGAAGAGGCCGATGTGATTGTTGCTACCATTGCTTTTGGAATGGGAATAGACAAGCCCGATGTACGTTTTGTGATCCATTACGATATTCCGAAAAGTCTCGAAGGCTACTACCAGGAAACCGGACGTGCCGGAAGAGATGGTGGCGAAGGAAAATGCATTACGCTTTATTCGGCCAAAGACATTCAGAAACTCGAAAAATTTATGCAGGGCAAACCCGTTGCCGAACAGGAAATCGGACGGCAATTATTGCTTGACACAGCTTCTTATGCCGAATCAGCCATTTGCCGCCGTATTATTCTCCTGAATTATTTTGGCGAAAAACTTGAGGAACCTTGCGGAAACTGCGACAACTGTATAAACCCCAAAGAGCAGGTTGAAGCCAAGGACGAAATCTGTCGGGCTTTGCAAGCCATTATTGAAGTAAAGGAAAACTATAAAGCAGAGCATTTATCCGATATCCTCACCGGGAAAAAAACAGCAGCCGTTAAATCATTCCGTCATTACGAACTCGAATCGTTTAATTCGGGAAGCGATCATGGCGAAAAATTCTGGAATGCGGTATTCAGACAAAGTATAATTGCAGGTCTGATTACCAAAGACATCGAGAATTACGGCTTACTCAAAATGACCAAGAAAGGATACGATTTTCTGGAAGATCCATACGATTTTATGCTGGTTCGCAATCACGATTACGATGCCATTGAAGAAGAAGCCAATGCAGCCGCAGCCCAGGCCAGTGGAGCAGGCGACCCTGAATTGTTCTCCATGCTGAAAGATTTGCGAAAGAAAATTTCGAAAAAGCTGAACCTGCCTCCATTTGTCATTTTTCAGGATCCTTCACTGTCGGATATGGCCCTTCAATACCCTATTACAATTGAAGAACTGAAATACATCCAGGGAGTTGGCGATGGTAAAGCAAAACGATACGGCAAGGAATTCGTCGAATTGATAAAATCGTATGTCGATGAAAACGAAATTGAGCGCCCTCAGGATTTGGTTGTTAAAAGTGTAGCCAATAAATCGAAAATAAAAGTGGGCATCATCCAAAGCATTGATCGCAAGATTTCTCTGGAAGACATTTCTTCATCGATCGGCATCGGAATGAAAGAACTAATCTCCGAAATTGAAACCATTGTAAATTCGGGAACGAAAATCAATATTGATTATTACCTCGACGAAATTCTGGATGAAGAGCATCAGGCTGAAATTTTTGAATATTTCAAGGAATCGGGCAACGACAGTATTGAAGACGCACTTAAAGAACTGGGGGAAGATGAATACTCGGAAGAAGACATCCGGTTGATGCGAATCCTTTTCATGTCTGAGTTGGGAAATTAGCACTCCTATTTATTAAGCTCCGGGAAAGAAGACCATCATGCTAAAAATTAATAGGAGTATCCGGGTTCATGCCTAATTTTCAGAACGAAAATTTCATTCGGTAAGAATGCGGATATTCATTAAAAAATAATCCAATTTGGGAAAGCAGGCTGAACCGTATTCGTATTATTCAGTCTGCAACCACCATTTTAGCGTAATGAACATTGATTCAGCAGGTCAAAACCCGTGCGCTGAACGATTGTTTGTTTATCAGAAATGGGAATTTCAGGAATCGGAAAATTGCCCGATCAACCGTTTAGCATTCCATAAAACACAAAATCACACTAAACGTCGGTGAAAACTGCCGAACTGTCTATTGCATTTTTCAGGGAACCAAGTCCGATGTAGATTTGTTTCAAAATTGTAACAAGCAATAGACGTTATGAAAACAATTAAAACAAGTTTACTGATTACCGTCCTTCTGATACTCTTTTCAGGATTCGACGGTAAAGCTCAGGGGAAAACCTGGACACTGGAAGAATGTATTAACTATGCGTTGAACAAAAATATTTCTATCCAGAAAACAGTTTTGACTAATGACCGAAACCAGCTTACTGCTGATCAGGCGCAAGCAAACCGATTACCATCGTTGAATGCTTCTGCCAGCGAAAATTTTAACTGGTATAAAGGTTTTGATTCCAGTACTGGTTCTTACGGAAGCAGTAAAGGATCGAACAGTACCAATTTATCGCTTAATTCAAGTGTTTCGCTGTTTAACGGCGAAAAGTTGGCAAACAAAATCAAACAAGCTGAACTTGATTTGCAGAGTGGTCGTTTTTATTCCGAATCGGTTAAAGAATCGGTAGGTTTAAATATTCTCAATGCTTATTTGCAGGTTTTGTATGCCATCGAAAGTGTAAGCAATGCCGAAAAGCAAATCGTTTCTACAACTGAGCAGTTAAATCTGGCCAAAGAACGGATGGATTTAGGAGTTATCTCCGTGTCGGACTATTTACAGATCAAATCTGAATTGGCTACCGAAAAATCGACCTTAGCTTCGGCTCAGAGTACCTTGTCGATGAGTAAGATTACCCTGATGCAGTTGATGGAATTACCGGTTGATCCTAATTTTGAGATAACCTCGCCAAACTTCGACAATTTGCTGGTTGATTCAGCACAGCCCAATGCTCAGGATATCTACAATCAGGCACTTGGCATTAAACCACAAATCAAGAATGCAGAGTTGAGTAAAGAGAGCGCCAAATTAGGCGTTGAAATTGCGAAGGCTGATGCGCTTCCAAGTCTTTCGATGAATGCAGGTTTATCGACAGGTTACTCCAGTTTAACAACAAATTCTGATTATACGGGTCAGTTAAAGGATAAAGTAAATCCCTCCATCGGATTCTCGCTGTCGATTCCTATTTTCCAGAAAAAACAAATAAAAACAAACATTGCTTCTGCAAACATTTCAGTAACCGATGCTGAACTCACTGAGATAAGCACAAAGAACGATCTTCGTAAAAGTATCGAGCAAGCTTGTGCCGATGTTGCTTCTGCTAAGAGTCAGTATGTTGCCAGTCAGGAGCAGAATCAATCATCGAAAGAATCGTATGATGTGACTACTGAAAAGTATAATCAAGGTTTGATTAACTCGGTCGATTACCTGATTCAAAAGACCAACCTGATTACCTCTGAAAGCAAGTTGTTGCAATCGAAATTCAATTTGATCTTCAGCTTCAAAGTGGTTGATTTCTATAAAGGTATTCCATTGGCATTGTAAAATAACCTTCTGAAAAATTAAAAAATTAAATATATCAATATGAAAAAGAGTTTAATATACATCGGATCGGCAGTTGTGGTGCTTGCCGCAGGTTTTCTGATTTATAAATCAGTCACGAAAACCAAACAGACAGTTTCGATTGAAACAGCCAAAGTTGTACGAGGAACAATTAGTAATACGGTTACTGCAACAGGTACGCTCGAAGCTGTTAAGACAGTAGACGTAGGTACCCAGGTATCAGGAGTTATTGAAAAATTATTTGTTGACTATAACTCACAGGTAAAGAAAGGTCAGTTGCTGGCTCAATTGGATGAAACGCCTTTGCTGGCACAACTCGATCAATCCAAAGCGACAGTTGATCAGGCAGAGGCGCAGGTAAAATACCAGAAAGCCACTTACGAACGTTACAAAGCCCTGCTTGCTAAAAAGCTGATAGCGCAATCGGATTTCGATCTTGCCGAGTTTAACTACAACAATGCGGTGGGTTCGCTGAACAATGCAAATTCGCAATACGACAAAAATAAGATCAATTTGTCGTATGCCCGGATCTATTCGCCCATCGACGGTACTATACTTAACCGTGCAGTAGAGGTAGGTCAAACCGTAGCGGCAAGTTTCAGTACACCAACTTTGTTTACCATTGCAAACGACCTTACACAAATGCGCGTGGAAGCCAAAGTTGACGAAGCAGACATAGGCCAGTTGATTGATGGACAGCGCGTTGAATTTACAGTTGATGCCTTCCCTCTCAGAAAATTTAGTGGTGAAGTAACTGAAATCAGACTTCAGCCAGTTACAACCAATAATGTAGTTACATATACTGTTGTTATTGGAGCTCCTAATCCTGAAAACATTCTAAAACCAGGTATGACTGCCAATGCGACGTTCTTTGTTACCGAGAGAAAAAACATTCTGTTGGTATCTGCAAAAGCCACCAGGTTCACTCCCAATCCTGAAACTATGATGGCTTATATGCCACCAATGGGTAAGGATGGTACACCCGCTGCCGGGTTTTCTGCACCACCAATGCCACCAATGGGCGGAGGTGCAATGTCGATGGAAGGTGCAAAAAATGATTCGATCCATACAGTATGGATAAAAGGAACTAATGGCACACTCCATCCGCAAAAAATTACGGTTGGGGTTACCGACGAAATTAATTTTGAAGTTGTAAATGGACTAACAGAAGGAGATGAAGTAGTAACTTCAATGACATTAGCTGGAGGACCAACCCTAAATGGAAAAAAATCAACAAGTTTTTTTAAACCACCTGGAAGTGAAAAGAGAACACCAACAACAAACACTCAGCGAGGTGGCCCACAATAGTAATGCAGGTGAATTAATCGGATTAATGTTGACACTCAATAGGATAATTAAATCGTCATCATTCGAAACATGCTTCTTTTAGCCTTCCCGGTTTTACAGGGAGGAGGTTTGGAGGGGCTTCAAAAAATAGAAAAATGAAAAAGACAATTATAGAGGTTAAGGACCTAAAGAAAGATTTCTATGTGGGCGATATTACGGTACATGCCTTAAGAGGAATTAACCTGGAAATTAAGGAAGGCGAATTTGTAGCTATTATGGGTACCAGTGGTTCGGGTAAATCAACAATGCTGAATATTCTGGGATGTTTAGACAAGCCAACATCCGGAAGCTACCTGTTGGATGGGGTAAGCATGGCCGAACTTTCGAGAAATGAACTTGCCGGTTTGCGTAACAACAAATTAGGGTTTGTTTTTCAATCATATAACCTTCTGTCGAGGACCTCAGCGCTCGAAAATGTAGAGCTTCCGCTTTTTTACAATTCGAAAGTAAAACCGAAAGAACGCAAAGAACGGGCGATTGCAGCTTTGGAAGCTGTAGGACTTGCCGATCGGATGCACCACATGCCTAATCAGCTTTCGGGAGGTCAACAGCAGCGTGTGGCTATTGCCAGGTCGCTGGTAAACGACCCGGTGGTTATTCTGGCTGACGAAGCAACAGGGAACCTTGACACGCGAACTTCCTACGAGATCATGGCATTGCTTCAGGATTTAAATTCGAAAGGCAAAACCATTGTATTTGTGACCCACGAACCCGATATAGCAAAGTTTATGACCCGCGAGGTTGTTTTCCGCGATGGACATATTATTCGTGAAAATATGGTAACTGATAGGTACAATGCTGCTGAATTACTAAAAGCTCTTCCGGAGGAAGAAGTGGTTTAACCGAAAAAAAAGTAAAGTCATGAACTATACAAATACAGTTAAAATATCGATGAATGCTTTGAAGCGTAATAAGTTCAGGGCATTCCTTACCATGCTTGGGATCATCATTGGAGTGGCATCGGTGATTGTGATGCTTGCTATTGGGGAAGGATCGAAACGAAGTATCTCAACCCGAATGTCGAGCATGGGAACCAACCTGATTATGGTTATGCCCGCATCGCAACAAAAAGGTGGTGTAGCGATGGGAAATTCGAATGCGCAAAGTATGACTTTGAATGATATTACGGCAATAGAAAAAGAGTGCCCGGCAATTTCTGCTGTGTCTCCTGAAGTTCGTGCGACAGGACAGGCCGTTGTGGGTAATTCAAACTGGCCAACTTCGGTATACGGGGTCAATAATAAATACCTCAATATTCGGAAATATACCATCAAATCGGGGCGCGGTTTTACTGACAAAGAGATTCAAACCTATGCCAAAGTTTGCCTTGTTGGACAAACCATTATTGAAAAACTTTTTGAAGGGAAAGCTGATCCAATTGGTCAATCGGTCCGATTTAAGGGTATACCGCTTTTGATTATTGGTGTGTTGACAGATAAAGGCGAAAACGGCATGGGACAGGATCAGGACGACTTGATTATAGCGCCATACACTACTGTTCAGAAACGTATCCTTGCAATCACACATATTCAGGGTATTTATGGTTCTGCAGTAAGCGAGGAAAAAAATAGTGAGGCAATCAGTCAGGTTACTGCTACGCTACGCAAAAGCCATAAACTAAAAGATGATGAAACTGATGATTTCCAGGTAAGGTCGCAGGCTGAATTGGTACAAACATTTTCATCGGTGATGGATATTTTAACCTTGCTTTTAGGTGCAATTGCCGGAATCTCATTGTTGGTTGGCGGTATAGGTATCATGAATATCATGTTTGTGTCGGTTACCGAGCGTACCCGTGAAATTGGATTGCGTTTGTCAGTGGGTGGTCGTGCCAATGATATTATGATGCAGTTCCTGATCGAATCGGTTCTTTTGAGCGTATTTGGTGGAATAATCGGGATTATTTTTGGAATGATGGTAACCTATGTTGTTACTTCAGTATTAGGCTGGGGCATGATTATTATGCCAGAAGTACAAGCTTTGGGATTCTTGGTTTGTTCGGCCATCGGTATCTTCTTCGGATGGTATCCTGCCCGGAAAGCATCCAACCTGAATCCGATTGATGCGCTGAGGTACGAATAAAAAGATATAACGATTTTACAATTTACCATTGACTATTGAACTGTGGCTCAAATGGTAAATTGCAAATCGTTAAATTATAAATAAGAATAGGTATGCAATTTTTGATAAAAATGAACTTCCATGTTTAAATTTCAGTCCTTTTCTGATAAAAAGCTTGTGCTGTCGCTGCATATCATTGCCTGGATAATCTTAATCATTATTCCGCTTTACATCAACAATATCTTTGGCGGCGGCAATCAACACCGGTTGTATCAGTTTTATATGCACACTTTTTCAGCAGTCACAATTTTTTATGTCGGATATTTGTGGCTAATTCCCCGGTTTTTCCTTCAGGATCGGAAAGTGGCCTACGTCATCATTCTGATCGGATTTATCCTTTCAACGTATGTCGTAACCAGTTTTGTTAACGATAACATTCTAAACGACCCGGTGGCTGATGCGAAATTCATGGAGAATTATAAGAAGATAACGGGTGAGAATGTACCATCATCGTTCAGGGCATTTGGTTTTTTTAATCATATATTGGCTTCGATGCTTATTTCGGGCTTTGCCATGGGGCTTGGAGTGATGGAAAAGTTGAAACAAAACGAGAAGAAACAAAAAGAATTGGAAAAAGAGAAACTGCACTCTGAACTGGCCTTTCTGAAAAACCAGGTTAGTCCACATTTTTTCTTCAATACCCTGAATAACATATACTCGTTAATTGGCATTGATGGGTCAACTGCCCAGGATTCGGTTCTGAAATTATCAAAATTGATGCGCTACCTGCTTTACGAATCGGAACATGGCGAAACACGTATGAGCCACGAAATCGATTTCATGAACAATTACATCGATCTGATGAAATTGCGCATCAGTTCAAAAGTGGAGTTGCTGATCGACTTTCCAAAGAATTTCTCCGATTTTCCAATTCCGCCGTTGCTTTTTGTGCCTTTCATCGAAAACGCTTTTAAACATGGAGTTAGCTACCGCGAACCATCGTTTATTCACATCCGGATGGAAATCGGGAACGAACAAATCAGTTTTATTTCTGAAAACAGCATCGGGAAAAACAACCAGACTGAAGATCTGCGTTATTCAGGAATCGGGCTCGAAAACGTTCAGAAAAGGCTTACCCTTTTATTTCCGGGCAAACACGAACTGAAAATTGAAAAGAAAGAAACCGTATTTTCCGTCGGACTTTCCATCCAAAAAGAAATACTATCCGCATGAAAATGAGAACTATTGCCATCGACGATGAACCGCTTGCCCTGCGACTGGTAAGTGATTACATCGACAAAACACCTTTCCTTGAACTGGCTGGCGCATTCGACAATCCGCTGGATGCCATCGACTTTTTATCGACTCAGGCTGTTGATCTGATTTTCGTAGATATTCAGATGCCCGATCTTTCAGGAATTGAGTTTGCCCGGAGCCTGGAGAGTGCGCCCAAAATAGTATTCACTACGGCGTATGAAAAATACGCACTCGAAGGTTTTAAACTGAATGCCATCGATTATTTGCTGAAGCCGTTCAGTTACGAGGAATTTCTAAAAGCTGCGCAGAAAGCCCGGAAGCAATCCGAATTGGAAGCCAATGCATTATCGTCGATCGAAGCCAATAACCAGTTTTTATTCCTGAAATCGGAATACAAAATACGGCGGATCAATTTCAATGATATTTTGTACATCGAAGGATTGAAGGACTACATCAAAGTATATACAACGGGCGACGACAAGCCTGTTCTGTCACTCAATTCGATCAAATCGCTCGAACAAAAATTACCAGAAACACAGTTTATGCGGGTACACCGGTCGTTTATCGTTAATCTCGACCGGATCGATACCATCGAACGTAGCCGTATTATCTTTGGCAAAACCTACATCCCGGTAAGTGATCAATACAAAGACAAGTTTCAGGAGTATTTGGACAAGAATTTTTTATAGAAATTTTTGTAGTTTTTTTACGGGTTTCAATTCCAGTATGGTGCGATTGGGAGTTTAGAGGTCGCCTGTTCGACCGACCCGACCTTGGTTTCAATTCCAGTATGGTGCGATTGGGAGGCACATTGCGCACAAACACCAACTAAGAATTGGGAGTTTCAATTCCAGTATGGTGCGATTGGGAGTTTTTCAAATTTCAAACGATCGTCAACGAAAATCAGTTTCAATTCCAGTATGGTGCGATTGGGAGATAACCGACATTCATACGTTGGCCTCACTTTCATGTTTCAATTCCAGTATGGTGCGATTGGGAGAAACTGGAGGTGGACCGGCCTTAGGGTACTGGCAGAGTTTCAATTCCAGTATGGTGCGATTGGGAGCAAGTTCATGCTGCATATTTAAACGATATGCTGAGTTTCAATTCCAGTATGGTGCGATTGGGAGATACTTTCTGAATTATTCGGTTGGTTTTATCTAAAGTTTCAATTCCAGTATGGTGCGATTGGGAGCTACTGAAACAATTTTTCATGTTATGGATGCTTTCGGTGTTTCAATTCCAGTATGGTGCGATTGGGAGTACTACAAAATAGGTCATTTTTCGGCAGTTGTGGAGTTTCAATTCCAGTATGGTGCGATTGGGAGCTGCGAGTCGGCAAACGATGTGGATAGCTTTACAATTTGTTTCAATTCCAGTATGGTGCGATTGGGAGGCTGTTGGCTTCGCCCATATTGATCCCGTGTATTTTGTTTCAATTCCAGTATGGTGCGATTGGGAGGCAACGAATGCACTTGTAGGAACATCGAGTGCAAGGTTTCAATTCCAGTATGGTGCGATTGGGAGGGCGGCTTCCGGATCTTCGTCATCTTCCTTTTTGTCGAGTTTCAATTCCAGTATGGTGCGATTGGGAGGTACGGTGCGTGGTCCGAATTGTGGGCTGGTTTCGTTTCAATTCCAGTATGGTGCGATTGGGAGCCGACATGTTACACTTTCGCGGAATTTCTGAAGAGTTTCAATTCCAGTATGGTGCGATTGGGAGTTCGCCAACACCGAAATAAAACGCCGTGCCATCGAAAGTTTCAATTCCAGTATGGTGCGATTGGGAGCTTTTTCCCATTCTTTAACCAGTGCATCGAGGCGAAGTTTCAATTCCAGTATGGTGCGATTGGGAGAATTAATCACCGGACAATCGGTTAATCCAAAATATGTTTCAATTCCAGTATGGTGCGATTGGGAGTCACCGTCCTATTTTCGCCCTTTTCAAGCCTTAAGTTTCAATTCCAGTATGGTGCGATTGGGAGAGTCGAAATTGCAAAAGCCCCAAACGGATTATTTGTTTCAATTCCAGTATGGTGCGATTGGGAGTGTCGAT
>Ga0302273_1000890_pt1 | contig 12973 bp, 5 predicted proteins | sample III_Bog_N1_3_FD_198774 | JGI IMG/M metagenome (GOLD analysis project Ga0302273, IMG submission 198774) | Peat permafrost microbial communities from Stordalen Mire near Abisko, Sweden - III_Bog_N1_3 | ecosystem: Environmental > Terrestrial > Soil > Wetlands > Peat | place: Sweden: Abisko... | reverse complement strand
CAGGAGTGGTTCTCCAAAATACAGGATTATCGCGGGAATCAACCGAATTAGAGGCCAAAATCAGGACAAATGAATTTGGCTGGACGTATGACGAGAATTCAGTCGGGGACAAGTCACATCGACAATAAGGTCGATAAAGAGACAGGATGCCAGACCAATTGATATCAAATGGTTATTTGCTGTTGACAAACGACCAAGAAGAAAAGCCGTGACCAAGATGCCAATTGTCCAAATTATTTGGACAAAGCTGCCAGACATGCTTTTTGCAATGAGAAACAACGCGTAATTAATAGGAACAATTAGAATCAGTATAAGTGTATTCATATTATTTCTTCTTAAGAGGACATACCTTCGGTTTAGATTGACACTCTTTTTCAGCATCAGCTACTGAATCAAAGTCTCCGGGAATTGAAACATATTGGTGCATTGCTGCACAATAATAGTTTGGCTTTTGGGGGTCATCTTTTCCAAGTTTAGCTGTTGCAAAGCAGTCTAAGACATTAGAATTACATTGAGCACAGGGGGCTCCGCCACTGCTGCTATACCATGAACTTGCATCACACCCATTTTTATCATAGCACGCATCATGAGCGGCGCAACATTCGAGGGTAGCGGGGTCATTATCCGTAAAAAACTTGAACGGGGGAAGCACATCACAACCAACATTGTCCATACCCCTAGGGTCATTATGATTAATGGGAGTGTTATTTACATAGATGTAAAAATTGATTCCACCCTTAAACCGAATAGGATCTTTCGCAGTCCATCTTCCAACACTCGGGTCATAATCTCTAGCACCAAACCTCACGAACCCAGTGCTGGCATCATATAATCCACCAGCATATCCAAAAGGCTGGAATCCGGGATTCGTATTGCTGGTCTCGATTCCGAATTCGTCATAATTGATCGACTGCACCACCGCACCAGAGCTTGCATTAATCACCATGCGCACCGATCCTAAATGATCCGTGACGAAGCGATAATTGACACCAGACATCACCATATAACTAGGCACATTGCCACGGTCACCATAAACGAAGGTTGCTTTGACGTTGCTAGATCCATCGAGCCATGAGATGGGCTTGAGCTGATCCTTGTAAATGAATCCTTCCACAAGGCTTCCATTGATGCGCTTGCCGATACGGCGATTGCGGGCATCCATGTCGTAGCTCACCAGAGTTCCGTCTTCAAGCGTTGCACTTACGAGGTTTCCGAAGGCATCGTAATGGTAGTTGCTGCTATGCAACGATCCTGCAATGGATGTCAACGATCCATTGGCATCGAAGGAATAACTATGAATGCCATCGGTGATCAAACGATCCTGAGAATCGTAACTGTACTGGGTGGCATTCTTCGCAATTCGGTTACCGTTCAAATCGTAGGAATAGGTATTGGAGGCAACACCGTTCTTGCTCACGGTGACAAGTCTTCCACGAGCATCGTAATTGTACACCCATGCTGTAAGTGTGGAACCCTCATGGTCATCCATCGCCACAATGCGCCCGAGAGCATCGTAGGTGTAGTTCCATTCACGGATTGTTGTGCCATTCAGCATATAACGAAGGGTAGTCAAACGCCCTGCGCTGTCCAAGGTCTGAACGCTCTTCACATTTCCAAGCGCAGTGGAATCAATGTTTCCGCGCTGCGAATTGCGACTTAACGTCAGTGATCCAACCTTGGTCAGGAGTCCATCTGAATCGTAGGTGTTCAGGGTTGAAGCCCCATTCACCAGCGTTGTTGCCACTCGTCCCGAAGCGTTGAATGTCCAGCCCACGGAACCACTGAGTGTTCCACTCATGGTTTCGGCAGTGAGGCGTGAACCATCATAAGAATATTGCAAGTGGCTGCTGATGGTTGGTGAACCCGTGGCAACTCTGTCCATGCTCAGGAGCTTATCGGATTTGCCAACGTAAGAAGTCGAATAGGATGCATCGGGAATGACAACGCCAGTCAAGCGTCCTGAGGCTTCGCGTTGCAGCTTTACGGTATCGCCACTGGGTAGGATTCGCTGTGTGGGCAATTCGTCCCTGTCGTAGATCTGTCGGTCTGCATTGGCTACGCCACTGATTGCAGGAGCTTGGTATGAAGTATCGCGGTCATGATCGTCATACCCAAACTTGTGCTCGTTTCCGTTCGGTGGAGTCAGCCCAATGATGTTTCCAACACCATCGTAATGGAACCCAACCACGCCAGTATCAGGGAGGGCGAGAGTAATTACACGGTCGAGCGAATCGTAACCATGGCGGCTCACATGTCCATAAGCATCGGTCACCGTAAGAAGATTTCCAGCTAAGCCATATGTCATTGCGACGGAGGCAACCTTGCTCACTCCATTGCTGTCAAAGGCTTGGCTCACCAAGTCCACCTGCCCGAGCAAATCGTAGTGGTAGTTCACGGAATGTCTACCACGAATGCTGTCGGAGATGACACGCATGGAGGAATCGAGCATCTGGATTCTGGTTCGTCCCAATGGGCTGGCAATGGTCCGTTGCAGAGCAATGAAATCCGTCGTCGTAGTCCAAGTCTTGCCATTCACGGTAACCTTATCCGTAAGCTGATGGCTCCAAGGTTCGTTTTCATTTTCTTCAATGTCACGATTCGTCACCTGCACGGTGCCGCTGGGTAAGATCAGCGAATCAAGGTAAGGGTAGAGAGTTCCAGAAAACCGTTGTGGCATTGCCTTCGAGTATGAGATTTCCCGTGTACCATCGCTGTGTCGGGTCTCGCTGCGCCCTGCGGTCGGGTCAACTCTGCTGAATGTGCTGTCCCCAGTTTCCGATAGATCGATACGGTTCACCGTACCATCAGGTTTGCGGATCTTGATGTAGGTACGTGTACGCCCTTCGGGAGTTGTTATAACATTTCGTGCCGTATCGCCAGCGACAGTGCGCACAAGCCTCTTGCCTTTTCCAAACGCATCCCCATCATAGTGAAGTTGCCCTGCACTGTCATAAGCGATGGAGTCCTTCCGGTTCACAGGATTCGAGAACGACACAAGAAGACCCAGCGAATCATAACGCATCGCATATTTTCCACCACTTGGATCTGTAATGCTATCTACCATTTTGCTTGCTGGGTTAAAGCGAATCCGAGTCGTCTTTCCATCGGGCGCAGTAACATTCCAAAGTCCTGCCACTGTATCTAGCGATAGAGTTGTTGTGCGTCCACTGTCCGAAAGTCCATATTCGGTGATGGACGAAGCGTTTCCTGCGGAATCATAGCCATATTTTCTGATGGTCTTGAGGCTGAGCGGATCAACAACCCTTACGAGATTATGAAAAACATCGTAACCATAGAACTTACCATCGTTTCCAGTCTGATATGACAGATCGTTCAAGCTAGCCATAGCTGGATTGGTGGGCACCAATTCCACCATATAATTTCCACTAATTTCTATGATTTTCCCATCCGGTGTGATTGTGCCGATCTCATTATCCAATTCAGCATTATACGCATCGACAGGTGTTGTCCCGTCAAATCTTGTTGCATAGCCCCACGCACCCGCTAGGTGGTGCAGGTAACCCTTGGAATAAAGGAACAGCTTGCTGTCATATTCGATAACAGCACCGGAAGGGGTCTGATAAATATTCCCAACACTAAAGCCATCAATGTTTACAGAGGAAGCCAAGACCGTTCCCCGTGAAGGAATATCCCAAATATTAATGTTCCCGCCACCAATAAAAGTACTTAGATGACCCAATGCGTCAATCCTAAAAACATCATGGTCCGAAGCAACAAAAAAGCCTCCATTGCCATCAAGACTTATTGAGCGGTATTCGCTACTATAGTAATTGTCTCCGTTATGGGTGGTCGGCAGCACAGCGATAACCTGCTGACCACCATCAGGATCAATTCTTATGATTTTCATGGGAGCATACTCATCGCCAAGGACGGCGAAGATATTTCCCGACGCATCCATTGTCATGCCTTTCACTTCACAGTCATAGCTACCCGTAGTGCATGGAATCTTTATAATATGGAAGAGACCATCCTTACCGACTTTTGTTATCTCCGCAGGCTGGTCAACACCATATTGGAAAAAATAGTTTACAAAAAACATCTCATTATTAGCATTAGCCAAAACAGGTACTGGATAGCTAACAGTCACAGCTCCAGAAGGTGCCAGTGCCGAGTCACCATCCGTGACTGGGTTTCCTGTATCATTATTATAGAACTCCACAGCGTTAGTTCCCTCCGAACCAAACTTCATGTAGCCCGATTTCCTTGTGTTCTCATCAAAAAAACTGTAGTCAAGTGAACCGTCCGGCGAAGAAGCCAAGGAATAGCAACCAGATTCAAGATTGCTGTAACTTCCGATAGGGGACTGGTTAACTCCCATGTATTTCCGGATCGACAGATCAGCACCAACTACACCAATGCTGTCACTCATGTCCCACGGTCTCATTCCCTGTAAATTCCATCCGGCGAATCCCGGTGCAACGTAGAGCCGTTTCCCATACGTGTATACAGCCGATGTCTCCCAATTGATCATGTGTGAGATGACTTGGCTGTTGCTAGCCGCAAGCTGCGCAAACGACTTCGTCTGCGAGCCGGGCACTCCGAGCCGCAGCTCAGGGTACACGTAGGTCACCGAGACGCTGAAGTCGGCGTAGCCCTTCACAAAGTTTCCGAATGCGTCCTTGCCATCCCACTTGAAAGACATCGTGTCAGGGATTGCCGGAGGATAGAAGATTCGTTTTGTGTCACGACCAAGGTACGATATGTCCACCTCCACCCGCTTCAGGCTTGCTGGCAATGTTTTCCTGTTTTTGACACGGACAATGATACTGTTTGTGCGACCATAGCCCCTGCTGTCCATGCTGTTGTAGTTAAACGAATATGGAGTACCAGCGATAGGAATAACTTCTCCAATGCTTCCGTTCTCAACCCCGATAACACTACCTTCTTCAAGTTGATCACATTGACAATCTGTGGTGTCACCATATGTCGTTACACTATCATAAGTATCGCTGTCTCCACTTACCGAAAGGCTATCTCCCGGAGGACCAATGGCAAGAGAGTCTACGCCATTTGTTGGGTTGAAATCCCAGACAGTGAAATGATTCAACGGCATGCGCCACAATTCCTTACCAACAGCATATTGCGAAGCGAGGGATGTCTGTTCATCGGCTGTGATGCCAATCGCAGCAAGTGCGGATTCCGTTTCTGCAACACCGTCGCCGTTGATGTCGAGATCTGCTTTGCCTGCTGTTACAGAAAGGATTTTGATCACCAAACCATCATTCTCGGCAACCCAAGTTGCTTTTGTGCGGTCATACCATCCAGCGGGAACTCCTGTTCCGACAGGGAACCCAAGGTAATTGTCAACATAGACCGGCACAGGTTTGCTAAACTGAACGGTCTTTGCATCGCCAGCTTCATCTACTGAAAATTCAGCTGCAAAAGTATATGCGGTGTTCACGGCAACGGGGGCTGGCATCGCCTTTGGTCCAGTGGAACCCACGGTGAATTCCGTAGTTCTCATGGTTAGCTTATCCATTGGAAGTGTTGAGCCATCAGCAAGCACAAGGCTAGCCTTCGTGCCGGGCATTACAAACGTTCTTGTTTCCCTGTATCCATCAGCGTCACTATGTCCAGTGCTCTTTGCAACCTGAACCGATGTGGAGTTAAATGTAACGGGAGTCGATGCGATGTCAAGCATTGTGAGGACAACATCGTCGAGGTGCGCCCACTTGTTCCAGCCGACTGTTGAGGGGCGTTGCAATGCGAGGTAGCCCTTCTTTTCCACATCGAGTGTAACAGCTCCACCACCATTCACTACGATCACGTATTGACCATCATTGCCCGTAACAGTGTATCCAACTTCAGGCTGTTCAAGGATGCGAACTACTGCGCCTGCAAGCGGCAAACTATCCGTTCCAATGACTCGACCACGGACAAACGCTGCCCGCCGATCTTTGATTGCGCTATCCGCAATTCCTTTCTGAACTTTATTTTCGCCTTGAGTCAACGCTTTGACGTAATGACTTGCCAATGTTTGGTGTGTCTGTGCAGGCTGAGGAACAACTGGAGATGGCACAATACCAAGCGAGGTTACTGTGATAGTATCTACGCCAGCAAGTACTCCATTTCTAACAGCTCTGCGGAAAATTTTGTTGACACCCTTAGCTAGATTCTCGGTGGTGTCATAGGTTTGGAACGAGCCATCCACTTGCCAACGCACAGTCGTTGCGTATCCGTCAACGGTTGAGTTGTTTTCAGGATAAATGATCTTCACGCGGTTGGGGTGATGTACAACGATTTGATCAGAGCCAATGCGTCCCCAGTAGTCCGTAAAACTTCTTGCAATAGTGTTATCGCCCCACACGAGGCTTTCGCTATCTGCCTTTGCAAGTCCATTCACAGTCCAGATCACGCTTGTCAGCGAGGAATCAACCTGTGAGCCTGCATATGGATACAGGATATGCACATCTGGTGATGGTGGTTGCTGCACGTGGAATAAAATTGTTGCAGGAACGGAAGTCAAGCCATCGAAAACTTGGATTACGGTCTGATCTTCAAGATTCACGGAACCATCATGCACATAGCTTACACGCCCCTGTAAGAACGCTTGCATGGTGAACTTACCACCAGCGGAAAGGGTTGTGCCATCAAGTTGGATTGATCCATGCACTGGAGGGATGACGACAGTAATGACAAGCTGGTCATTTGGGGTATCGACATCGATAACCTGAAGTGCGCTTTGGCCAAGAACGGTCGCAGAGCCGAACGCGGCAGCAACGGCACCAGCAGTGACCTCTGGTGGAACATTCACGCTCGCTACTCTGCTTACGAACTGCAACTTGGAATCGGCATCGATGCTCACATTGCGCCCAATCACTGCGCCAACGACGCTTGCCCTGGTGTTGTATGTGAAGTCAGCCAGTGGCGCAGCAAAGGTGCCAAACAGAACCGCATCATAGCCAATGCGCACTGTAGAGGTTCCAAGCGAGACAATCTGTAAGCGGAGTGGGAGACTGTCACCTGCGAACACGACCTGGCTGCGGTCTCCCAGGTCAAAAGCGCCCGACACCCAGACGCGCACTCGCCCTGTTCCCGGCAGCAGTTGGATCTTGGAATCCGCAGAAAGCGTGAGAGAGGAGACGTAATAATCTCCTGAGTCCAGAGAAAGGATTCCACCGGCCTGCACCTGCACGTTGCCATACATCCCAGCAGAAAGCAAGTCTGTAAGCCCAGGAGCCACGGAGACATCCGAGCCACCTGAACCAGCGGACAACGAGCCAATGGACATGTCGCAGGAGGCCAAGTCTGCATCGGACTGCAACGTCGTTCCACCAACGGACGTCGAATTGCCAAGGCTCACCGTCCCACCGGCGAGCAAGTCCTTGCCCACATTTGCACGGTCACGAAGCGTAATGTTGCCGAGAGCCTGTACACTGCTATCCACCTTGGCATCGTAGCCAAGCAGGGCGTTGCGGTTGGCGCGGACCGAGCCTCCCTTGGCAAAGGAGCGGTCACCAACATTCAAATCGAGCGAAGCAAGGAATGCAAAGCGAGTCCAGCAGTCAGGAATCTGTTGGTTCGCCACAGGAACAACAATTGCAGATGAGGATGATGCGGTTACGATAGAAGAGGAGAATGCAGGTGGCGTAAGCCCTGCCACCAAATTGCCGAAGGCATCGTTCAGCGTGATGTGGGTGTTCAGTGATGAACCAGAGCCCACGGTGGGTTGACTCCAGTCATTGCTCTTGTCGAAGGTTGACCAGTCTGCGTAGTGTATGCCAAACTGCATGCCGTTGCCCCACAGCAACGACGCTCCGGGCAGCAACGTAGTCTGCCCATTGAAGTTAATTTCGGCATAGGCAAGCCCGGTTGAATCCTCGACGACCAATGCGGGGAGGGTTGACGGGTCCCACATCGTGATCTGCGGGGCCTTTCCGTTTTCTACCATGAAATAATAGCGCAGCTTGAAAAGCTGGAGGGATTCGGTGCCATCATTCGTGATGAAGATACGGGGTTTCACCCACTGCGAATCCGCAAGGCCATCGTCACGCGAGGATATGGTGACTGTGGCTGCCAGCGAAACGGCAAATGCCGATGCTACAACGATCCCGATAATTTTGCTTAGACTCATCTGTTCCCTTCCTGATTTCTTCTTGCTCTGATACTGTCGTGGCGAAAAATGCAGTTCCGACCATCATTGCTTGGATGCCAATATAGAAATTCAGTGGTCAGGAATGTGATGGTTGGTGAGCCGAAACATCAAGGGCAATGGAGCAAAGGCGAGGATATGGAACACTAAGTTGTTGGCTTAAATGAAGTTGCTACGTGTCAACATAAATATATTTCACGTCTGCTGCGACGTTGCTGGAACAGGGTCTATGCAGAGTCCAAGGAACGTTTATGGCATATGTAAATAGGATAAAAAACATCTTTTATCCCTTGTTCATCGAATTAGAATCACTTAGCTTGTTTATCCCGACTCCGAATGGGGCCGGATTCCGTAAAAAAACACATGGACCTAAACATGGGCCAGGAGGCAACATGACATCACAGAACCTGATTTCAGCTTCGATTGCGGCAGAGACCAAGGCCGACATCTTGCAGAAGCTTGCAGACATCAAAGGCAAGCTTGGCTTTCTATTGACCTTGCAGCCAAACGAAGTACACTCATTGTTCAAGGCGGGCAATGGCTACGCACCCTTTGTGGACAAAGCCCACAGCGTCGCCACCGACCACGCACAGATTTTACCGGGTGTGTTCGAGCTCGCAGAGTTCAAAAAGGATTATGCACTCTCCAAGGACCTCACCGCCATTGCAGACCAAGTGAAACAGCTTTCCAACGGTTTGCAGAACACCTTGACCGCCGCCAACAGCGACGCCTTGGCCGGGGCTCTTGAGATTTATGCCGCAGTCAAGCAGCACCGCGACAAGGTTCCGGGCTTAAACGTGGTTGCCGAAGAGATGGCGGTGTTCTTCAAGAAGCCACACAGGGTTGCCAGCTCCACAGCAGCAGCCCTCAAGGCCTAACCGCATTCCCTTAGCCATTCGCTCCAGGCAAGGGACGTTTCTCGCAACAAGGAATGCCCCAATGCCGAGGGAATGGCCAACTCACCCATGGGTCTCAGAGTCACTTCGGAGTATCTAAATCACACTCACGACTGACCCGGAGACACTTCGGAGTATCTAAATCACACTCACGACTGACTCGGAGTCACTTCGGAGTATCTAAATCACACTCACGACTGACTCGGAGACACTTCGGAGTATCGAAACCACACTCACGACTGACTCGGAGTCACTCCGGAGTACAGAAACCACACTCACGACTGACTCGGAGTCACTCCGGAGTACAGAAACCACATCCCTACGAATCCGTGTGGTGGAAGCCATTTAAACCCCTCCTTTTGGGGAGGGGACTATACTCAAATCCAGCTCGTATTTACTCTGCGCGTTCAATATGGGGATTTAACAGCTCAACTCGATAGGACATTGTGCCTTGAGAATTTTTCACGATGTAAATTCCATTACGCAAATTCATTCTAGCCATCTGATCACGCAGGGTTCCTTGATCCGAATGGCTGATCTCTCCGACATTTTTTCCCATGAGATCATAGACCTTTGAGCCTTTCCAATCTTGTTGAAGATCTGCGGACTTTCTTGGCGTAAGCGAGACAGGATCTGTAGTGAACGAAATCCAGTCAATATTGAAGTACGAGCCATCCACAACAATTTTCAGGGTGTGGTCTCCAGCCGTCAATACAGGCGTTGTTCCACTGATTGTTGTGAAAGTATCCCAAGATCCACCATTCGGCACGACCACTGCACCAGTAATGTTTGTGCTATCGAGCATTGCATGGAACGAAGAGCTATCGAGCCCCGACGAAACCATCGCGGACCAGTTGTAAGCGCGCGCTTCGTTCACATGAACTGAATATTCCATCCATTCTCCTGCAACGGTAAACCCGACTTTGTAGCCACTGATTGAATCACCAACAATATCGACTCCATCGGTTCGGTACACGCCACCTTGATTGGCTGGATCATTGTCGGAATAGGATACGCCTTGACCGCCAACGTCATAGTTTTCGGCTTCGATTTTTCCAGGGATCTGTGCAACGATTCCCTTGAAAGGTGCTTGGGGAACGACCACGGAAAAATCGGGAAGAGGAATGGTGAGATGCTTCTCGATATCACTGTATGCAGGCTCAATGCCCGCCCCGCTGATCGTGGTGGCTGAGGTGCCTGCATTGTCTGATTGGGTATAAGTTCCGCAGGAGTTACAAGCAACCTGATTGGGGGCATTGACAAATACATTGTGGCTCACATCATAGCCACTCGTGCCTTCATCTAGATAGATCGACACGATCCAATAATCCGCCCACGTTGAAGCGCTCATGTCATGGATGTAATTGTATTGAATTTCGGAACCTGAGCCTTGGTTGGAGAGCGTATAGATGGGGCCTGCATCTGCAAGTAGTTGCGCTACATGGTGAATGTTGTTCCAATTGATTTTGTTGGTGGTCATCGCAGTCGTACTCTTTGTCCACCCAAAACCCACCGAAATCCCAGAATAGTTGGTGTACGAAACTTCGTTATGCTCAATCACGATATAGCGTGGGTATCCGGCTCCGATCCCTACTGCGCCTTGGATCTCGGTGGTCACCTTGGTCACGAGGTTATTCTTGACGGTGTCTCGTCGGCAGATTTCGTTGGTATCGGTTGGGTTGTACGCAATGTGTATTTCTGTGAGCGAATCCTGCGCGAATTTTCCGATGGAAATTCCTGAGCCTCCGAGATCCGTAAAGACATTGCCCTCGATCAGATCATCGTGCGTGCCCGAAATAAAATCCAAGCCCGTTGCGGCCATTTGTGAAAACACATTGCGCTCAAAACGAATGTGATCAGCATTGGTTACCGTAACGCCTGCTGCCGGCCGCCAAAGCATATATTTATTGCCTCCAGGGGCGGCGACGTTAAATTGCCCTGCTTGCAAGTCCAAGAAGCCCATTTTGCTTGGTCGCATAAAGGTTGAATGTGCGAATGCTAGCCCTTGGAACGCAAGGTGACTCACGGTCTGCGTGGTGCTTGAGCCTGTAACGGTAATCAAGTTTTCGAGCATTGGTACAACGACGGTTGCCGTCGACATATTTTCCCCAGTACGCGGCATATAATACACCGTATTCGTCGATTCATCTTGATACCACTCACCCGCTTGATCGAGAAACTCATACGCATTTTCGAAATAGAATGCTTGTTGCTTGGTCTTGTCTCCATAGGTGACTCCAAGCATGGGGTATGGGCGATTGAACAACATGGTCTTTTCGGGATCTTGAATTTGAAGTTTAGTGGTAGAACCTGATGTGGCCGATGAGGCTAAGCGAAGCGTTGCATCGGCCCAGGCGATCATGAGATGCATTTCGACCTTGTTGAAATTTTTCCAGCTTGACACATACGACGAGGCTACATCAAGTGCGCGCCCAGTTGTATCCACCTTAGTCAGGCGGAAAAAGTTCGCAGAGCCATCTGTGCCTAGGTTTGGTGAGCGAGCACGGATCGCCTTTGTTCCATTCACATAGAGCTGGCGAAAGCGCGATGTTACTCCCGTTGCTTTCCAAATATTTTTTGCTTGATCATACAAGGTCCATCCTGTGATCGCTTGCCCGCCAGTAAGAAGCGGAGTCTCACCCGTGTAATTCACGTAGCGAACATAGAAGCCGTTCTTGCCTCCATCAGCATTGCCAAAGGCAATTGTACTCGCCAGTGGATACGTGCCTCCGCGCAAGGTAACCACAATATCACCATTCATCGTTGCATTAATCGTGCGTACAACATCACGAGCCTTGGCGATGGTTTGGAATGGCTGCGCAAGCGTGCCTGGATTGGCATCGCTTCCTGTAGGAGAAACATAATAGGTGGCTTGTGGAGCAGCACCGGATGCAAATTCAAAACACACGCACAAAATCAAAGCAAGAACCCATTTCGAATGCATCAAGCGAAATTCTTTCATCATTTTTCCCTCGTGTAAAATGCGCGACTCACCGAACCACAAGCTTTGAACTATGGGTTGTCTTACCATCCGCATTCACTTTCACGAAATAGATTCCAATGGGAAGGCCCGACAGATCAGCGTTCCAAGACACAAGACTATTCCCATTCATTGGTGCCGACGCGCGCACGGCTTTGCCCACGAGGTTATACAAACCCATTGTGATCGAGGTTCCTTGCGCACCATGGAGTGCAACCTCTAGGCGAGAATTATTCTGACGTACTGACATGAATCCATTTTGCAAATTCATGCTACGTACAGATGTGGGTGGTGCTGGAGTCGCAACTTCCTTGATGGAGATGTTGTCTAAGGTTAGGCCAGTCGTTGATGCACCCGCATTGAAAGAAATACGCCCATTTGAATCCGTGGCGTTTGTCATGGTGAAGGTGTAGGAATAGGTGGTCTTCTTTGTCGTAAGATCGAAGGAATCAAGCGCAGGCAAATAGCTGGTCCAAGGGCTCACATCCTGTTCCACATTAGCTTCGAGTGTTCTATTCGCACTTGCATAAGCATCGAATTTCACCTCATAGGATTTGCCCTGTTGCAAAATGATTCCGTTCTGAACCAACTGAATAGATGCGTTACCTGTACCGAGAGCGGTGATGGCGATATTGTATTCGCCGTTGAGAACAGAGCCTTGCGCAGTGCCGCCCCAAGTGTTGAAAGTCCATCCAAGTGTCCCTTGATCAAAGCCTCCGTTGAATACGCTATCGCGGTGCGCGGGCACTGTGATGATCGGAGCTGCGCTTCCATAACCCGCTGCGATGATATTTGCTTGAATTGCATCATCGATTGCATCCGAGGGAATACCGCTGGTCATTGCACCTTCAAAAAATGTACCCTCGCCTCCGTTACTGCCATCGCCTCCGGTTCCTAGAATGATGGCTCCCTGCAACTTTTTGGGACTATAGGCTTTGGGATTGGGTCGAACACCGTTCCACATGGTCGTGAGTTTGCCTGCTT
>Ga0302273_1000884_pt1 | contig 13030 bp, 12 predicted proteins | sample III_Bog_N1_3_FD_198774 | JGI IMG/M metagenome (GOLD analysis project Ga0302273, IMG submission 198774) | Peat permafrost microbial communities from Stordalen Mire near Abisko, Sweden - III_Bog_N1_3 | ecosystem: Environmental > Terrestrial > Soil > Wetlands > Peat | place: Sweden: Abisko... | reverse complement strand
CGATGGGTGAATGGGAGCAGCCTTTGATTTTAACAAGAAAAATAATTAAGGATTAACGTATAGAATATGAAAACTTTCCGCAGCGACATTTCGAACGACGAATTTCAGAATACCGATAAAGTTTCGGCTCGAACGATCAGACATGCTATCCTGAACTTAATACAAAAAGACCATCCTCAATTCTCGCACGACAGCCATTTATCTGTTAGTGAATTGAATCAATATCGAAAAAAACACATCGCCGAGTACCTGACCAAAGAACTCGGAGAACTGAAAGAACCTGAAAAGAAGGTACTAACCGCAATAACTGACAACACAACCTTATCGGATAAGTTGGACGGCGATGAACTGCAAGTTCTGACGGTTGGGCAAAAGATTGCCGACAAAGTTGCGTCATTTGGCGGCAGTTGGACCTTTATAATTTCATTCGGAGTATTTATTTTTATATGGATCAGCTTAAATATATTTTGGCTTCTCAACAAAGGGTTCGATCCCTACCCTTTCATCCTCTTAAATTTAATCCTGTCGTGCCTGGCAGCCTTGCAGGCACCGGTTATCATGATGAGCCAGAACCGTCAGGAAGAAAAAGACCGGGAAAGAGGTAAAAAAGACTACATGATCAACCTGAAATCGGAATTGGAAATCAGGACACTTCACGAGAAAATTGATCATTTCGTGATGGATCAGCAGCAGGAACTTTTGGAAATTCAAAAAGCGCAAATTGAGATGTTGACGAACATTCTCACGCATGTTGAAAAAAGCGGTCAATAATCATGGAACAAAGCGAAATCTCAGCCATCCGTCTCCAGAATCAGCAACTTGCCGTTACCAGCTTTCATACACCGAAAGAACTTGTTGGCTGGATGGGCGCCATGCAGGCTCAGGATTTTATTCAGGCAAAATGGGCCCTTGGCGTGCGCTTGCCGCATTTAACCGAAGAACAAATTCTATCCGCGTTTAATCAGGGCGACATCCTCCGCACCCATTTGATGCGTCCAACCTGGCATTTTGTTTCGGCAGATGACATTTATTGGTTGCTCGAACTCACTGCGAAACAAATTAAATCGGCCATGAAAGCCCGAAACCGCGATCTGGAACTTACGGAAGCTGTATTTAAAAAGAGTCAGGAGGTACTTGTAAAAGCGCTGGAAGGCCATCGGTCGCTAACCCGCGAAGAACTAAGCAGCCAGCTCAACCGGGCTGAAATAAGCACCGACGAAAACCGGTTGTCGCACATCCTGATGGAAGCCGAAATTGACGGAATCATTTGCAGTGGCGGCATTCGGGGCAAAAAACAAACCCACGCCTTGCTTTCGGAACGGGTTCCGCAGAAAAAAAACCTAATCAAAGAAGAAGCGCTGGCTTTGCTGGCAAAAAAGTACTTTACCAGTCATGGGCCAGCCACCTTTCCCGATTTTGTATGGTGGTCGGGCTTGCCGGTTGCTGAAGCCCGAAAAGCACTTGACATGAACAAATCGACCTTGATTTCAGAAACCATTGGCAACGACACGTATTGGTTCTCCGATTCAATCAGCATCGCTCCTTCCCTGCCCGATTCCGTTTATCTGCTGCCTGCCTTCGACGAATACCTGATCAGCTACAAGAACCGGAGCGCCGCAATTACTGCCGATCATCACTCGAAAGCCATTTCAAGCAATGGCATTTTCAGGCCGGTAGTGGTTGTAAACGGCCAAATCAGCGGACTATGGAAGCGAACCCTTCAGAAAGAAATTACATCGATTGAACTTGATCACTTCAGGCCACACAACCAAAAAGAGAAAGATTTAATTGCGAAAGCCGTAGAAAACTATGGCCGTTTCGTGAAAATGCGGTGTACGACAAATTCCCTTTATTAATTTTTACTCACCCCGAAGTCCGCAGGCGGCCTTCCCCCCTCTCTTTTTAACGAGAGGGGCAAGCACCGAAGGTGCGTGGGGGTGAGTATGTGTGAAAAATTCACCCACACCAAACATCATAAGACACTATTTCGATCAAAAATCGACATCAGGTACGAAAGAAAATTGCCGTACACCCCGGAAATGCGGGCGGAAATAAACCAAAATCAAATTGTATATTAGCAACCCAAAAATCAAGAGGCTGCTATGATCAATCGAAAAGATGTTCAAACCATCGTGAAAGGCGATAAGCGGGTCGTTCGTGGTTGGGTGATGTACGACTGGGCTAACTCGGTGTACCAACTTACCATCGCATCGGCCATTTTTCCCATCTATTACAATACTGTTACCCGTTCGGGAAACAACTTTACCATTTCCTTTTTTGGCGCTTCGGTCGTCAATACGGTGCTTTACTCGTGGGCCATTGCGGCGGCCTACCTGCTGGTCGCCATTATGTCGCCTTTGTTTTCGTCGATGGCCGATTACAGCGGAAGGCGGAAGGGTTTCATGCGGGCCTTTACCCTGATTGGCGCTACGGCCTGCGGCGCTTTATTTTTCTTCGACAAAGACCACATCGAACTGGGGGTCATTGCCTTTGCGTTGGGTACCCTGGGCTATGGCGGAAGTATTGTGTTCTACAATTCGTTTCTGCCGGTCATTGCCGAGCCTGAAGATCAGGACCGCATCAGCGCCCGCGGTTATTCGATGGGCTACCTGGGCGGGGTAATTTTGTTGCTTTTCAACCTGCTAATGATCATGAAACCGGGCCTGTTTGGCATTGCAGCCGATAGTTCTTTACCCGCCCGCATTTCATTTCTATCCGTATGTGTATGGTGGATCGCATTTTCGCAAATTACCTTTAGCCGTTTGCCCAAATATACGTTCCGAAAGAGGGTCAAACGCGAATCGGTGCTTACCAACGGCTACAAGGAATTGCGTATCGTATTCAACCAGATCCGAAAATCGTATAAACTCAGTCTGTTCCTGACCGGCTTTTTCTTCCTGATGATGGGCGTACTGACCACCATGTTTATGGCAGCTACCTATGGCGAAAAAGAAGTTGGCCTGAAAGAGGGCGTACTTATCCCTACCATCCTTGGGATTCAGCTGGTTGGTATGTTAGGCGCCTGGATGTTTGCCCGCATTTCAGAAAAAATTGGCAACCTGCGTGCCCTGATGATTACCATCGTCACCTGGATCGTAATCTGCGTCGGGGCTTATTACATCACAAACGCGCTGCATTTTTTGATTGCCGCATTTTTCATTGGGCTCGTAATGGGTGGTTCGCAATCGCTGGCCCGTAGCACCTATTCGAAAATGCTACCCGCCGACACCACCGATCATACTTCGTTTTTTAGTTTTTACGATGTCATGGAGAAACTGGCAACGGTAGCTGGTACCTTTAGTTTTGGGGTCATCGAGGCCATCACCGGAAGCATGAGGTTTTCGGTACTCGCCATCACCGTTTTCTTTGTGATCAGCTTCTTCTTTTTCCTGTTATTATTCCTGAAAATGCAGCTCGAAGCCTGGAAAAACGCGGTTGCGTAGCATTAATCGAGGAATAGGTATCCAAACCTGACAAGTTCAAAATTTCAATCCGCATTATGATTTCCGTTCACCCCATTTACGGTGATCGCGGTTCGTATTTAGAATAGCTTCAACCTTTATGATCTTATGAGTTATATCAATTCGATAATGAACCATGTACGGAAACTTCCGAATTGGCATACAATGAACCTCATCGTATCGGATGGCAAAACCGGAAGCAGAATTTTTAAGAAAGTCTAAATGTTCTTTGATGGTGGAATGGAAGCGGTCGCCTAAACCATTTTGTTGGCCATTATACCAATCGACCGCATTCCGAATATCAGAAAGGACTTCCGGATGATATATTATTTTGAAGGACATCAATCAAGTTTCAATTTATTCTCGATATCCTCCCAGGTCATGTAGCTTTCCGGACTGTTTTTATATTTCTCAATGCGTTCCCTCACCAACTGTTTATGTTCCTCCGGAATATCTAAAATTGAATTTTTCTCAATATTGGTAATGTAAGAAAGACTCTTTATCAACTCGATAAAGTTGAATTCCTCATCATCAGGTATTGTAATTGTATATTGTTTCATCTCAATCGGTTTATCAAACACTTTGAATTTCAACTTTTCATCAAAATTACGAAAAACCCTCTAATAATCCGGCTACTTCCTTTTCCTGTTTCCCTTTTTCTGTTTCCTGTTTTATTTCTTTCCAATGTCGTACACCATCAGCGCACCGTTGTGCCGGATGTACAGTTTGCCATTGGCAATCACCGGGTGCGCCCAGTGTTGCGCGGTTCCAAGCGGAATTTTAAACTTGCTGATGATGCGGAATTGTTCGGGAGTTCCTTCGGCCAGCGCCATTTCGCCGTCTTTTTCGGCATAACAGTAGAAAAGTCCGTCGGCATAAATCACAGGTCCGCCGCCCAATTCTTTGGCAATGTATTTCGTTTGACCCGTCTTTGCATCGATACAAAACCATTTAGGCTGAAGATACCCACCTCCGTAGATGTACCCGTTGTTCAGGATAAAACCTCCCATCAGGCTAATGAATTCCTTGTTGCGCCAGGCTATTTCGGCCTTTTTACCGTCAGGCGAAAGCTTCAGCGAAACCAGGCCCGAACTGTCTTTACGCGACGCACTCGATACAAACAGCGAACCATCGGCATAAACCGGCGTGTTGGCATGTATTTTATTGTCCTGAAACTGGTGAACACGCCAGTACATCTGGCCATTGTCGGCATCCAGCCCAATGATGGAAGTAGAAGTAAGGTTTACCAGCAAGCGCTGGCCATTGTGGTTGATGACAATGGGCGAACAGTAGGTCGCTTTTTCGCCGAACGCCCGACTTGACCATATTTTCTTTCCGGTAAAGCGGTTCAAGGCAACCGTGTTGTTCGTTTTTCCTCCGGGAGTACAATACAGCTTGTCGCCATCGACCAGTAGCGATTCGGAAAAGCCAAACTGAATTGAATCGGCCTGAAAATCCTTGAAAAAGTCGACACTCCACACCGTTTCGCCCGTTTGAGATTTCAGACAATAGACGGCGCCGTTGCCACTTTCGATGTAAACCAGATCGCCGGCAACCGTAGGCGTAGAGCGCGCTCCGGGGAAAATACCAGTCCAGTCTTTGCCATAGTTTTTCTTCCAGAGCAACTTCCCTTTGGCATCGAACGCAAAAAGAAAACCTTCCGAATTGAGCGTGTCGGGAATTCCGGTAACAAAAACCTTTTCGTCGGCGACGACTACACTGCCCTGCCCGATTCCCAGCCCTTCGTACGACCAGAGCATTTTTGGACCTTCATCAGGCCACTGTTTCAGTAAATTGGTTTCCGGATAAATACCGTCGCGGCTTGGGCCACGCCACTGCGATTGTGCCAGGGCTGGCGTAATTCCTGAAATTAGTACGATCAGCCCGGCAACGAATAAGTTTCTCTTCAAGTTCATAGTTGCAATTTAATTGTTTTGTTTCGAAACAATGCGTCGCCGCAACGTTCAATTCATTACTCGAAGACAGCAAAAAAGGGAAGTCCGATTATTAATTTTTAATTAATCGGCTATTAAGTAATAGAAATAATATAATGTCGTAATTCAAGTATAACTCACCCCGAAGTCCGCAGGCGGCCTTCCTCCCTCTCTTCGTGAAGAGAGGGGGCAGAGCACCGAAGGTGTGATGGGGGTGAGTCAGAATTTAAAACCAAATTATACGACATTTAATCATTCTCATTACTTATACATTCCAGGTCGAAAAAAATTCGAAGCAAGAAGCCATGAAAAACAATGGAATGACGACGATATACACCAATCCTAAATCGATCAGGCTTGTTTTCCGAACTTTGTATTTCCATATCGACCAGTTATTCATTTTGTTGTAGTTATAAGAATCGACCCCACATTTGATACCAGCGCCTATTGCCAATGAATAAGGAATAAATTGAAGCAATAGCACAAAAAAATAATAAAATGTTGATTTGAAATCTTTAAACCGGCTTTTATGTTCCGAATCGACAGAGACAATTCCGCCGACCCAGCCTTGTACTGCAGCCGAAAAATACGGTACAACGATACCGAATCCCATCAATGTCTGAGGTACTGCACCTAAAAACAAGTTTCCGCCCAAATCATAGACAGCTGCCGAAAAGTGCTTGCCTTTTTGATAATTGATTGAAGCCTGATCAGTTTTTATGGCTTGCCCAACAATCTTATCGCGATACGAAAGTGCAAGATCATTCCCATTGTGCGACATCACAATCCCGATCAAGCATGAAATGCAATAGATAGCAAAAATGCTTACGGCCTTAACCTGACATCGTTTTACCGCTAAACCTATCAAAATAAGAAATTTTCGCATGGTCAAATATATTTTATCGTAACGGTGTGATCGGTAATTTGCTGGTTTTTTATCTTACAACCATTCTCCGAACTTTTTCCCTTTCCTTTTTCCTGATTTTTAAATTATCCTGAAAGGCGATGCAGGCAAACCAGCCTGCGGTTATATAAAATAGTCTATTTACAAAGCTTGTAAACTTCACTTCCGGCCAGCAGAAAGCATCCTAACCCGTAATCTTCGAAATCGGGTGTGTGGTCGTAAGTCACGGGTTGTCCATCGGAAGGTTGTTTGCCAGTTCCCTGCACATAACCTAAACTTCCATCAGCACGAACGGCTTCGGTTGCCATGGCATTCCAGGCTTTGGTGATTGCCGGAACATATTTTTTCGCACTTAGCAGGCCATTATTGACTCCCCAGGCCATTCCGTAAACAAACAAGGCCGTTCCTGAAGTTTCTTTGCCGCCAAAGTTGTTCGGATCGTGTAAACTGACATTCCAGAAACCGTCGGCACGTTGAATGGGCAACAGTGCTTTCATCATTTCGAGATATGTTTTTTTGTATTCGCTGAAATGAGGGTCGTTGTTCGGCAGAATTTCCATCACTCTCACCAACGCAGCTACCACCCAGCCATTTCCGCGCGACCAATAGCAATTCCGGCCATTTGACTCTTTGTAAGGAGGCTCGAAATCCTTGTCGCGCCACCACAATTTGTCCTTCGGATTATAAAACCCCTGTTTTACTTTCGAATCCATATACATCTCGTACATGTGCTCCGAATAGCGTTTATTACCGGTGATTTTTTGCAATTTGGCAAACACCGGCATTCCCATTTGGAAGGCATCAATCCAAGTCCAGTCGCTGATTTTTTCGCTGTTTAGCATCAGGTCAACCGATGCCTGAATTTCCTTCATCCGTTCAGGCTTTTTGTCGATTTCATACAGATCGAGATAAGTCTGGCCACAGCATTGGTTATCAGCATTGCGTGTCTGGACGCCATCGTTCAATCCCCAATGATGGGCTTCGCCCCACGAAACTGCGTAATCGTAATACGCTTTATCCGCATTGATGGTGTATAAAGCCATCAGCCCTTCGTAATACACGGCGCGGGTCCAGATGTTACTGGGGCGTTCGCGGTTGGTGACGATGCTTTTACCCGGATCAGGCCATTTATTCATGAAATAGGCGTTTGCAAGAACCATTTTCTCCATTACTACCTTTTTGGATGGAAGTTTTTGGGCCATGGAAGTACCGCCAATCAAGGCAAGCACCAAAATAAATACAGCATTTTTGATTGTCTTCATATCGTATCTAATTAATTATAAATTCAGGAAACAGAAAAGAGGAAAGAGGAAAGGGGAAAAACGGAGACAGAAAACAGAAAAAAATTCCCCTTCCATCATTCCTACTGATTTCCTTATTCCTTTTTACTTTTTACTTTATCCTTTTTACTTGTTTCTTTTTCCTTGTTTTTTATTTCAAAAATTGAAGAGCCGTGTCGTTAACTTCAACTTTGTGCGTTTTAATGAGTTGAATCATTTCAGCGCCAGCCAAAAGCACCGGTCCGTAACCATGTGCTGCGAACACATTGACCGGCCGGTAATAATAGAATGCCGGGTCAAACCCCATTCCGGTACCGACGCAGGTTCCTTCCACCTGACCTTGACCGTTTACCTTGCTCGCCACTGCATTCCAAGCCAGGCAAACCATTGGGCCATAAACGGCAGCATCGACATAACCCCGGTTGATGGCACGGGCAATGGAATAGGTATAAATGGCAGTTGCCGAAGTTTCGGGATACGAGTCGTTGCGATCGATCAGCTGATGCCAAAAACCTTTCGCCGACTGATAATTGGCCAACCCGCGAATGTGTTTCTGAAGTAAACCGATCACTTTGGCACGACCTTCGTGATTTGCAGGCAGGACTTCAAGTAACTCGACCATTGCCATTACTGCCCAACCGTTTGCACGTGCCCAATGAAACTGAGGATGCTCGTCCATACCTTGAATCCAGCCATGCATAAACAGGCCTTTATCGTAGTTGAACATCCGTTCCGAAAACTGAAGAACCTGTTTTACTGCATCGTCAAAATATCTCTTTTCGCCCGTAAACTTTCCCATTTGAGCCAATGCCGGAACGCTCATAAACAGATCGTCGAGCCAGATCGTATTTGGTAGCGGGCGATTTCGCGCCAGAGTGCCATCGGGTAAACGAAATTCACTGTCGCTTATGTAATCGATAAACGGTTTGATAAACGGTTTGAGATCACCGTCAAAACCTGCAGTTTGTTGCATTTTAATCATAGCTGCACAAACGGCTCCGCAATCATCCAACGCCCGTGGATGAAGAATACGAGAAAAGGCATGTTGAGCATCGGGCTGTTTTTCTTCCAGTTTCACGAATGAAGGACGGATTTCGGCCAGAAACTTGAGCCGGTCTTTCGTATAAGCGGCAAATTTGGGATCGCCGGTGGCTTCGGTGGCCAGCAACATTCCAGAATAAGTAACACCCCACTCGTAACTTACCAAACGAAAATCGCCGGGTTTGAAAATGGTCTTGTCGTCAATTTTCGAATAGTCAGTTACTTCGGCATGTGTTTCTTTATTTTCCAGCGCCATTGGAGTCGTCTTATCAAGGTAAACATAAATTTGATCCAACACTTCGGTAATGCTCTTCACTTCCGGCTTCCCGTAAGGAGTTTCATATTCGGGCTTCAATAAATGTAGCGGCGATGTTGAATCGTTTACCTTTTGGGCCTGCAAATGAACACCGGCTATCAGAATTAAAAATACTGTCAGTACGTGTTTCATTTTAGAATTGTGTTGAAGTTATTTTACTGATTTGTTTATCTTTGATAGGCTTACAGTCTTGTATGTTGATGTTTCCTGAATTTTTCAGAACCACAGATGGAACCGTCGCAACTTTAGATACGATCAGGTTTTCGAAGTTTGCACCGGTAGCATCGTCTAAAATAAGCGCCGGACGGAAATCGTCATTCTCGAGTTTAAGTTCAACGTGGTTTAGTTCGATGTTTTTTGCATGACGAATGAAAAAACCATAAGCCGGCATGGCGCCAAACTCCTGCGGATCGGGATACGACTTTTCGTGTTCTTCCACCTGGATCAACGCTTGTTCTTTGGGAGCGCCACCTTTTATCCTGATCAGAATGTTGCTCAGTTTCACATCTTCAACCGGATGGCCTGGAATACCCACGATCATGGAACAAAACGTTGGGTTTTCGCTGTAAATTACTACATTGCTGATGTTTATCCGGCGAAGAACGCCAACAGGAATACCTTCAGGCCCGCGCATTCGTGCACCTAAACGCAAGAAGAACGGCGCACCCTGAATGTCTTTCATCACCAGGTTATCAATCGTCACATCTTCCAGAATACCGCCATCAACGGTTTCAAGCGCCAATCCCCGGCAAAATTCGAACGTGCAATTGGTAATTGTAATGTTTCGGAACCCGCCATTCGATTCAGTTCCAAATTTAATTCGGCCCGTCACCATTCCATTGTCGGGAACCGTATTGGCTTCGACTTTTTTATAGGTTCCATCGAGTAAAGTTGTCCGGTCGAAACCGCTCACCGAGCAATTGGTAATGGTTACATCCTCGGTGGCACGGGCAAAACCCAGTCCGTAGGAGCTTTTCAGACAAATGGCATCGTCGTAAGGCGAATTTACCGTGCAATTTGAGATTCGCACATGTCGGCAACAATCCACATCGAAGGCATCGCGGTTGGTATCCACTTTCAGGTTGTCGATGGTCAGGTTATCCACACCCGTCGCCAGAAGTACGAAATGACCGCCCATCAAAATCGAAAAATCCCGAAGAACGACATTCCGGCATAACTTCAGGGCAATGGCTTTATTGGCCATTCCCGGCGTTTTGAAGCCTTCACGGGTCAATCCGCTTCCATTGATGGTTCCCAGTCCGGTAATGGCAATGTTTTGCAGATTTTCGCCGTAAATTAAGCTATTACACCAGTGACTGTGGCCAAAATCCTGGTACATGTCCCACGAATTTGGTTCTGCCGGATCGTAACCCAGTCCGAATTTTTTCACATCGGCAGCTTCGAGCACCGCACCATTGTCGAGGTGCAAGGTGATAAAACTTTTCAGGTGAATGGTGAAACTCAGGTAGGTTCCGGCAGGAAAAAATACGGTTCCGCCACCCTTTTCTGAAGCTGCAACAATCGCTGCATCAATGGCTTTGGTGTCAATGGTTTGTCCGTCGCCTTTGGCCCCATAATCTTTAACGTTGTAGAATATGCCGGTTTGTGCGAAAGTTCCGGTTGTCATGAGCATTGTAATTAGGAATAGTTGAAGTTTATTCATCGCTTATTTTTTTTCGATTTTAAAACCTATCGGATTTGTTTGTGTATTTTTTTCCTGATGAAGTGCATCAATTTTATCGAGTAAAAACTTAAAGGCTTGATTTAGTTTGGAATCGAGTTTCAAAATTTCTCTTTTCAACTCTTCATTTTCCCTCAGCAATGCCCTGTATCGGGCAAAAGCCCGCATGATCTCGATATTGATTTTAATGGCTTTTTCGGAATGAAGTACCGATGAAAGCATGGAAACCCCTTGTTCAGTGAAAGCTAATGGATTTACGGAAGAATGTTTGAGCATACCTAACCGGTCACAATTTGTGACCAGTTCATCTTTCTCATTTTTAGTAAGTTCGAACATAAAATCTTCAGGAAACCGCCCAATATTTCTTTTGACTTGTTGCTTCAAAACTTTTGTAGGGACATCATACAACATAGCTAAATCAGTATCTATCATTACTTTGAAACCTCTGAATTGAAAAATCAGCGTTTCATATTCTGCTGGAATAATAGTATCCATTATTTTTGATTTTATTGTATTTTTCTGAATCAATTCCCATCAGGCTTTATCAAATTTACCGAAGGACTTTCGTACCAATGAAACTCATTCACCGGATCGGGATGTGCCGGATCAAAAGCAGGCAGACCGTCGATCAGGTATTTCGCCAGATCCAGATTGTTTTTCCTGATTCCTTCGACAATGCATTTGGCCAGCTCGTAAGCGCCATACGGATTGAAATGGGTATCGTCAGCCAGCGCTTTTTCTTGTCCGGGATAGGTATTTGCCGGATAGTGTACGAAAGCCATTTTCGAATTCTCGGGTCTCATGGCTTCATAAAACAGTTTGCTCATAGCATTTAGGTCGATTACCGGAACGTTTTCTTCAACAGCTGTTTGGCGCATGGCTTCCGGGTAATTTTCGAGTGTATTGATAATCTGTCCATTGTCGTCGAAGCGGCGACGGTGAATGGATGTTACCAGAATTGGTTTTCCTCCTTTTTTCCGGGCTTCGGCGATAAAATATTTCAGTTCGTCTTTGTAGGTTGTGAAGGCATCCACATGGTTACTTCCCGGTTTCTGGTCGTTGTGGGCAAATTCAATAAACAGATAATCGCCTGATTTCATCAAACTTAATACTTTTTGCAATCGTTTTTCGCGTTTAAAAGATCGTAAACTTTCGCCCGATTCAGCAAAATTTGCCACCACAATTTCCGGCTTCAGAAAACGTGTGATCATTTGTCCCCACGAAGCCCATGGCTCGTTTTCCTGATCGACTACCGTAGAGTTTCCGGCCAAAAAAATGGTAGGCAAATCATCGGCCTTTTTTATTTCAATGGCTGAAATACAGGGCGATTCACCATTAAATTCAAGGGTTAGTTTATCGTCCCAGTTCAGGTATTTGAGTTCGCGCTCTTTAAGCCTGATTTGTTCGGTGGCATTGATTTTTGGAGTGCGGACATCGACTACAACGATTTTTTGCACGGTTTCGCCTTTGACGGCCTTCACGTTTTCGAGCATTAACCGGCGCGATTCGGCTTTTACAGTTGTCGACGAACCTTCCGGCGTTCCGCTCCATGTTAAAGTAACCCGATAATGCCCTTCAGGAAGATCAACTGCAAAATAAAACGGTTTCTTGCTCCACAAAAAATCGCTGGTTAGCGGGTCTTTCGAGTCTGTTTTTCCGGATACAATTTCTCCGGAAGGGATCAGACCAAACCCTTTTTCGGCTGAATAAAGCGTGTTCGCAGTTATCTGTGTCCAGCCTTTTTTTACTTTACCTGAACCAAAATCGAACCTGGTTAAAGTCTGTTTGCCTTTTGCCTGGCCGATAGCCGAGAAACAAAAGAGGATCGATGTGATTAAAATAACTTGTTTCATACTGTATTTTTTACTTCTTCCAAATCACCGGTTCACCTTCCGAAACCTGAATTTTTAATCCTGAAAGGTCGAGCCCTTCCATATTATCGAGTACAAAACCACGTTTGGCGGTGATGTTGCAGTTTTCGAATACGACATTCCGAACCGGACTGTCTTTCAATCCGTGCATATCGCCCACTGCAGCAGCATTTCCGGAGACATTGATGATTTTCACATTACGAAAAACCGGAAGCGGATCAGAGGCTGGTTTCGGGTTCACCATGCGCCATTCCATGTTGAATTCGAAGGCTTTACGTGTATCTTTCAGTTGGATGTTACGATAAGTAATGTTTTCGACCACACCGCCACGGCTGGGCTGGCATTTAAACCGGATCGGCGCCCAGTTATCGGCTTCCATCACACAATCCTGAATAGTCACCTTGCGGATTCCTCCCGACATTTCGCTGCCCATCGACACGCCACCGTGCCCATACCGGAAGGTGCATTTTTCGACCAGAATATTCTCGCACGGACGGTTCACGCGGCGTCCATCTTCGTCTTTTCCCGATTTGATGGCGATG
>Ga0302273_1000874_pt1 | contig 13149 bp, 9 predicted proteins | sample III_Bog_N1_3_FD_198774 | JGI IMG/M metagenome (GOLD analysis project Ga0302273, IMG submission 198774) | Peat permafrost microbial communities from Stordalen Mire near Abisko, Sweden - III_Bog_N1_3 | ecosystem: Environmental > Terrestrial > Soil > Wetlands > Peat | place: Sweden: Abisko... | reverse complement strand
CAGTTCCGCTGCTTCGTCCTGAAGCGCCAACTGTCGGCACCGGTATCGAAGGATATGTCGCACGCAACTCAAGCCAACTCGTCGTCGCCGAAGGTGTTGGTGAGGTTATCCGTGCTGATGCAGATATCGTCGAAGTTGCCTACAAAGATGGCAACAAGGCGTACGAGCCTATCCACTTCTCAAAGAGCAACGATGATCGTTGTATCAACCAGAAGGTTGTCGTCAGTCGCGGCGATAAGGTCAAGAAGGGCACCGTCCTTATCGAAGGCGCTTCAATCGCCGGTGGCGAACTCGCACTCGGTAAAGATTTGATGGTCGCCTTCATGCCATGGGCAGGTTACAACATGGACGACGCCGTCGTCATTAGCCGCCGCCTCGTCGAAGATGACTCACTCACAAGTATCAACATCAAAGATTACAATGTCGAAGTTCGTGAGACCAAGCTAGGTCCAGAAATCGTCACCCGTGATATTCCAAACGTATCTGAGGATAGCCTCCGTCACCTCGACGAGAGTGGTATTGTCCAGATCGGTTCAGAAGTATCATCTGGCGACGTGCTCGTCGGTAAGATTACACCAAAGGGTGAGCAAGAGCTCAGTTCTGAGGAACGTCTGCTCCGCGCTATCTTCGGTGAAAAAGCCAAAGATGTCCGCGATACCTCTCAGCGCATGAACAATGCCGGTGGCGGTAAGGTCGTCGGAGTCAAGATCTTCTCACGCGAGAATGGTCACGAACTCAAGGCTGGTGTCTTGATGCAGATTCAGATCTTCGTCGCAGAACTCCGTAAGATTAGCGTCGGCGACAAGCTCGCAGGACGTCACGGTAACAAGGGTGTTGTCGCTCGCATTATGCCGATCGAGGACATGCCATTCATGGCCGACGGAACACCTGTCGATATCGTCTTGAACCCACTCGGTGTCCCAAGCCGTATGAACCTCGGACAGCTGTTTGAGACTCACCTCGGTATGGCTGCACGTGCACTTGGCTACCATGTCGCAACGCCACCATTTAACGGTGTGCCAAACGATGTGATCGAGCAAGAGCTTGTGAAGGCTGGCTTCACCTCAGATGGCAAGAGCCAACTCTACGATGGCCGTTCAGGCGATGCGTTCGAAGAGCGCACTACTGTCGGTGTTATGCACATGATCAAGCTTCACCACATGGTGAGTGACAAGATCCACGCCCGCTCAACTGGTCCGTACACGATGGTCACGCAGCAGCCACTTGGTGGTAAAGCGCAAAATGGTGGTCAGCGATTTGGAGAGATGGAGGTGTGGGCACTTGAAGCATACGGCGCAGCCGCGACACTTCAGGAAATGCTGACGATTAAGTCTGACGATGTCTATGGCCGTGCGAAAGCATACGAGTCAATCATCAAGGACGATATCATCACTGGTCCGAAACTTCCTGAGTCATTCAACGTCCTCGTGAAAGAGTTGCAGGGTCTCGGTCTCCGCGTCGATCTTATCGACGAGGCTGAGGATGCCACAATCGACGCTGAGGTGATTATCGAGAAGAGTGGTCCAGAAGATAAGTCGGTGCCTGTCATTGATGACGGTGTCGAACACGAAGTGGTACTAGATGAAGCTGACGAATTCGGAGAAATCAACGAAGACGAAGACGGCATGAGTATCCAGGATATTGATGAAATAGAAGAAATCAAGGAGGAGGCGTAGTATGTCACGAATCGTCGCCGCAAGCGGTATTGCAGATTTTGATGCAGTCCGCCTCGCCGTTGCTAGCCCAGAGGATGTCCTCAAGTGGAGCTATGGTGAAGTTACGAAACCAGAAACAATTAACTATCGAACACAGAAACCTGAACGAGATGGCCTCTTCTGTGAGCGCATCTTCGGCCCAGTCAAGGATATCAATCCCCACGACAATAAGCTAAAGGGTGTTCGCTCACGCGAAGCTGCCGTCGATAAGAATGGTGAGCTTGTCACTAAATCAATCGTTCGACGCGAGCGCATGGGTCATATCAACCTTGCTGCACCTGTCGCTCACATTTGGTTTATGCGCGGCACACCAAGTGCAATGAGTCTCTTGCTCGGCATCACTGTCCGCAACCTCGAGCGTATCGCGTACTTCGCGACCTACGTTATCTTGGCAGTTGAAACAGAGAAGCGCGATCAAATCCTCACCGACATTGAAGCTGAGACCGAAGCTGGTCGTATCGCGATCAAGATCCGTTACGAGCGTGAAGCTGAAGCTGAAGGCGCTGATGTGAAGGCTTTGGCCGAAGCACAGAGCCGTGAAGTTGAAGAGCTAAACAACAACTTCATCGTCAAGAAAGCTCAGCTCGAAAGCCTCGTAAAGGGTGCGATGCTCAGTGAAACCGATTATCGTAACCTTCCTGAAGAGTACGAAGACCTTGCGACAGTTGGTATGGGTGGTCCTGCACTTAAGGCGTTGCTTGATGAAGTTCATCTCCCAACCCTTATTGCAGAGCTCCAAGTCGAAGTCGCGACCGCAAAGGGTCAACGCGAGAAGAAACTACTCAAGCGCCTCAAGGTGCTCGAGGGCATGCAAGCTGCTGGCATCAAGCCATCGAGCCTTTGCCTTACTGTATTGCCTGTGATTCCTCCAGATCTACGCCCAATGGTGCAGCTGACTGGTGGACGATTTGCGACGAGTGACCTCAACGACCTCTACCGCCGTGTCATCAACCGCAACAACCGCCTCAAGAAGCTTATCGATCTCAATGCGCCAGAAGTGATTCGCCGCAACGAGATGCGTATGCTCCAAGAAGCAGTTGACAGCTTGATTGACAACTCTGCCGCTCGCGGTGGACGCGCCGTCAATGCAACCGGTGGCCGTCGTCGCCTCAAGAGCATCTCAGATATGCTCAAGGGTAAGCAAGGTCGCTTCCGCCAGAACCTTCTCGGTAAGCGTGTCGACTATTCTGGTCGCTCGGTTATCGTCGTCGGTCCAAAGCTCAAGATTAACCAATGTGGTCTGCCAAAGCAGATGGCACTCGAGCTCTTTAAGCCGTTTGTCATTAGCTGGTTGATTCGTGGTGAATACGCACACAACATCCGTTCCGCAACCCGTCTTATCGAAGCCGGCGAAGCAATTGTCTGGGATGCCCTCGATGCAGTCATCGAAGGTAAGTACGTACTTCTCAACCGTGCACCATCACTTCACCGACTCAGTATCCAGGCATTCATGCCCGTACTCGTCGAAGGTAAAGCTATCCAGCTGCACCCACTCGTCGCCTCAGGCTTCAACGCCGACTACGACGGTGACCAGATGGCCGTTCACTTGCCACTGTCTGCCGAAGCGCAAACTGAAGCACGTGAGCTCATGAGCGCGGTAAACAACCTCTTGAAGCCTGCCGATGGTAGTCCAGTGTTGAACATCAACCAGGACATCGTGCTCGGTAACTACTATCTTACCTACAACAAGCCAAGCGCCCATCGTGACCACGTCGCAATCTTTGCTTCGAGCCGTGATGCTGAGCTAGCTTACGACTTAGGCGAGTTGCAGCTCCAGAGCCAGATCCGAGTTCGTTCAAAGGGTGAAGTTCGTACGACGACACTTGGTCGCGTCTTCTTCAACGAGATTCTGCCAGAGACCTTCCCGTACAACGACAACATCCAGACGAAGAAAGAACTCAAGCGCGTGCTTGCCCAGATCTTCGATAAGTATGGTGCCGAAGAGACAGCGAAGACTGCAGACCGCATGAAGGGCCTCGCATTCCGATTCGCGACGACTTCAGCCGTTTCGACAGGTATGCAAGACTACTTGAGCTTTGACGAGATTGGCGTATTTGTGAACGAAGGTGATACGAAGGCAGCTGCAATCTCTGAGCAATACGACACTGGTCTCATCACTGATGATGAGCGATACAGCCTGACAGTTGCAAACTGGCGCGCAGTCGACCGTAAGATTGAGGACTTCCTTCGTGAACAACTCAAGACGATGGACACCAGTATTTCTACGATGGTTAACTCTGGTGCTCGCGGTACGTTGTCAAACGTCAAGCTCGCCAGCGCTATGATCGGTACGATGGTGGACGCGACAAACCGTGAAATCGAGCTTCCTGTTCGATCTAACTACAAGCGCGGTCTTTCGAGCCTTGAAGCATTCGTGGCAACACGAGGTGCGCGTAAGGGTCTGATCGACACCGCCCTCAAGACCGCTGACTCCGGATATCTGACCCGTCGCTTGGTCGACGTGAGCCAAGACGTCTTCACCGTCGCAGATGCCGGTGGTAAAGATGAAGGCTTCACAATCTTCCGTAGTGAATCTGAATACACGATGATCGACTTCGGTAACCGCCTCTTTGGTCGGTATACCGCAGAAGAGATTCCTGGCTATGTGGGCAAAGACGAGCTCATCACTCGCCAAACCGCCAATGCCATTCAGTCAGACGAAAAGATTCAGGAAGTGAAGATTCAATCTGTACTCTCGACCAATAACCTCCGTGGTATTCCACAGAAGAGTTACGGTATCGATATGGCAACTGGCGTCCTTGTGGCCGCAGCTCAGCCTGTCGGCGTCATCGCCGCACAGTCTGTCGGTGAGCCTGGTACACAGTTGACACTTAACACCTTCCACAGTTCTGGTGTCGGTGGTTCTGACATTACCCAAGGTCTGCCACGCGTCGAAGAGCTCTTCGAAGCGCGCAATCCTAAGGGTCAGGCCTACATGTCAGAAGTCGCTGGACTCGTTGATCTCTGGGAAGATGGCAAGAAGTACATCGTCCAGGTCACACCAGAAGCTGGTCACGTTGAACGTATGCCACTTGAAGGCCGTAAATCAGCCATCAAGTCCGGCAGCAACGTCAAGGTGGGTGATGTGCTTGCAACCTCAGAAGGTGAAGCTCATCCACTCGTCGCACCATTTGATGGTGTCGTCGAGATCGCCGAAGATACCTTGGTCATCGCGGCTAACGCGAGTGCACCAGTTCGCTACGAGATTCCTGGTAATACACAGCTCGTCGTGAAGAAGGGTGATGTCATCATCGCAGGCGACCGCCTGACGATCGGTTCACTCAACTTGCACGACTTGATGCGACTCAAGGGTACTGAGGCAACTCAGCGCTACATCATCAACGAAGTGTTGCGTATCTACGCCGCACAGGGTCAGGATGTGGCAAACAAGCACCTTGAGATCATCGTGCGCCAGATGTTTAGCCGCGTTCAGGTTGAAGACCCAGGTGAAAGCACCTTCGTCATGGGTGATATCGTCAGCAAAGCAAGTGTTGTCGAGGCAAACCTCGCGCTTGCGGAAAACGATAAGACACCAGCGCAGTACACTCAGTTGCTTCTTGGTATCACAAAAGTCTCTATCTGGAGCGACAGCTGGCTTTCAGCCGCATCATTCCAGGATACGACTCGCGTGCTTATCAGCGCCGCAACCAGTGGCCGTGCAGACCACTTGAAGGGCTTGAAGGAAAACGTTATCATCGGACGCAAGATCCCTGTCGGTACTGGTGCGCATGCACTATCTGACGAGATCACGCCAGAAGATGAGCTCGTCGCTGACGAGGCATTGATCGAAGATGAGATCAGTGCAGCTGTCGACCTCGAGTCGTAGACCATAGAGTCTCCGCTACAAGGAGTCGTCCGAAGGGGCGGCTCCTTTGGTACGTATTGACAAAATGATGGTTCTTATGCTATAATATAACAATGAAAGTAGAACGAGGTCGTCCGGTCATCGAGCGCGAAGATCATCCGAAAGTTGTCTTCGATGCACTTATCGGCAGTATCGCATTCTACAATGCGACTATGCCTCGCGATGTCGCCTCGTGGTGGTGTAAGACCGCCCAGGACTCGTACGAGACCCTCCAGTCGGCATTCGGCGTGTCCCATGATGGAATTGATGTAGAGTGGCCTGAGAGAGGTGACGTGACGCTCTACATGTCACTAGATCAGCTTGAGTTAGCACTAGTTAGCTATGGCTGCATGCAAATCGATAAAAAAGACCCTCAAGATGATGTCGCGAAGGTTGACGTACTACTCCGCAAGATAAATGACGCAAGGCAGTAGCACTGGACACCCGACTCCTCATCTGCTATAATGACCAATGAGTTTCTCTCTATCGTGAGTTGCGGGCTTGAGTGTGATAGCTCCAATTCCATAGAGACGCGACACGGGTGCTTGCTGCATCGCGAGTCGCATATAGGCCCTTAGCAAGCCTGTCATCAATATAAATCGGATAAGGAATACCTTTTAAGATGCCGACAATCAACCAATTGGTGCGCAAGCCGCGCCAGATCGCTGGTAAGAAGAGTAAATCTCCAGCACTTGGACGTATTCAAAATGCGCTCAAGGTTCGTTACTACAACCAAGACGCGCCGTTTAAGCGTGGTGTTTGTGTGAAAGTCACGACCAAGACTCCAAAGAAACCTAACTCAGCACTCCGCAAGGTTGCTCGCGTACGCTTGACCAATGGTCATGAAGTATGGGCATACATCGGTGGTGAAGGTCACAACCTCCAGGAACACGCCGTTGTGCTTGTTCGCGGTGGTCGTGTGCCAGACCTTCCAGGTGTTCGTTACCATATCGTTCGCGGTGCGCTTGACCTCCAAGGTGTCGCTAAGCGTCAGCAGGGCCGTAGCAAGTACGGTGCCAAGAAAGCGGAGAAATAAACCATGCCACGCAAAGTTACTAAGAAATTACAGCGCGTTATCAAGCCTGATCGCAAATACCAGTCGGTACTCGTCCAGCGCCTGATCAACAAAGCAATGTTAAACGGCAAGAAGCTTGTCGCTGAGCGTGCCGTCTACGGTGCACTTGAGCAGGCTGCAAAGACACTCAAGAGCGAAGATCCTCTCGAAGTATTCGAGAAGGCGCTCAAGAACGTCAGCCCTAACTTCGAAGTGAAGAGCCGTCGTGTCGGTGGTGCAAACTACCAGATTCCATTCCCTGTTGCAGGTCACCGTCAGCTTCACTACGCGTTCACATGGCTTGTCCAGAGTGCACGTAGCCGTAGCGGTATGCCATTTGAGCGCCGTCTCGCCCTCGAGATTGTCGACGCCTACAATGAGACCGGTTCTGCCTACAAGAAGAAGGAAGACACTCACAAAATGGCAGAGGCCAACCGCGCCTTTGCTCACTTCGCTCGTACCTAATTGGTCGTGAGAATCCATCAACCCACCGTCTTCAGGCGGTGGTTTTTGGTTATATTGCCGTCAATCGCTTGAATATATCGAGAAAATATGGAACCATAGACATATGACAGAGATGGTGCCACAAGAATCTGACGAATTTGATTTCGGCTTGCACGAGTTGGCATTTGTCGACCCAGAGGTATCTGAGCAGCTTGAGATGGTCAAGAAGGCAAATGAGTACCTCGCGAGCGATACAACTCTCTCGATGGATATCGCGCAAGGCATTAGGCGTCAGCTTGATATCTCGTGGCCCCATATGGGTGAGACGGTGATGGTCAGCGGATCAGTCGCACTATCTGACCCACAACATACGCGTACTCGTGCAGTGAACGTGCTAGATAAGCCACTCGTATCGAATGGGTGGGCAGTTGAAGAGCTATATCATTTGCGCGATGGCCGGGTGAGGAGCGTTCATGAGATGCATGCCTCTGATGAAACGGTATCCCGTGACGACGTCGACTACACGACGTATGCAATTCGCTATATGTTTGTCGAACCTCGCTCGAACGGGATGAATGTCATGTATTTTGGCCGTGTCGGTGATGTATCGGTGAAATACGGCCGCGTCTCTGACACCTACGTCTCGAATGTGCTGCATTATTTTCACCCTGAGCAGATGGACGCTGTCGATGACGCGCTTCTTAAGGCAGATACCGCTGATGAACAGCTTGATAACCTGCAGGGCATCGATCTCGTACTCGAAAATAAATATCCCGATGCCAATCTTGATTTCTCGGCTAATCTCTCGCGCTACATAAGCATGTGCCTTGACCTTGATATGGCGCTCCCTTACGAATGTACAGTAAGTGGGCACACGATTGAACAGCAGCCGAATGGCAGTTTCGAGCGTCTAGGTGACGGTACGCTGCAGGGACTTGTTGCAATCGCGGGTCTCAGAGCACGGCTACGTCCATTTCTTGATGGTGAAGAGAAACGCGAGAGGACGATGGTCGACTTCCTTGTCATCGGTCGCCACATCAAGCCAGAGAATCACATCCAGACGTCGGTATTCTTCCCACTCAATAACCTCACCAAGCACAAGTCGCTTCGCTCGAGCTACTACGAGTAGTGGCCTCCGGATACACTAGTAATTTGGCGCATAATCTGCTACAATTGGTCCCAAGCGCTATTTTCTAATGGCAAAAATAAGTAACTAAGACAAGAAAGACGTACTCATACTACTATGGCAACGCCAACCAACGTCCAACTAAAGGACCTCCGCAACATCGGTATCATCGCGCATATCGATGCTGGTAAGACAACGACAACAGAAGGTATTCTCTACCGCACAGGTATCAATCACAAGATTGGTGAAGTGCGCGGTGCGAATGGTGACAGCGCCACGACCGACTGGATGGCACAGGAAAAAGAGCGTGGTATCACGATTACCTCTGCTGCTGTGACGTGTTTTTGGAATGGTTGCCAGATCAATATCATCGACACCCCAGGGCACATTGACTTTACAGCCGAGGTCGAGCGTAGTCTTCGCGTTCTCGACGGTGCCGTGACAATCTTTGATGGCAAGATGGGTGTCGAAGCTCAATCTGAAACTGTGTGGCGCCAGGCGAACAAGTATGGTGTGCCTCGCATCTGTTTCATTAACAAGATCAACCAAATCGGTGGCGACTTCTACAAATCTCTCGACAGCATTCACAATCGTCTCTCGAGGAACGCACTCGCAATTCACCTCCCAATTGGCTTCGAAAAAGACATCAATGGCCTCGTCGACCTCGTCGATATGAAGGCGTATACATATAGTGACTACACCGACCACGCGTTGACGGTAGGTGAGATTCCTGCTGATATGCTTGAGAAGGCGAAAAACGCCCGTGCTCTCCTCGTCGAAGCGGCCGTCGAAGCCGAAGATGAACTCATGGAGAAGTTCTTCGAGCACGGTGTCGATGCAATTACCGAAGAAGAACTCAAGCGCGCCCTCCGCAAGCGAGTGCTTGCTGGTGACTTCTACCTTGTCTCTGGTGGTGATGGTCGTGGTGTGATCGTCGAGAAGCTTCTCGACATCATGACCGAGTATCTTCCTAGTCCTGCCGATGTCAGCGAAGTATGGGGCAAGAACCCAAAGACTGGTGAAGAAATCAGTCGCCACCCCGACAAGAAGGAGCCACTTGCGGCCCTCGCATTCAAGATCGCGACTGATCCATTTGTCGGTAAACTTATCTTCATCCGCGTCTACTCAGGTGTCTTGCAGGCTGGTAGTTATGTCATCAATACGACAACTGGCGAAAAAGAGCGCATCGGCCGCATCGTTCGTATGCACGCAGATAAGCGTGAAGACATGGAAAATGTGGTCGCTGGTGACATCGCCGCTGTCGTGGGCCTAAAGAACACCTTCACGGGCCATACGCTTGCTGATGTCGCACACCCTATCGCGCTTGAGGCGATTACATTCCCAGATCCTCCTGTCAGTATCGCGGTCGAACCAAAGACCAAAGCTGACCAGGAAAAGATGGGCATCGCCCTCCAGCGCCTCGCTGAAGAAGATCCTACCTTCCGTATTCACACCGATGATGAGACTGGCCAGACGATTATGTCCGGCATGGGTGAGCTTCACCTCGAAATCCTCATCGATCGTATGAAGCGCGAATTCAACGTCGAAGCTAATGTCGGTGAGCCACAAGTGGCCTTCCGTGAGACCATCAAGGGTACCTCAGAAGTGCAAGGTAAGCATGCCAAGCAGTCTGGTGGACGTGGACAGTATGGTGACGTATGGGTACGCTTCGAACCGAATGAAGTCGGTAAGGGCTTTGAGTTTGTCGATGCCATCAAGGGCGGTGTGGTGCCACAAGAGTACCGCAAGCCTGTCGAGCAAGGTATCGTCGAAACACTCAACAGTGGTGTTATCGCTGGCTACCCAGTTGTTGACATCAAGGCAACCCTCTACGATGGTAGCTATCACGATGTTGACTCAAGCGAGCTGGCCTTTAAGTTGGCTGGTGGACTTGCTGCACGCGATGGTATCAAGAAGGCAACCCCAATCATCCTTGAGCCTGTTATGCACGTCGAAGTGACGATGCCTGAAGAGTTCATGGGCGACATCATCGGCGACCTCAACTCACGTCGTGGCCGTATCGAATCTATGGACGACCTCATGGGCGGCGCTAAGCTCGTCAAGGCAATTGTCCCACTCGCCAACATGTTCGGCTACACCGGTGACATTCGCTCGATGAGCCAAGGTCGTGCTGCATCGACGATGGAACTTGCTCACTACGAGGAAGTTCCACCAAACGTGGCACAAGAGATCATCGAGAAGCGCTCGAAGTAAGTTTGACAATCGTAACGCGCAAGCAAAGCCGGGGTGGATAGTTCACCTCGGCTTTTTTGAGAGGAGATACCATGAGCATTGAGAAGAAGCAGTTCCCAAGTGGCCTTACGGCCTACGTAGACCACATGCCTGAAGCGCAGACGACTGCGGTGAACGTATTCGTGCCGTTTGGAAGTATCGACGAGCTCCCCGGACAAGAAGGTGTTGCACATGCGCTTGAGCACTGTGTTTTCCTGAAAACACCTGACTTTCCTGATAAGCAGGCTATCGATCTTCACGCCCGCCTCAATGGAATGGATCAAAATGCGAATACATACTACACTCGTACGTTGCATGAAACACACGGTATGTCTGCCGAGCCAGCATTTCATCACCTAAGCGAGGTACTTCAGCATGCCGAGATACCAGATAAGGATGCGGCACATGAGATGAAGGCAGTGCGCCGTGAGGCTATTACCGGACTTGATGATGTCGAGAATGCGCATGCAGTGAGCCTTGACTATGCGGTGTTTGGCTCGCCATATGGCCGGAGAGTGATTGGGTATCACAATGCACTCAACTTCAAGGGTGAGCTTCTGCGGTCGATATACGAGCAACAATATATCTTGGGTGCCATGACGGTTATTATCGCAGGCGCAACTCCCGCAGACGAAGCGTACGCACTCCTTGAGCGATATTTTGATATTGATACGAGGATTGCGCTACCGGATCGTCCCGTACCCGCACGCCCAACCTTCGCAGGGAACCGTATAAGTGGGTTTGTACGCCCCGAGTCGAGTAACGTACGCATTTCCGTCGCTCATCCTCTCACACCAGAGATTACCGAGCGAGTGAAATATGATCCGACGCTTTATGATATCGCCACCTCAATTATGTCTGAGGAGTGTTTCCAGCAACTTCGTTACGATAAGGGTATCTCATATGACGGCGGAGTAGGTATCGATACCTACAACCACGACCACGCATGGTCACTTCAATCATATGTGACGACCGATGCGCAACAAGTCGCCGCTGCAAATGATGTCTTTGCGACCATATTCGCAAAAAGAGGGAAAGAGTACGATAGCGACCATATCAAAGCGGGGCTTGCGATGGGTAAGTATGGCGTGCTCTCTAGCGTCGAGAGTGTCGATGACCATATGGACCATATTGTTTCACAACTTGAATACGGTATCATACCTCAAGATATCAGCGAAGTGAGCGAGAGGCTACGGACATTAACGGCGGACGACGTGCGTGATGCCATCGACAACCTTGTTGATCTTGCGGCGACTCAGCCACGATTTGAGCATCGAACCGGCAAGCGCAAAGCACTCGGAAGGGTCGATACGATTGTCGACCAATCGAGCTTCATGTAAGAGCATAGATGAGGTATAAATTACTTCCTGTATGAAAGTAGCTCGAGATCCGTATAACCGGAGCTCGAGCTATATACCTAGATAGCGACTGGCGCTGGACGCACGTCTGGTACCAGGAGGCGATGGAGGGTCATGTCTGTGATACGTCCTGAGCGAGACTTGCCACGCTCGGTCGTCACAGTTGCCAGCCATTTGCCACGTTCAGTACCCTCGGTGGCCCTCGCTTCGTAGTAGTTGCCGACGGCGTCCTTGAACACCGTGGAAAGGCCAGCGAAGTACGAAAAGCTACCCGACGGATCGCCAAGGTACGTCGCGAAGACGTCAACTTCGACATCGCTATGCGTCTCGACCACAGGTGTGTCGATTAGACGAGTGAATGCTTTTGCAATACGAAAGAACATACTTATTCACCCCAATCTTTTTTGGATGGTAGGTATATATACTATAACATACAATCTTATTTCGAACAACTCCTACGGTGCAAACGCTACTGGATAAGTAAAGACTTACGGGCGGTATAATGCGGTATAATAAAGATGATATAAGCATAGACATCATTGATACGAGGACATCGACATGGAAGAGATCGCAAGTACGACAGATGCTGATCAAGAACACGACGTCGGGGCATTATCTCCGGAAGCGACGAACGTAGAAGATAGCATGCGGCAGGAGCTCGATACTCCCGCGCTAACGAGCGAGGAGAAGCAGGAGCCGAAAGGTAAGGGGCGACGGTTCGCTCTTATCATTCTCGGGGTTATCTTCGTAGGAGCGGTCACGTTTGGGACCTACTACGTCCTTCATGCTATGCAGACGAAAAACAACACCTCAAGTGTGAAAACGACAACAACGACAAAAACTGATACTGCACAGAAGGCTCCTGCGACGGCTACCGACGCAGCAATCGATACATCACTCAACAGTATCGACTCAGGCATCACTCAAGCGACCACTGATCAATCAAGTGCAAGCTCTGCGGTGTCAGATTCAGATCAACAGATAACGGTGCCGACGGAATAGGAGCATAATATGACACGACGTATCATTACCCTCATCACAATACTTGTGGCGACGTGCACGCTCACTGTGCCCGCATTCGCACTTACCTCGACCGAGCAGACTAAACTTACGACGATTATCTCAAAAGGTAATCAAGAGATTGAGCGACGGATCACCGCACTCAATGAGGCCAGTAAGGTCGTCGCCCAGACCGAGAAGCTATCTGCGGGCGATAAGCAGGCACTAACCTACGAGATTAATTCGACCGTAGCTGGACTCACTGCGCTCAAAGGAAAACTCGCCGTTGACACGACACTTATCGATGCACGTACGGACGCGAGGTCAATTCTGACGCAATACCGTGTCTATGCGCTGGTGCTACCGAAGGCACGCCT
>Ga0302273_1000871_pt1 | contig 13180 bp, 14 predicted proteins | sample III_Bog_N1_3_FD_198774 | JGI IMG/M metagenome (GOLD analysis project Ga0302273, IMG submission 198774) | Peat permafrost microbial communities from Stordalen Mire near Abisko, Sweden - III_Bog_N1_3 | ecosystem: Environmental > Terrestrial > Soil > Wetlands > Peat | place: Sweden: Abisko... | reverse complement strand
ATCTGGCCAGCTACAACCGCAAGGTGCTGATGACTGGCGAAGTGCCCAGCCTCAAGGACAAAGAGTGGGTTGAAAAACTGGTGATGCAGGTGGAGAACGTGAACTCGGTGGTCAACGAGCTGGAAGTGCTCGACAGCCCGTCGTTTGCGGCGCGCTCTTCGGATGTGCTGCTCAGCGGCCACGTCAAGGCGATGCTGATTGATGCCGCCGATTTGAAGTTGAACGCCTTTAAGCTGGTCACCGAGCGCGGCACGGTTTACCTGATGGGGCGCGTCACCCGGCGCGAAGCTGACCGTGCCACCGAGGTGGTGCGCGCCACGCCGGGCGTGCAAAAAGTCGTCCGGGTGCTGGAGATCATCAGCGAAGATGAGCTGGCGCGCCTGCGCTCATCGCTCTAAAGCCGTCACGCGGGCGGCGCGCCGCTTATTTCAGCCGCTTGATCAGGCTGGAGGTGTCCCAGCGCTGGCCGCCCAGCGCCTGCACATCGGCGTAAAACTGGTCCACCAGCGCCGTCACCGGCAGGCGTGCTCCGTTGCCTCTGGCCTCGTCGAGCACTAGCCCCAAGTCCTTGCGCATCCAGTCCACCGCAAAGCCGAAGTCGAACTGGTCGGCCGCCATCGTCTTGCCCCGGTTGTCGAGCTGCCAGCTCTGGGCCGCGCCCTGACCAATCACATCGAGCAATTGGTTCATGTCCAGCCCAGCTTTTTGGCCAAAAGCCACCGCTTCGCTCAAGCCCTGCAGCAGCCCGGCGATGCAGATCTGGTTCACCATCTTGGTCAGTTGACCAGCGCCGCTGTCGCCCATCAGCGTGAAAGCTTTGGCAAACGCCATGCCGACGGGCCGGACGGCTTCGAAGGCTGCCGCCTTGCCGCCGCACATCACCGTCAGTGCGCCGTTTTGCGCGCCCGCTTGGCCGCCCGAAACCGGCGCGTCGATAAATTGCAGGCCGATGTTTTTGGCTGCGCCGTACAGCTCGCGCGCCACGCTGGCCGAAGCCGTGGTGTGATCGACAAACACCGCGCCCGGCGCCATGCCCGCAAAAGCGCCGTCCGCGCCCAGCGTGACCGAGCGCAGGTCGTCGTCGTTGCCGACGCAGCAAAACACGATGGCGGCGCCCAGCGCGGCTTCACGCGGCGTGGCCGCCGTGTGCTGGCCGAATTCAGCGCGCCAAGCTTGCGCTTTGGCGGGGCTGCGGTTGTACACCGTCACGGCATGACCGGCGCGCGCCAAGTGGCCGGCCATCGGGTAGCCCATCACGCCCAGGCCTAGAAAGGCGACAGGGGCGGGCGCGCAGGCGGCGTAGGTTCTAGGGGTGATAGAGGTCATTTTGGGCTGGTGTTCAGGGTGGGTGAGACAGGCGCAAAGCACCGTGCTGCGCCGGGCGTCCTAGACAATTGCAAAATGCTCGGTGCCCGCCGACAGGTCGGTGGATTTGACCCGCTGCGAATTGAGCTTGATCTGCAGACGCAGGTCATTGGCCGAGTCGGCATTACGCAGCGCGTCTTCATAGTGGATCAGGTTGTTTTCAAACGCGTCAAACAGCGCCTGGTCAAAGGTCTGCATGCCTAAGTTGCGGCTTTTCTTCATGATTTCCTTGATCTCGGTGACTTCGCCCTTGATGATCAGGTCGGCAATCAGCGGCGAGTTCAGCATGATCTCGACGGCGGCCAGCCGTCCCTTGCCATCCTGCTTGGGAACCAGCCGCTGCGACACGATGGCCTTGAGGTTGAGTGACAGGTCCATCAGGAGCTGGATGCGGCGCTCTTCCGGGAAAAAGTTGATCACCCGGTCCAGCGCCTGATTGGCGCTGTTGGCATGCAGCGTGGCCAGACACAGGTGGCCGGTTTCGGCAAACGCCAGCGCATGCTCCATCGTCTCGCGGTCGCGGATTTCGCCCATCAGGATCACGTCGGGCGCTTGGCGCAAGGTGTTTTTCAGGGCCACGTCCCAGCTGTCGGTGTCCAGCCCGACTTCGCGCTGGGTGATCACGCAGTTCTTGTGCAGATGGACAAACTCCACCGGGTCTTCAATCGTGATGATGTGGCCGTGCGACTGTTCGTTGCGCCAGTCCACCATCGCTGCCATCGTCGTCGATTTGCCCGAGCCGGTCGAGCCGACCAAAATGACCAAGCCGCGCTTGGTCATCACCACGTCTTTGAGCACCGGCGGCATGCCCATGCCGTCGAGCGTCGGCAGCGTGGCCGGAATCACCCGCATCACCATGCCGACCTTGCTCTGCTGGATGAAGGCGTTGACCCGAAAGCGCCCGACACCGGGCGGCGAAATGGCAAAGTTGCACTCCTTGGTGCGCTCGAACTCGGCGGCCTGCTTGTCGTTCATGATGGCCCGCGCCAGCGTCATCGTGTGGCCGGCGTTCAGCGGCTGCGACGACAGCTTGGTCATCTTGCCATCGACCTTGATGGCGGGCGGAAAGTCGCCGGTGATGAACATGTCGCTGCCGCCCCGGCTGACCATCAGCTTGAGAAGGTCGTTGATGAATTTACTGGCCTGATCGCGTTCCATGAGAGTTCCTAGTTATGCATTGATCCGCCGGGACGGCACCTGTGCGTCGCCTCAGCCTTTTTTTCCACTCAGTCGGGTGTTCGCCATCCGCAGCCGCATGGACAGCTTGCGCGCCAGCACGGCAATCAAGATCGCTGCCAGTGCCGGGTCGCTGGCCATCATCTCGTCCAGCGACTGGGCGCTGAGCACCGCGATGTCGCACTCGCTCAGCGAGGTGCAGGCGGAAAAGCGCCTGCCACTGTCGAGTAGCGACATTTCACCCAGGATGTGGCCGGGGCGCGCTTGGCTCAGGCGCAGCGGCTCGCCCCAGGTGTGCGCCCGGCCCACGCCGATAGTGCCACTGAGCAGCACGATCATGAAGTTGCTGTATTCATCTTGGCGAATCACGTCACGTCCGGCTGGCAGGCTGGCGAAATCAAAAAACTGCTCCAACCGGGCGGCGGCAGAGTCTGATGCCAAGCGTGACATGTATCTGTCCTTGCGCCACAGCTGCTGGAGCTGCTTGCTGCCGCGTTCGGAGGGCAGGCGCTTGGCGCCCACCTCGTTGGCGCGCGCCTCCCAGGGCACCAGCATGGACGAGTCCACGCCCTGATCGCTAAAAGCGGTCGAGAAAAACTCCGACTCGGCGCTCTCGCCTTCTTCCGGCTGGGCAGGTGAGAACCGAAGAAATCCGAGTAGGCCTTTCATGGACGTTCTGAGGGACTTCGGGGCGATCAGCCGGGGAAGTTTTCGGGAATTTTGGCCTTGCTGCGTGCTTCGGCCGGGGAGATGATGTTGCGCTTGACCAGGTCCGTCAGGTTCTGGTCCAGCGTCTGCATGCCGATGCCGCTGCCGGTCTGGATGGACGAGTACATCTGCGCCACCTTGGCTTCGCGGATCAGGTTTCGGATGGCCGGGGTGCCGAGCATGATTTCATGCACCGCGACCCGACCTTGGCCGTCCTTGGTCTTGCACAGCATCTGGGAAATGACCGCCTGCAGCGACTCCGACAGCATGGCGCGGATCATTTCCTTTTCAGCCGCCGGGAACACGTCAATGATCCGGTCCACGGTTTTGGCCGCGCTCGACGTGTGCAGCGTGCCGAACACCAAGTGGCCCGTTTCAGCCGCCGACATGGCTAGGCGGATGGTTTCCAGATCGCGCATTTCGCCCACCAGAATCGCGTCCGGGTCTTCGCGCAGCGCGGACTTGAGCGCGGCGTTAAAGCTCAGTGTGTGCGGGCCGACTTCGCGCTGGTTGATTAGGCATTTTTTCGATTCGTGGACGAATTCAATCGGGTCTTCGACGGTCAGGATGTGGCCGTATTCGTTTTCGTTCAGGTAGTTGACCATCGCGGCGAGCGTGGTCGATTTGCCCGAGCCGGTCGGGCCGGTGACCAACACCATACCGCGCGGTTTCATCGCCAGTTCGGCCAGAATTTTCGGCGCGTTGAGCTGTTCCAGCGACAAAATTTTTGACGGAATCGTCCGCAGCACCGCGCCCGCACCTCGGTTGTGGTTGAAGGCATTGACCCGAAAGCGCGCCAGCCCCTCGATTTCAAAGGAGAAATCGACCTCCAGGAATTCTTCGTAGTTCTTGCGCTGGGTGTCGTTCATGATGTCGTACACCATGGCGTGAACCTGCTTGTGGTCCAGCGGTTCGATGTTGATGCGGCGCACGTCGCCGTGAACGCGGATCATCGGTGGCAGGCCCGCCGAGAGGTGCAAATCCGATGCCTTGTTCTTGACGCTGAAGGCCAGCAACTGGGTAATGTCCATCCGGCAAATCCTTGGAAGTTGAATCTAAGTTTACAGTCTGGATTATGACCACGATTGCACATCACCTACGCCTTGTCCATGACCGAATTGCTGCCGCCTGCCGGGCTGCCGGGCGCGACCCGGCGGGTGTGCGACTGCTGGCGGTTTCGAAAACTTTTGGCGCCGATGCCGTCATCGATGCCGTCGCCGCCGGGCAGTGCGCTTTTGGCGAAAACTACATCGCCGAGGGCGTGGAGAAAATCGCGGTGCTACAGCGTTGGCAGGACGTTGAAACAGCGCGCACCGGCGTGGCGGCGCCGGCGCTCGAATGGCACTGCATCGGCCCGATCCAGAGCAACAAGACGCGGCTGGTCGCTGAAAACTTCGACTGGGTGCAGTCGCTGGATCGCCTGAAAATCGCCGAGCGCCTGAGCGAGCAGCGCCCGCCGGATTTGCCACCGCTGCAGGTCTGCTTGCAGGTCAACATCGACGGCGGCGCGAACAAGTCCGGTGTGGCCCCCGAAGACGCGCTGGCGCTGGCGCAGCAAGTTGCCCGTCTGCCGCGCCTGGTGCTGCGCGGGCTGATGGCGATTCCCGAACCGGCGGCTGATGTTGCCGCCGCCTGCGCGGTGCATGCGCGCACGAAAGCGCTGCTGGATCAGCTCAACGCCAGTGGCCTGCTGCCCGCGCCGCTTGATACGCTGTCAATGGGCATGACGGGAGATTTAGAAGCAGCGGTGCAGGCAGGCAGCACGATGGTGCGCGTCGGGACGGCGATTTTTGGCGGGCGCGGCGTGAAGGTTTGAGGCCAGCGGCTCAGAGCTTTTCCAGCAACAACGGTTTGACCTGCGCCAGCCAGGCGTCGATGCGCTCGTCGGTGTGCATGCTCTGCGTGCGCTGGTCGATCACCAGGCCGACGAAGCGGCCCTCGACGACGGCGGCGGACTGCTCGAAGGTGTAGCCATCGGTGCTCCAGCCGCCAACGATTTCGGCGCCGTAGCCGATCAACACGTCATGCAGCCGCCGCAGCGAACTGGAAAACCGCTCGGGGTAGCGTTCCTGCGCGCCCAGGCCGAACAGTGCGATGCGCTTGCCGGACAGGTCGGGCTGGTCCAGCTGTGCCAAAAACTCCTCCCAGTTCGATTCCAGGCAGCCTGCGCTGCGCCCCGGTATGGCTTCGACGCCGTAACTGGGCGTGCCCAGAATCAGCGCGTCGTATTGCAGCATGTCGGCGGGCGTGATGCGGTTGACGTTCAGCGGTTTGCTGGCGATGTCGTCGCCGAGCTTTTTCTGGATTTTTTTGGCAATCAGGCGGGTGGTGCCGGTTTCCGTGCCGAAAAAGAGGCCGATTTTGTTCATGGCGCGTGTCGATCTTAAGAGGGGATAAGGGGAAACCCCATCTTATGGGCGCGCCGCACCGGATGTTGGCGTGGCCGTTTTTAGCCGACTGCTTTGCTTTTTCGGCGGCTCCAGTGGCTGGCGCTGCTGCCCTTGCTCGGGCCGCTCAGTGGTGGCTGTGCGCCGCTTGCGCCGTCAGATAGGCCTCCAGCGCCTGCAGCGTCAGCGGCTCGGCAAACAAAAAGCCCTGGAACAGGTCGCAGCCTTCGTTGAGCAGAAAGTCGCGCTGGGCCTGGGTTTCCACGCCCTCGGCGACGACTTGCAGGTTCAGGCTGTGCGCCAGCGTGATGATGGTGCGCGAGATGGCTGCGTCGTTGCGGTCGCTGAGCACATCGCAGACAAAGCTGCGGTCGATTTTGAGCTGGTCCAGCGGCAGCCGCTTGAGCAGCGACAGCGAGGAGTAGCCCATGCCGAAATCGTCCAGCGCCAGCGTCACGCCCAGCGTCTTGAGCGTGTCCATTTTGGCCAGCGTGATTTCCATGCCGTCGGCCAGCACGCTTTCGGTCAGTTCGAGCTTGAGGTGCTGCGGGCGGATGCCGGTGCGCTCGATTTCGGCTATCACCCGCTCGACAAACTCGGGGTGGCGGAACTGGCAGACGCTGACATTGACCGCAATGCTCAGGTTGGAGGCCAGCGGCCAGCGCGACCAGGCGGCCAGTTGCTCGCAGGCCGTCTTCAGCACCCACTGGCCCAGTGGCAGGATCAGGCCGCTTTCCTCGGCCATCTTGATGAAGGCATCCGGCCCGAGCAGTCCGAGCGTCGGGTGCTGCCAGCGCAGCAGCGCCTCGACGCCGATGAGGCGGCCCTGGCGGTTGACCTGCGGCTGGTAGTGCAGCCGGAACTGGTGCTCGCGCAGGGCGATATGCAGCTCGGTGCTGACGGCGGCGCTGGCGTTGATCGCCTGCTGCATCTCGGGGTCAAAAAAGCACACGGCGTTGCGCCCGCTGGCTTTGGCTTGGTACATCGCCAGATCGGCCTGCTTGAGCACATCGCCGACGTTGTCATGCTGACCATTGAGCAGGGTCACGCCAATGCTGGAGGTCGTGTAGTGCTGGTGACCGATCAGATCGAATGGCTCGCGCAACTGCATCAGCACCCTGTTGGCCAGGCTGCGCGCCTTGCGAGTGGCGGCGACAGGATCGTCTCCTAGGTTGTTGAGCATGATGACGAACTCGTCGCCGCCCAGGCGCGCCACGGTGTCGCTCTTGTGTACGCAGCCGTTTAGGCGAATGGCCACCTGCTGCAGCAGTTGGTCGCCATGTGCGTGGCCCAGCGTGTCGTTGAGCACCTTGAGCTTGTCCACGTCGATGAATATCAGCGCCCCTTGAGCGCGGGTCTGGGCGTTCTGGAGCAGCAGATGTTCGAGCCGCTGGAGCAGCAGCAGGCGGTTCGGCAGTGACGTGAGCGCATCGTAAAACGCCATGTGGTGAATGGCGTCGGCGGCGCTTTTGCGCTGGGTGATGTCGCGGCCTACGGCGACCCAGTGGGTCAGCGCGCCGGTGGGGGCGCGCACGCACACGATTTCCAGCTCTAGCCAGAAGCTGCTGGCGTTTTTTCGGTAAATCAGCAGCTCGCGGTGAACCTGGCGCTGGTGCTGCAGCGTGGCGGCCATGCGTTCGAGCTCATCGGGCGAGGTGTCAGGGTTGAGCAGCAGCTGTGGCGTCTGGCCCAGCACTTCGTGGCGCTTGTAGCCGGTGTGGTGTTCGAAGGCGTCGTTGACAAACACGATGTAGGGCACGCTGGCGCTGCGGACCTCGGCGACCAGCACAATGTCGTTGAGCCGAGACACGCAGGTCTCCAGCAGCATTTGCTGCTGCTGCGCCTTGCGCCGCTTGGTGACATCGCGCAAGTAAACCGCCAAGCCTTCGGCAAACGGGTGGGCGCGCACTTCGAGCCAGCGGCCCAGGTGCGGGTAAAAATCCTCGAACTCGGTGCGGCGGTCGGTGGCTAGGGCGTTTTCCAGCTGCTGCTTGAGGCGCTGGCCGACGCCCTGGCTGGCATCTTTCCAGACTTTCTGGCCCAGCAGTTGGCCCGCCGGGCGCTGCAGCAGGCGCTCGCTTTCTGGGTTCAGGTAGGTGAAGGCGCACTGGCGGTCCAGCGTGACAAAGGCCTCGGTGATGCTGGCCAGCGTGGTGCTTAGGCGCATGGTCAGGCGCAGGGTGTCGCTCTGGGCCTGCTTTTGCGCGGAAATGTCCTGCAGCACGCCTTGCAGGCCGGTGATCTGGCCGCTCTCGCTGCAGACGGCCTGGCCTACTGCACGCACCCACTGGCAGCCCCCGACCGGGGTGCGTAGCTGCATTTCCTCGTCAAAAGGCGCTGCGTTGCGGCTGCAGGCCTGCAGCAGCGCGTTCAGGCGCTCACCGTCTTCGGGCGTGAAGCGGGCCACCAGCGCCTTGAGCGTCAGCGGCGCGCCCAGGGGCAGCTCCAGGATGGCGGCGCATTGGCGCGAATGCTGCCACTGCTGCTGCGCCAGCGTCAAACTCCAGCTACCGATGCGCGCCGTGCGCTCTATCAGTGCCAGCAGGCTGGTCTGCGACTGCATGGCGCAAGGCATTGGGTCGCTCAGGGCTGCGCTGCCGAGGGCCGATGGCAGAGGATCTTTCAGCACCTGTAACTGGGCGTCAATCACGCGGGTCTCCGTTACAGGGGGCGTTTGCGCCTGGCCTGCCTGGGCCGGGGCGGGCACCGAAAAGTAGAAGGTTTTTTCTTCTCATGGGATTGTTTTGGCCTCAAAAAAATCGTTGCATGACGTAAAAAAAGTCAATCGCCGCGCCCCGTCGCTGCGCACGAGGGCGTGGCTCACGGCGGGCGCGCACGGGCACAGTCTATAAGCCCTGGACTTCAGGCGGGCCAGACCGGCGGGAGGCAATCGACTTGCTGTTGTGCCATATCAACTGGACGGTATTTTTCGGCAGGCCGGGTTTGCGCCGCAAGGGTTTTCCCCCTGCCGCAGGCCTGCAAAGGCCGCGTTTTTTGGGGCAGGTGTTGCCTTTGAAAACGGTCATTTTTTCAACGCTGCTTGATTTGCCGTACATCAACGGGGGTAACTAGGGATAAGAAATACCTTATGGAAGTAGAGCACTCTCAGAAGTGTCGTCAAAAAATCAGTTTTTACCCAATAGGAAATCCACCATGAATCCACTTGACAGGCTCCAGAATTGCCCTGATGTCGCCACGCTCAAGCCCGAGCTGCACAGTTTGTGTGAAAAATTCGGAAAGATCACCCGGCTCGATGTCTTGACCTCGGTTCACGAGGGAACGCGGCAGGCGATTTGTTTTTTGCGGCTGGACTCGCCCGAAAAGGAGCAGGTGCTGATGCGGGCCTTGGGCGTCGGGCGCTTTGGCGGGGAGGTCGTGTTGGTGTTTGATCTCGGCGCAGCCAATAGCAGCCGCGCCGAGAGTCCATCGTCCCAATGGAGCACGCTTGGAGAGGGTGGGAGGCGTTCAGCGAGTGGCTTGCATGGCTGAAGTTGGCGGCGTGCGCCAGCGCAGCTAATTTTGTTACCTCTCTTGCATGGGTGCCCATCTTTTAAGAAGATGGCGACGTACCATCCGATTTTTCAAGGGAAATAGACATGGCAACACCGTTTTTTGGCAAACGAGACGAGGCCCAGGCAGTTGCCCGTCCCGCTGCAGTGAACAGTTACGGTGGTTCCGGTCCCTCCAGCCCAAGCTCGCTCAAATCTGCCGGTGATGCCGCAGGTTTCAGCAGCACCATCAAAGAAGGCGGCAGTCGGCTGATGGTCGGCCCGAATATCAAGCTCAAGGGCGTCGAAATCACCGACTGTGACACGCTGATGGTCGAAGGTCTGGTCGAGGCGACGATGAATTCGCGCGTGATTCAGATCACCGAGCAGGGCGCTTTCAAGGGTGTGGCCGAAGTCGAGCAAGCCGAAATCCGGGGCGAATTTGACGGCAGCCTGACGGTGCGCCAGAAGCTGATGATTTACGCCACTGGCAAGGTGACGGGCACGATACGCTACGGCAAGCTGGTGGTCGAAGACGGCGGCCAGATTTCAGGCGACATCACGTTGACTGCGCAGGCAACGCCGGGGGCCAGCCATCAACCCGCTTTGCTGGAAAAGTCCGGCAACGCTTAAAACACCCTGAACGCCAGCGGCAGCAGCAACGACGCCAGCACCACCTGCAAGCCCAGTGCCAGTCCGGCGTAAGCGCCCGCGTCGGCGTTGGCCTGCATGGCGCTGGCTGCGCCGATGCCGTGGGCGGCGGTGCCCAGCGCAAAGCCCTTGGCCGCCCAGCCGTCGGCGTCGTCAGGAATGCGCAGCAGGGCGAACAGGTATTTGGCGCCCAGCGCGCCAATCAGGCCGGTCATCGCCGCAAACACCGCCGCCAGTGCCGGAATGCCGCCGATCTGCTCGGCAATGCCCATTGCCACCGGCGCGGTGACCGATTTGGGCGCCAGCGACAAAATCACCTCGTGCGGCAGGCCGAGCAGCCAGCCCAGCGCCAGCGCGCTGGCCGAGGCCACGCCGCCGCCCGCCAGCGCCGCGACCAGCAAGCGGCCCCAACGCTGGCGCAGCTCGGCGCGGCGCAGCCACAGCGGCCAGCCCAGCGCCACTACGGCAGGCCCGAGCAGAAAGTGAATAAACTGCGCGCCCGCAAAATAAGTCGGATACGACACGCCGGTCGCCAGCAGCGTGCAGGCCAGCGTCAGCACCGACAGCAGCACCGGATTGGCCCAGGATGCGTAGCCACTGCGCTTATAAGCCGCCTGCGCCGCCAGATACACCACCAGCGTGGCAGTCAAGCCGAACAGCGGCGTGGCCGAGAGGTAAATCCATAGCTGGACAAAATCAGGCATCGGGCGCTCCGTCTTTTGGCGGCTGGCCGGAACCGGCGGAGGTGGCGGAGGTGGCGGCGCCGGGGCGCTCGCGCAGCCCGTACAGCGTCAGCGCCGTCACGCCCAGGCCTGCCAGCGTGGACAGCACCAGCACCGCCAGCATGCGCAAGCCGTACTGGCTGACCAGTGAAAGATGCGTCATCACGCCGACGCCAACCGGCACAAAGAGTAACGAAAGGTGCGACAGCAAAAAGCCCGCGCAGATCGCAACCGGCTCGCGCACCACGCGCCAGCGCAGCCCGCCCATCAGCAGAATCATGCCGATGACCGGGCCGGGCAGCGGCAGATGCAGGCCACGCGCCAGCAACTCGCCCACTGATTGAAACACCAGCAGCCAGGCCAGCCCGTGCAATCCGTTCATGAAAACTCCCTGTTAAAAGCGCGGCAAATCCGGGTGCGAAATCTTGCCGCCGCGCACCAGCATTTTTCCGTACTCGGCGCAGCGGTGCAGCGTCGGAATCACCTTGCCGGGGTTGAGCAGCCCTTTGGCGTCAAAAGCGCGTTTCAGACCAAACATCTGCTCGTTTTCGGCGGCGGAAAACTGCACGCACATCGAATTGAGCTTTTCCACGCCCACGCCGTGCTCGCCGGTGATGGTGCCGCCCATCGCCACGCTGGTTTCCAGAATGTCCGCGCCGAACAGCTCGCAGCGGTGCAGTTGGTCCGCGTCGTTCGCGTCGAACATGATGAGCGGGTGCAAATTGCCGTCGCCCGCGTGAAAGACGTTGGCGCAGCGCAGGCCGTATTTGATTTCCATGTCGGCAATCGCCAGCAGGATGTCGGCCAGACGCTTGCGCGGAATGGTGGAATCCATGCACATGTAATCCGGGCTGATGCGCCCCGACGCCGGAAAGGCGTTCTTGCGCCCGCTCCAGAAGCGCAGCCGCTCGGCCTCGTTCTGGCTGACGGTGATCGCCGTGGCACCGTAGCGCGCCAGCACCGCGCTCATGCGGCCAATTTCTTCTTCAACTTCTTCGGGCGTGCCGTCGGACTCGCAGAGCAGAATCGCCGCCGCGCTCAGGTCGTAACCGGCGTGAACGAAGTCTTCCACCGCCGCCGTCATCGGCTTGTCCATCATTTCCAGCCCGGCCGGAATGATGCCCGCCGCAATCACGCCCGCCACCGCGTCGCCCGCTTTGCGCAGGTCGTCAAAGCTGGCCATGATGCAGCGCGCCAGCTGCGGCTTGGGGATGAGCTTGACGGTGACTTCGGTGGTCACGGCCAGCATGCCTTCGCTGCCGATCAGCACGGCCAGCAGGTCGTAGCCGGGCGCGTCCAGCGCGTCGCCGCCGAATTCGACCTCGTCGCCCTCGATGGTGAAGCCTTTGACTTTGAGCACGTTATGCACCGTCAGGCCGTATTTCAGGCAATGCACGCCGCCGGAGTTTTCAGCCACGTTGCCGCCAATCGTGCAGGCGATCTGGCTCGACGGGTCGGGCGCGTAATACAGGCCCAAAGGCGCGGCGGCTTCGGAAATCGCTAGATTGCGCACGCCGCCCTGAACCACGGCGGTGCGGCTGGCCGCGTCGAGTTTCAAAATTTTGTTGAACTTGGCCAGCGACAGCGTCACGCCCAGCTTGTGCGGCATCGCGCCGCCCGACAGCCCGGTGCCCGCGCCGCGCGCCACCACCGGCACATCGAGCGCGTGGCAGGTTTTGAGAACGGCCTGCACCTGGGCATAGGTTTCGGGCAGCGCGACGGCCAGCGCTCGCTCGCGGTAGGCGGTCAGGCCGTCGCATTCGTAGGGCGTGGTGTCTTCCGGGGTGTAGAGCAGCGCGTGCGCGGGCAGCACGGCCAGCAGCGCGCGCACCACCTGCGCCTGGCGCCCGGCGCGTTCGAGGGAAGAGAGTTCGGGCGGGGAGGTGGGGACGTTCATGGGTGGCTTTCGGTCAGTGAACGTAAACTGTAGTCCAAGCCGTCGGGGCTGGGGTGAAGATTTTTAAAGGGGTGTGTGAAATCAAGCGCCGCCTTGAAGCGGACGCTGGTGCCGTTCGAGGGCGCCTCGTACCCAGATACGAACCCTAAATAGAGCATGATGGGTTTGCTTTTTATCTGGGAAATTTTTAGGTTTACATAAATGGTTTGCCAATTCAGAAGTTGTTGTTTTACAAAGAAATTTTTTCCTGTTTGTGACATTGGATTAGAAGTCTTGGTAGGATGGCGTGGCCCTATTTACGTCAAGTTTTTTTGCATAAGGAACATCCATGAGTATCATCACTTCTGAATACATAAATGTGCGGGAGAAAATATTGCTCCTAAATTGTACCCATCCAACAGGAATTTTCATTATTCCATCAGGCTTTGAATCGGCAAAGTCAGTAAACGATTTTCGGATGCTATCCGAAGCCTCAACAGTTAAAAAACTGCTTAAGGCATCAAGCATTGAAGTTGATAGCATCACCCATCAGAAAATACCTTTCATTCAAAACAATAGTCACGAATGGATTGCACCAACGATTTTTTATGCTACATCACTATTATTTGAAAATCCTGATGTAGTGGCTGTCAGTCTTGGTGTAATTGGAAACTATGTAACAGATATGTTAAAGGGTATAAGCCACAATCCATCTGTAACGTTAAATATTGTCGTTGAAAAACCCAGCGGAAAGTGTGTAAAAATTGAATACAAAGGGCACACAGATGGCATAAAAGAACTAACAAA
>Ga0302273_1000870_pt1 | contig 13182 bp, 12 predicted proteins | sample III_Bog_N1_3_FD_198774 | JGI IMG/M metagenome (GOLD analysis project Ga0302273, IMG submission 198774) | Peat permafrost microbial communities from Stordalen Mire near Abisko, Sweden - III_Bog_N1_3 | ecosystem: Environmental > Terrestrial > Soil > Wetlands > Peat | place: Sweden: Abisko... | reverse complement strand
AGGCGCAGCTAATCATCGCTGATATCGTGGATACACCCGTCTCGCCGGAACTCACTGGCAACGGCACACTGAGCCAAGAGACCGAATCAATCCTCGGTTCATACGATCTGCACGACTTCTTCGAATATCACTTCGTACGTTGGATGGAACCCGCCGATAAGATTGAATATCTCGCGCGTAAGGCGCATGGTGACCGATTTAGCGACGAAGAGATTACGAAGACACTCTCGACCTACATCAACCGCTTCTTCAACAACCAGTGGAAGCGCAACGTCATGCCAGATGGACCGAAGGCGGGTACTGTCAGCCATAGCCCTCGCGGCGACTGGCGCATGCCGAGCGACTTGCGCGATGCGCAATTCGCCTTCTACGCAAAACTTAGTCTGATGCAAGACTAACCCTGGTAAGCTATACTAGAAGTAATGATATCAATTTATTTACTTCGTCACGGCGAATCAGAAATGAACCTTCGACTTGCTGAGATTGTCGGCGGACGGAGCAACCACACCCCACTCACCGAAAAAGGCTACTCTCAGGCACACGATGCAGGGATCTGGCTGACACACCACGGCATCTTGCCAACCATCGCGATCAGCTCGCCCGCCATTCGTACCCGCGAGACAATGGCGACATGCCTCAAGGCGATGGAACTTGACCTGCCCGTACAGATCGAAGATGCAGTCCAGGAAATGACGCATGGTGGCATGGAGGGCAAGTCTCGACCGTGGGTATGGAACGAGGAGCGCATGGCAGCGCTTAGAAAAGATCCGCTAAACTACGCGCTACCTGGCGGCGAATCAATTCGTGATGTCCAACGTCGTAAATCCGCCTGGCTTGATGATATCAGCACCAAGTATCCTGACGCGACAATCCTGGTCGCTGGACATGGACTTGCGATTCGTTCACTCATTGGTCATATCAATGACTGGAATCACAAGCAAATCATGGTCGATGCCCAGACACCAAACTGCTCGCTGACGCTCGTGACGTATGATGATGGACTATTTACCGTCGAATACGTCGGTCGCGATATCGTCGCCGAACTAGCAGAAACAACCTAAAAAGCGTACACTATACACTATGAAATATGCAGGCGAATATACCCCACCTATCCTCACGGTCGATGCCGTCATCTTCCAATTAAACGGCAGTGAACTCGAGGTATTATTGATCCAACGAAGCCAAGATCCTTTCAAGGGTGAATGGGCATTGCCGGGCGGCTACAATGCCGCAGGTAGCACCACTATCGAAGCACTGACTGCCGTCACCAAGCGCAAGGCTGGCATCGATATCGACTCACAACTTGCCTATATCGAACAGCTCTACACCTTCGATACTGTCGCACGCGACCCACGTGGACACGCCGTGTCGGTTACCTATATGGGCTGTGGTCGTGAAATCGTGACTGCTGGTGGTAGCGAACATGCGGTATTTTATCCTGTTGATCGCTTACCTAAGCTTGCCTACGACCATGAAGCCATCATCAAGTACGCCCGTGAACGTCTCGGCGCGAAACTAACCTACACCAACGCAGTCTCTGGCTTACTCGACAAGAAGTTCACTCTCACGCAACTCCAGACCGCCTACGAAGCCGTTTTGGGTCGCGAGCTCGACAAGCGTAACTTCCGCAAGAAGTTCCTCTCGCTCGGCCTTATCCATGAAACGCCAGACATCTGGCGTGAAGGTGCGCATCGTCCCGCCAAACTCTACGCATTCAACAATGAATCACTTGAAGTCCTCTCACGTAGCTTCGACTGATCGTGCTGCTGCTTGATGCAGTAACCTATTCACTCTATACTCCAACGTATGAGTAATCCCTACGATAAGCTCGCTGCAATTATTGATGGTCAACATGACCCTGTGCTATATGACCCAGAGAATCCGTATAGGGGTATCGCTTGGCTCTGGAACGGTGATGCCTTTGGGCACGAGAAGATCTCGAGACGAGCGAACGCGCCGACTGGTACGTTGTCCCTGGTCATCCTACGACACTACTTTATGCAGGGCATATTGCAATTGCAGGCTGGAATGCACCAGTGCATCTCGACGACTATTCACGAGAAGAAGATGTGAAGACTGCGCAAGCGTACCTTGCCAATCCTGACGTAGCCGAAGCATACGCCATCGTGCGCGACGTACTCGATAAGACGGCGAATCATTAGACCTATCTGTTAGACAAGTGGTTTACGTGCGATAAGCAGCGTATTTGTGACTGGTGGTGCAACTCGTTGCATCCCCTCTTGAGTTGATGCATATACCGTGCCTGCTGGATCGAAACGATGCTCGAGAAGCCACGTATTCACGACAGCGCGAGAAGCCGGAGTAATCTCAAAGCCCGCACTTCGCAGCGCGTCGCACCATTCTTCGTGGGAATAAAAGCAAAACTTTTCGTGCATCTCACTTTTCCAACTCGTGAGATAGTCTTTTTTCGCAAGGAACTCGCAGAGATCACCATGTGTGAGGATCAAATATTCGATATCATCGATTGTTTCACGTCGCACAGTAACCCCATCACTCTCCTCGTGACGGAAATCATGCTCAAACCTTCGGAATCGCGCGGCAGTCGAAAGTGTACCAAGAAATGCCGCCAAGTTTTCGCCCTCGAGGTCCCATCGTAAATCATCAGGATTATCTCCATCATCATGAGTCGGTGCGAAATATACTTCCTTTTCGCGATTATCAGGCCCCACCACATCGTAGTTGATATAGACGCCACCTGGCGCGAGCATCTCGTAAGTGCGATCGATAAACTTCACCAGCTCATCGTGCCCAAGATATGACTCGACCTCATGCGTCAGTGCCATCGTGATGACAGTCGACATGGAGTTCGGCTCAAACAATTCGCTTTGCATGATATTACGCTGATAAAAGTAGACATTTGTATCGCCAAACTCGCCGTTCGTTTTGCGTTGCTGGCAAATCTCATAGAGTGGTCGCGCCACTTCGACGCCATAGAAATCTGACTCAAATAATTCAGGCCGTTCGCCGAGGAGCTTAATCGTTTGACCTGTCGCGCATCCAACATCGACAATCTTGCCTGGCTGCACAAACTCTGCAAAATCATTCACCTTGCGCCATGCATTGTCTTCAAATGCCGCACGATACGATACATAGTCACGCGTTGCGGTGATATCGCCATCGTCGGAGCCGACTAGTGGATCAGCATAGATTGTCTGAATAAGTTCAGCAATCTGGTACCGTCGGTAGAGCTCCTTGCATACTGGATGCATGAGCTCGGAGATTTCCTGGTCATCACCCCATCCATCGCCAACCGCAATAATTCGCGTGACGACATCCCATGGAAGTGGTGCGTGTGTTTCTTTTTCGACAGTGGCAACCTCAAATCCAAGGTTTTGATATTGCTCGATAACCGCGTCAGTTGAGCAAGCGATAAGCGCATTGTCTGGCTTCATATCAATTCGTCCACCAGATTGCGTCCGAATCTCTTCGATGAGATAGTGGGCGAAGTCAGGCCGTTCGCGCTTATTACCGATTAGATACACCTCACCCGCAAGTTGCTCGGCTGCCATGACCGCTTCGATAAGTCCCAGTCGGCGTGCGCCAAGGATGGGATTTCGCTGCGTGCCGGTGTGATCGGCCGACGTAACTGCCCAAATAATCTCTGCCTGCGGATGTTGCTCAATAAGTGACCTAAGATAGCTAACCTGGAACCGCGTAATGAGATGATGACGACCCGGTATGAGGATGTATTTCATTGTCCGGTCAGCCTCTGCGCCGCGCTTGCTTGTGTGATTAATTCTTCGCCCGTATAACGACGTCGGTCTGATAACTCCACCCATTGCCCGCCAAACGGCGAATGTTCGACGTCTGCCGGATAGATGTAGCGACGCCAGTGAAGCTTCTCGCGTATGTCACTTGGGTCACTCGGATTAACCCGGGTGTAGTGCAGTATTGTGCAGTTTTGTAGTGCATATGATCGATCTGCATCGATTGTCTCCCATTCTTCTGGCGTCATACGCTCGATACCATAGCGCGCCGCGTTCATGAAATCGCCATGCGTCACGATACAGACCCGCTTACCGTCCTGTTCGCGATGTAGCGTACCCTGGAAATCGCGGAACCGACTATACACATCTGGCATGCTCTCGCCACCGTCAAGCCGAGTATACCAAGGATTGAGCGCCTTTTCCTCGGCGGTCATAGGGAAGAGCGCACGTTGCTCGGCGGTCGGATGTTTACCATACACACCCCAACTTCGCTCGACTACACGATCATCAATCGTCCAACCACCAAGGTCGGGGCCGCCCAAATGAGCCGCTGTTTCCCTCGTCCGATAAAACGGTGAGACATAGAGTGCATCAAATGATCCGAGTCCCCCGATATTCTCATCTACCCATTGTCTGGCTTGCTTCGCCTGCTCGACACCCTGTGAAGTCAGTCGATGCTGCCAGTCGGGGCGACCAAATATCGCATGCACCGTCGCATCGTCATAGTCGTGCGGTGTGTCACGCTGGACTGTATTGGCCTCTGACTGACCGTGGCGGATTAAGACTAAATCATTCGGCATAGCCATGCGACGTTACTCCTTCTTATATGTACGAGTGTACCGTACAAACCCTTTTTTGTAAATAGTGTTGACAATACACTAAGTAGGTGCTATCTTGAAGATAGTTAGTGTGATTAATACACTAAGTAATGAAAGGAGTTACCATGAAAAAACTATTAACAACAACTCGAGTAAGCTCGAAACGAGACTTGTGGGAGAGCGCCTTTGTCGGCGCGGTACTCACCGCCCTCTCCTATCTCGTCGGCCTTCTCGCTGGATGGGTGACCGTGCTCAACTGGCTCGAGGTATTTGCCGTCTTCACCTCGTACTCAAGCACCTATCTGTGTGTGAAAGAGCGCCGGTTTAACTACCCTATCGGAGCGATTAGCTCGGCCGCCTATGCGATTCTATTCATGCAAAGTGGCCTGCTCTCAAGTGCCATTCTCAATGCCTACCTAGTACCGACACTGATCTACGGCTGGTTACGTTGGCGTAAGGATGCCCGCACTCGTCCCGTCACTCATGTGTCACTAAAGTGGGTCCCTGTATACCTACTCGTCGCCGGGCTCGGCTATGCAGGTGCAGCGCTTATCAGCCAAACCTTTGGTGGTGCGATGGCATGGACGGACGCGATGATTCTCGCCGGCACAATCCTTGCACAATTCTTGCTCGATAATAAGAAGCTCGAAAACTGGGCCGTCTGGGCCGTCGTCAATGTGTTCGCGATCTATACCTACGCGACCGCCGGACTTGCCCTCGCCGCGTTCCAGTACGTCTTCTTCCTCGCCAACACTGTCTACGGCTACATCATCTGGCGCCGTAGTAAGCTCGGGAGTGACGCAGCTGCGGCCGCAACACTCGTCCTCGAGGAGGCATAACATGACACGGCCGTTCATCATCACCATCTTCGGCGCGGAGTCGACAGGCAAAACAACCCTCTCGCGACAACTAGCCAAGAAGCTTGACGGCGCATGGAGCTATGAGTTTGCCCGCCCCTACCTCGAAACCACTGGTGAAGACGTAACGGCCGCATCGATGCGCGCAATCTGGCAAGGTCAGACTGGCCTCCAACGCCAGATGCGACGCGCAAAGACACGCTACGTCGTCCAGGACACCGACCTATTCTCGACCGCAGGATATTGGCAGTTTCCTCACATAGAGCCAACCATAGGCACCTGTCCACGAGTACTCATACGCGACGCAACCAAGCTCGCATCTGACCTCTACCTCATCGTACAAAGTAACATCCCGTTTGAACCCGATCCGATCCGCTTCGGTGGTGACGTGCGCGAAAGCAAGGATGAGTATTGGATCGAATTATGTCGACACTACCATCTCCCCTATGTTGTCATCGACGCGAGTGATCAAGACATACGAATACAAGAAGCGACGCAGATAGTCGCAGAAAGGAGCGCATTATGCGTGGCGTAGTTATCGGCAAATTTTATCCTCCTCATTTGGGGCACAATTATCTCATCGACACCGCACTCGCCAATTGCGACGACGTCACCGTGATGGTCGTTGATAATCCCCTATACGGCATACCGGCCAAGAGGCGACAGGCATGGCTGCAGGCGCAACATCCGAAAGCCAATGTCCGCATCATCGATGACATCAATAAAGATGATGATTCGATCGCCTGGGCGGCACACGCGATGCAGTTTCTTGGCTTCAAGCCAGATGTCGTATTTAGTTCAGAGCATTACGGTGAACCGTGGGCGCACTACATGGGCGCGAAGCACGTCACCGTCGACATAAACCGCACCACTATCCCAATTTCAGGTACTGAGGTGCGCAAAGACATCCTGAAATCATGGCAGTACCTCGGTGACGAGACGAGAGCGGGCCTCGCACTTCGCATCGTGATCTTGGGTGCAGAATCAACCGGTACGACCACCCTTTCCCGTGACCTTGCCGACAAGCTCCGCGTGCCATGGGCGCCAGAGATTGGACGATATTACACCGAATCAATCCTGACGACCGACAAAGAATGGACCGATGAAGACTTCTACCGAATCGGCCGATTGCAACAGAACTACGAAGCCGAGATGGCCAAGCGCTCAGACGGCGTAATCGTCTGTGATACCAACGCAGTTGCGACCGAACTCTGGCAGCGCCGCTATATGGGGCGTACGACCGCCGAGATGTCGCGCATTGCCGCCCGCGACAAGGCCGATCTCTATATCATTACTGGGGACGAGATTCCGTTCGTCCAAGATGGGATTCGCGATGGCGAGCACCTCCGTCACCGCATGCATCGCTGGTTTATCAACCACATCAAGAAGACTGGCGTGCCCTATCTTATCGTCAGCGGCACCCCTGAGGAACGCCTCGCGGTTGCCACTCGCGCAGCCAAAGAGATGATACGTGCAAAACGCGCAATCCAAAACGTTGCAAATATTACACCTTTTTTTACGTAGTTAGTGTTGACTTTACACTAAGCTCCTATTACAATCAGTGTATAAGTTAGTGTATATAAGACACTAACAATAAGAGCAAAGGAGTTTACCACTATGAATACACTAGAAACCCCACGAGTATACGGCGAAGTCGTCGTCGGTAATATCGACGTCCAAAATGACTTTTGCCCAGGCGGCACCCTCGCCATTGAACATGGCGACCAAGTCATCGAGCCACTTAACGCTGTCGGTGACCTTGTCGTCGCACATGACGGATTCGCCTTCGACACAGGCGACTTCCATAAGCCACTGACGAAGCACTTCGATACCAATGGTGGCCCATGGCCAGTACACTGTGTCGAATACCGTGCAGGTGCTGCATTCCACGACGGCCTCACCATTCGACCACACGATACTATCGCCTACAAGGGAATGAGTCTCGTCGATGATGGCTACTCTGGTGCAGAGGCAGTTATCCAACGAGGACGACTTGAGGCTATCGTCGCCGACCTACCAGCCGAAGAGCGAACCATCGGCGCAGCAGTTGAGCGCCTCGAGCAAGAAACAGAGTATCGCAAACGTCGTCTTGCCGTCTTGATCGGTGGCCTTGCGACTGACTACTGCGTCAAGGCAACCGTGCTCGACATACTTGCGCTCACAAATCGCGAAACCACAGATGTCATCGTACTCCGCGACGCAATTCGCGCGGTCAATGAGACGACGGGCAATGAAGCGATGCAGGCAATGCTCGAAGCTGGTGCACTTGCAATGACAACTCAAGAAATCCTCGCAGGTGGTATCGTTATCGACCACGCGCGCCTGGAGTACTAAGGAAACTACTATGAAGACACGCGAATCTCTCTATCTCTCACAAGGCCTCGACTACTACAAGGCTACCATGGGTCAGGTCGAGTTCGACAAGAATCGTGACACGATTGTCACTTTCGAACTCAAGAACCGTGGTGCCAATAAGCTATCCGAATACGTCACTCCCGAACAACTCCTTGCCCGCCTCGACGAATTAAAGGACGGCTGGACACCAGAGGAGATCGCGTATCTTGCAGGGCTCACCAATCAAGATGGTGGACCTCGCTTCACCCCAGAATACCTCGACTTCCTCGTCGACAATCCCCTACCTCCCGTGGAAGTGGGCATCGATGAGGAAGGAGAGCTGAGCGTCGCCACAACTGGCGCATGGCCACTTGTCACCTTCTGGGAGACTGTCGTCATGAGCGAACTCAATGAACTCTTTTTCGCCAATAAACTCGCCGCTGAAGGAAGCTCCCTCGAGGAACTCTACGCTGAGGGCGACCGTCGCCTCGACGAGAAGATTGTGATATTACAGAACCGCCCTGACATTAAGTTCTCAGACTTCGGTACGCGCCGTCGCTTCAGCTACGATTGGCAGCGCCACGTCATCGAGCGCATCGCGACCGAACTCCCCGATAACTTCATGGGTACGTCAAACATCTTCCTCGCTCATGAGCTTGGTTTACGCCCAATCGGTACCTACGCACATGAGATGCCGATGGTATACGGCGCGCTCGAGCAGCTAGAAGGCCGCGATCCACTCGACGGTCACCACAAGATGATCCGCGATTGGGACGAGACGCACCGCGGCGATCTCTCAACTGCACTCACTGATACGTGGACAACCGACTACTTCTTCACCGACTTTACGCCAGCACAAGCTGAGGCGTGGAACGGTCTCCGTCACGATTCGGGTGACCCATTTGAGTTCGGGGAGAAGGTTATCGCTTTTTACGAGCAACACGACATCGATCCGACAGCTCATACGATTGTGTATAGCGATGGCCTTGATATCGATATGATCGTGGCACTCGCCGACCGATTCAAGGATCGCATCAAACTCGTCTTTGGTTGGGGCACGACCCTCACCAACGACCTCGGCGTGCGAGCAAATAACTTCGTTATGAAAGCAACGAAGGTCGCTCGGCCCGAAGCTCCGGAAGTATCACAAGGCACCGTGAAGCTGAGCGATACCGAAGGCAAGCATATGGGTAACCCTGAGGATGTCGAACTTTACACACGGAATGTCGCACGAGCTATTGCCCTCGGTGCACGAGCCTACCAGCTCGAAGTTGCAAAGCGAACCGTGACCCAAGAATTGGTTGCAGTATGAGCGGTCATGAAAGTATTACTATGACTGAGTCTCCCTACCCTTCAGTGATCGAGCAGGAACGTTTCCACGACATCGGTATCGAAACCGACGAGCTGGGGCGTCCACTTCACCCATGGCGCGATCAACTCCCCGACCTCGCGGAAGGCAAGGGATTTTACTGGCGATGGGGCCCGAACTATACCGTCGATCCTATCGTAATATCCCGCGAAGACGAGCCAAGGATTCTACTCGTCAAACGCAGCGATAATGGAAAGTGGGCGCTTCCTGGTGGCTTCGTCGATCCAGGCGAAGCAGCATGCGTCGCGGGCTTGCGTGAGGTACTCGAAGAAACACATCTTGAGCTAATGAGTGATGAATCACAGCTCTGCTATAAAGGGCCCGTGCTCGATGAACGAAGCCGGCTCCACGCGTGGTCTGATACGACCGCTCTCCTCTGGCACAACCCCTGCGCCACGCCCGTCTGGGGTGGTGATGATGCGCAGGAGGCAAAATGGTTCACCTTCCCAGAGCTACGCGCACTTAATGAGCTGCACGGCTCACATGCTACACTGATTGATATGGCAATTCGCGATCATGGCAGCCTAAAAGAGCAGCTCGAGTACTTCGGCAGTCGGAGCGAATTAACACAACCAAGTGGCGGACACATGGGCTACACGCGGCTCATCGCCTCCCCGCCTAATGGTCCACGCATCTTCATCAAACGACATGACGCGCACAAGTTTACTGACCCAGCGCGAGCCGAGCACTCCAAACGCTACTTACGCAAGGAACATCACGTCTACACACAGCTCAAAGGTGCGACACCCCACATCCCCGCACGTATCGAACTTACAGGCGATCACACACTGCTTCTCGAAGCATACGATCCACGCGATGGATGGCACTGGAAAGCCCCGAGTGATATCGACGAACGACGTCAGTATGTTGATGACGTCATCTCAGCGCTTCATACACTTGAGCCAATCGAATATACACCGTTCGACGAGATCAACCCGTCGTATCAGACAATTATCGATGAAGGCTGGGGCGCATTCGACACACAACGCGAGCAGATCATCGATAAACTTACCCATTCGGCCGTTGATGGCGCACATGCACTCGCGAGCGAGCTTGATGAGCTGTACTCACGTGCGTCAATGTTACCGATGCCAGACCTCAAACACTTCGCGCACTATGATATCCGCCAATCAAATATTGCGTGGCATCCCGAACATGGCGTGCGCATTGTCGACTGGAGCTGGGCCGATCATGCACCACGCGGTATGGATACCACGAGTTTCCTCGTCGACCTCGCTAAGGCAGGGCACGATGTAGATGACCATCTCGAAGAGTTTAGCACCGAACACGCCCTGATCCTTATCGGCTTCTGGCTCGGACATAGCGTTTGGCCGACGCCGACTTTAGACCAAACGGTCCGGGAACATCAAATTGGTTCAGCCGTCGCTGCGTTCAGATTGCTCAAGCGCTTGAGCAAGTAGCGCTAGCGCGCCTTTTTTACTTTTCGCAACCGTAAGAAAGCGTTTCTTGTGACAGAATATTGCATCTTTGACCCCAGTAAACTCGGCGAGCTCACTCCCCTCGCGCCCCGCCCATGCTTCAGGAAATGGCTGCTTCGATATGAAGGGATTTTCAGGCGTGCGAATTGTGTACACCTGCCAGGTATCGTTTGTGTGTTCTGGAAATACGAGATACTCAAGTCCTTCAATCTTCGCGAGACTATCAGGAGGCGTGACCTGGTGATCCATTACCGCATAGCGTGGATCATCTGACGCGAGACGTGCAGCAATAACCGCATCCTCAGTCTCGAGATCGACGAGCACTTTGTCGTAGAGCCGAGATAGAATCTCTGCGACACGACCCACCGCTTTTTTGAATTGTCCATCATATGTTTCACCGCGGCTCAATATTGGGTTGAGCTGCTCGATAACTTGCGAAATACCATAGTCGGGCGTCTCTGGGTCTTCGGGCATTCTCAGTTCTGCGTTGTCCCGCGCATCGATACCCCTGACAAGTATGTTGTCGACCTGCGCAGCCGCACGTTCATTGCCCTCACAATAGGCGATGCCGTAATGCAACCAAATCAGACCAAGTGCTGAACGGGTCAGCCCATTCTCGCGCTTCAATGCCTCATCAGGCTGATGATGATCGTAGCGGCGACGCTCATGGTCATAGAGCCACCCGACATCATACACGATATCCGCTTCAGCAAGCGCAAGTGGATCGCGCGTGCGTATGACATTAAGCTCAATGCCTTGATTGCCATATACCCTATCGAGCACTGCTGTCGCCGTCACCTCATCAACGTGAAACTTACCTCCGTGAGTTGCTACTGTGATACGTGATTGTGTTTGTAGGGATCTAAGCTCATCGCGGAGCTCAGTACCAAGTTTTGCGAGCATCTCGTCACGTTCTTCTGGCGGCATACCGAAATTGGCACGCATACCCTCTGCCGATGATACGGTGTAATATCCTGCCACTACTCTTCCTTACTCCCGACCCACTAATGTCATGAATTCATTCTCATCAATTATCTTAGTCCCGTAGCTCTCAGCTTTCTTGAGCTTACTTGCACCGACCTTACCGCCCGCGACGAGATACGTCGTATCTTTCGCGACAGAAGTTTGGAAGGTACCACCAAGCGCACGAACTCTCTCGGCCGCTTCATCGCGGCTCATCGATTCGAGACTACCAGTTACGACAAAGCTGAGGCCGACTAGTTTGCCCGTCTTTTTCACGAAATGAGGCTTGACGCCAAGTTGTGTAAACTTATCGAGTAATGCAAGGTTATCGTCATCGGCAAACCACGCGAGGATGCTTTCGGCCACTATCACGCCGATACCATCAACCGCTTCAAGCTGTTCAGATGTCGCCATCTTAATCGCCTCGACCGACTGAAAGTGGTTCGCAAGATCGATTGCCGTCTGTGCACCCACGTGACGAATACCAAGGCCGAGGATGAACTTTTCGAGCGGTGGATTTTTCTTCGATGTAATCGCATCGATCAGCTTACTGGCCGATACGTCAGCGAAGCGATCGAGCCTCAGCAAATCATCAACAGTGAGTGTATAGATATCCGCAAGATCGCGTACAAGTCCCGCATCAACAAGCGCGACCACATTCTTTTCGCCAAGCGTATCGATATCGAGCGCCTGGCGCGATGCGTAATACTCGACAGCACGCTTCAATATGAAATCGCTATCGGCACCCTTGACACGGTATACCACATCGTCACCAAGACGCTCAAATTCAAGCTCAGGATACTGCGTCGCAAGCGCCTGCTCATAATGAAAGACTTGCGAATCTTTTGGACGAAGTTCGAGCACGACACTTTCGACTTGAGGAATAATATCTCCTGCCTTGAATATAACGACCGTATCGCCGATACGTATGTCCTTTCGCGCAATCTCGTCGGCATTATGAAGGCTTGCGTGTTGGACGGTTGTGCCCGCCACGACGACGGGATTAAATACCGCAACTGGTGTCGCTGCCCCCGTACGGCCAATCGATATCACGATATCCTTCACGATAGTTGTCGCTTGTTCGGCAGCATACTTGAAGGCAATCGCAGCCCGCGGCTGCTTCCCCACTACCCCGAGTTCGTCAAATAGCGCGCGATCATTTACCTTGACGACGAGCCCATCAGTGTTGAACGGCAGCTCATGTCGTGCTTCACCCCAATGTTCGACGAAGCCCATCACTTCATTGATCGTCTGGAATACGGAAGCTTCTTGATTACGCGTAATGCCGAGTGCGGTCAGCGATTCGTATGCATACATATTGGTTGGTACTTCACTCGGGTCGTCACGAAGAAGATCATAGCCACGGAACGAAAGGGGCCGACTCGCGACCAACTCTGGATCAAGTTGTCGAATTGTGCCAGCGGCAAGGTTGCGTGGATTAGCAAACTCAGGTTTGCCTTCTGCTCGCTGCAGAGCATTGAGTGCCTCAAACTCTCGCTTGAGCATGACGACTTCACCACGAATTTCCGTGCGGCCCTTCAAGAACATCTCATAGCCGGTAATTTCGCGTAGTCTAAGTGGCACGTTCTTAATCGTACGTACATTTGTCGTCACATCCTCACCAATGAAACTATCCCCGCGAGTGACAGCCTGAACTAATAGTCCATCTTGATA
>Ga0302273_1000862_pt1 | contig 13286 bp, 12 predicted proteins | sample III_Bog_N1_3_FD_198774 | JGI IMG/M metagenome (GOLD analysis project Ga0302273, IMG submission 198774) | Peat permafrost microbial communities from Stordalen Mire near Abisko, Sweden - III_Bog_N1_3 | ecosystem: Environmental > Terrestrial > Soil > Wetlands > Peat | place: Sweden: Abisko... | reverse complement strand
TTTACGTGTTCTATTAGAGCGTATTTCTACCGAACTGGCTACAACGTTAAAGAGCGACCAGGTATTCTTGTTTGTTCATGCATTAAATAATCACTTTGTGATATCAGGTACACCTCATCACAAACATATACCGGTCGCTGATGCTTTGATGTTGGATGAGGCAAAAAGCACCAGTCATGGCGTTTTGGTCGCGTCATTAATAGAAGGTGACGCAAAACTTTATCGTATGATGCAGAGCCATCGAATAGAGTTGGCTCTACGGCTGGGACAGGACAATAAATCTATAGGTTATCTTTGTCTTGGATCTCATCTGAATTCTGGCTATACGACGCGTGATCTTGGACTGCTGAGTGCCATTTCGGACGAGTTGGTAATCGCGATTCAGAATGCGCTTTCAGTCCAAGAGGTTAGGAATTTGAACGAAACTTTGCAACAGCGAATCGATGAAGCCACAAGGGAATTACGCGCAAGCAACGCTCAACTGCAACGACTTGATAAAGCCAAGGACGAATTTGTTAGTATGGCCAGCCACCAGTTGCGAACACCGCTGACCAGTGTTAAGGGTTATATCAGCATGGTACTAGAAGGCGACGCCGGTAAGATTAGTGATAAACAAGAGCACTTATTGAGTGAGGCCTTCATCAGCAGTGAGCGCATGGTACGGCTGATTAGCGACTTTTTAAACGTTTCAAGACTTCAGACTGGCAAGTTTATTATTGACAAACGGCCGCTAAATCTCGCGAAGGTAGTCGAACAAGAACTTGATAGTTTGTCTACGAACGCAAGTTCTAGGGGTCTGAAGTTCTCGTACAAACCGCCTGCTAATTTTCCAATTCTGAATATTGATGAAGATAAGATACGACAGGTGATTATGAATTTCTCCGATAACGCTATTTATTATTCTGGCGAAAGTACCGAGATAAAAGTTAATCTATCGGTCGATGGCGATAATTGTAAATTTACGGTTAAGGACACTGGTATTGGCGTGCCACACAGCGAACAAGCGCAGTTGTTTAGTAAATTTTATCGGGCTAGTAATGCCCGCAAGCAACGACCTGATGGCACCGGCGTGGGCTTGTTTTTGGCTAAAAAAGTCATCAACGCGCATGGCGGCGACGTCATCTTTGAATCCACCGAAGGCAAAGGTAGTACATTCGGGTTTAGCCTACCAATAGTGCCTTTACGAACCGTTAATGATGCGAATCAACTCAAAAATCAACCAGACGACAACTAAAACAACCAGGCTAGTAATCAGAACGGGTTTTAAGATTCGTTTTCTATCAAACCACCATTGTGATATTTTATTGCGATTAACTGCTTCGATTCGCGTGATGACAGGACGAGTTATCGCCGCGTCGGCGCCAGTGTAAACTTTGTTTCGCTTCTTTTTTTGCTTTGCCATAGTAATTTCAGTATATAACAAAATAACCCCGCATCGTTAGCGGGGTTATTTGTAAGTCTGAATCTCTTCAGAATTGAAGGAGCGGTCAGACTCGTGTTACAGGTTGATGGTAGCGCGACGGCTAGCAACGTAGTAAGCGATGCTGGCAATCAACGAACCAAGACCAAGGAAAGCAGCAATGCCTTCGCTGGTACCAGTTTTTGGAAGCTCTGGTGGAGTTGTACTACACCTTGCGTCACCAACTGGAATACCAGGTAGACATTCGTTTGGCTGACATTCCTTAGGAACAGTAACATCAGCGGAAGATTCTTTATATCCACCACTTGTAGTTGCTCTCGCAACGTTTGTAAGCTTGTTGGTTCCACATGTCAAACTGTTGTCGTCGGCAACTTTAGCGCTAAACTTTAGATACGCGTTGCCTTGAGGGGCGTACGATCCAATGTCAAATCCGCTGGTTGTTACGCCATCGACAGTTGCTTGGTATTTACCGTCAGTTTTTGAGTTGGCTAATAACGTACTTCCAGCAACATACGAAACGCCTGTAGGAAGGGTATCTTTTAGGGTAACGTGATCTTGCTGAGTTGTACCAGTATTGGTATAGATAATTCGGTAAAGAATCGTGCTACCTGGCTGGGTTGGGGCGCTAGCGCTCCAAGTTTTTCCGCCATCAACACTTACTTGCTTTTGAACAGTAAAGTTTGGTTGGTCAACTGTGATTTCAAAAACAACATAACCGGCGTATTGGTTACAGCCGTACAAAGTACCGTTTAGACTGTCATAGCCCAGGTTCGCACCTGTAGTAAACAGACTGTCTGGCATTGTTTGGCCGTTAACTGCTCCATTGCTGGTAATCTTTGCAGATCCAGCAACGTATCGCAGGGCTACTGTACCGGCACTGCCGTTTGTAGCGTATGCGCTGTCCCACACAGATGTAGGCGATGCATTCGATGAGTTGATAAATCCACTCACGGTTGCTTTCTCGCCTGGGTTTACAGTGCTAGGTAATTGCATACGGAGTGTAACGTCCTTTGCGACACCTACACCACTGGCGTTTAGGTTACTTGCGGCATTATTGTGGAAATATGCCATAACCTGGTATGTTTTACCCGCTTCAAGCGTGACATTATCACCGTATGTGGTGTTGCCAGCTTCTTTGATACGTATAAAGTTACGCTCGTCGCCAACATTTGGGTTGTTGGTTATTGAGTTAAACGTTACGTGGTCCGCTGGGGACTCGTAAGTGTAAGTTGGGCGATCTGGTCCCCACGCAAAAAGCGTGGCTGGTACGATAATTGCGGCTGCAATCATCGCAACAATAGCGCTGGTGCGTTTAGGCGCCTTACGCATAAGTGAAATAAGCTTTTTCATAAGCTCCTCCTTTTTTGATTATCCTCGCAGATAAAATCAAATTATATTATTAATGATAAAAAGCCATACATCTGATGATGCTGGCGTGAGTCTGACGTCGAATTGTCAAGCGGAACAAATCAGATTATTACAACGTGCATGTCCGAGTCTAAAAAAGACTCACGAGGAATCAACTCAATGCGAACGCTAGGCGTTCAAGCATAGAGGATTCCTCGGTGATGCGCCCTTCCTGAACAGGTGCGGAGCCGTGGGGCTCCGCACCTGTTCATTGGGTCAGGCGTCCGGATCGGGAATTCCCGTTCCGGGATCCGACGGTCCCGGTGCAACCGACGGATCGGTCGTGGGCTGGACGGTAGGTGTCGGTGCGGGAGTTGCCCCCTGCACCGGTGCTGACGTGCCAGTGTCGGAACGTGGCGGTGTTCCAGGGACCATGGGGGCCGCGGGCGCTGCCGGAGCAGTAGGCTCATGGATTCCTGGTCCCATCGGTGTCACACCCGGTGGTGGGGTGACGTCGTTGCTGTGCAGCTTGCCCTCCAGACACGTTGTCGGGGGGCAAGTCGGCGTCGGCGTAGGCGTCGGCGTCGGGGTTGTCGGCGGTGTCGTCGGCGGGATCGCCGGCAGACGCCACGGGTTGTGGCAATCTACGAAAACTCCCGTGCCATTCTGAAGGCCCTTCACAGAGCCATCAGCGTTGTACACGAACTTGCCCAGAGAGACGCGAACCATTGAACGACGGTCCAAGAACTCCTGGCAACCGCCCGTCGTGAATCCCCTGGTGTTGATAATGGAATCAACGCGCAGGATTTTCAGTCCGGACAGGTCTTCGTTGGTGCTGTCGGAGGCGATCTTGCGAATCGCCTCGTCGGATGCGGTGGTGTTGACCGCGAGGATGTACCTCGGGTCGTTGTCGGCAGACTCGGTCGACTTGAACTTCGGAACATCGCTGCTCCAGTTCATGTCGGTCGTGTTGCTGACGCACTCCGTGTAGGACGTGTCGGCACCAAGCAGAGCGTCGAGCTCGGCCCAGTTCTTCACGATCTCGCCTTCACGCACCACAGGGGTACGTGAGTCGGCATTCGACGTATTACCGTCGATCGGGTTGGCACGGTCGCCACCGTCCACGATAGGGAGGCCCGTCACCGGGTCGATCTTCTCGTTTGTGGCGGCGGCTGTCGTTGCCGAGGCGCTAGGCGTCGGCAAGTTGACGTTGTTGTTCGTCGAAACCATCGCGATGACACCTGAGATCAGCGCGATAGCGAGGACTACTGCGGAGGCGATGAAGCCACCACGGGCCGTCCAAGCCCAGTTTCGCGGGTTCATGATACCTCCTGGTATCTCGCGACAGGTTCCCATAATTGTTTACGTCCCATGGGCGAATGGACGGTGATGTTCGTTCAGCGTCGCCGAGCGAACCAATAAGTAGCCAGCCAGCCGCCGAGGCCGAAGCCACAGACGATCAGACCAACCTGCCAGATGAACACCATGCCGGTGGTCATCCATGACCACCAGTCACTGGTTCCCCAGCGGATGATGCCGGCCGTCGCCTTCCCCAGGATGAGGAAGATGAACGCGCCGACGATCGCGGCCAGGACGATGACGATCCGCGTCCAGATGGACGCGTTCCGCCAGTTGCCCAGGAAGCGGGTAACGGGAGCGGTGGGTGCGACCACCGAAGTGGTCGCAGGCCACATCGACGTAGGGTTGACCACCGGGGCCGCCACCGGAGCGGGTGCGGGGATGGTCGGTGCCGGCGTCGGAGCGACAGGTGCAGCGGCCGCGGGTGCGGGGATGGTCGGCGTCGCCGGAGCGGCGGGTGCAGCGGCCGCGGGTGCGGGAGCTGCCGGCGTACGGGTGACCATCGGAGCAGCCGCCGGAGCGGGTGCGGGGATGGTCGGCGTCGCCGGAGCGGCGGGTGCAGCGGCCGCGGGTGCGGTCGGTGCGGGCGTCGTTCCCAGCCGGCGCTGCATGGCCGCCGCGTTGGCGGCAGCCTGAGTGGCCTTGTCAGCGGCGGTGCGTGCGGCAACCTGTGCCGCGCGCTCTGCCACCTGGGCTGCCTTCTTGGCCTTCCGCTGGTCCTTGAGCTCGCGCTCGGTGGCCTGCAGGAGGACGGCGTTGGCAGCCGTGGCGTGGGCCTCGGCCTCGGAGAGCGTGAGCTTCCTGGGTCGAGGGGTTGTGGGTGCTGCGGGTGCAGCGGGCTTGGTCGCCATTTCAGGTTCTCCTTGTCAGGTGGTTGGGCGATCGCCCGACCAGTGATGATCGGGCTAAACGCCCAAGTTGCCCGTAGGGAGCAGCTCGCTAGACGTTCTAAGTTAATAGACCAGCCGGCGAACTGCTCCTTTTCAAGGATTTATTGAACTGTACTTGTATAGCGCATCTAACAACTGAGGGAGAGACAAGTCTCATCCCAGCAGTCTGTCAGGACATGCACTGTAATAATCTGACTTGTTAACGATCCTCCGTTATCTCGGGTCCTCACACCTTGGACAACTGATGTCGCTATACTATCACAAAATACAATAAATGTCAATAACTTAGGCAATATTTATAGCATAAGCACAAATATATTTAGCTAGATACGCTAGATGTAGCGTATGTTGTATCCAAAGAACACTATATCTAATAATATTTGACAGTCCGTGTCAATGGGAGTATATTCTCCTGCATGTGCTTCGGGGAAGGTCCTCGATAGTTCCTGCTGCCTGCGTGGCATAAGTGAACGAACGCACTAGGAAAACGGGAGTCATATTGAAGACGCTGTGTGGTTCAAGCACGACCCAGTCCATCACTGGACGCAAGGACGCGTTCGACCAGTTCGACGGTGAGGTGGTCATCCTGATGACGGAGGCCAACCCTGCTCGGACGACGAAGTTCAGCTGCGAGGATCTAGGTGCGTTCTTGCGCCTTCGCTCGACGCAGCGAGAACTGCTCTGGATGTGCCACGGCTCCAACGACATCACAACTCTCATGGAGTACCTCGATGCGAGGGGTATTCACATGCGGGATGTCATCGTCGACATCAAGCGAAGGAACCTTCGTCTGGCGCTCAAGCTCTGCAAGGCACGAGCAACTTCTCGGCAGCTGGTGCCGGCGTGAGCGACAACGGAACGCTGTTCGAGAGCCCCGTCGTCAGCAAGGCTGTCACCCCACGAACGTATCCGGCAACCCCGGTGAAACCGTTCGCGGTGCCAAACACCCCACCCACGGGTGCGAGCGTCTGGCTGGAGCTCGAAGAGGAGCCTCCTACCGCTGGCAGCTGACCTCATCGCGTTGTCCGGAGTGGCGGAATTGAGTGGACCTAGTCCCTCTTCCGCCACTCCGGGCCGAAAAAATTTGAAATCCCACTCTCCAAGTTTAGGAGAGTTTTTTGTTGCAAACTTTTAAAACGTAAGCTATAAAGGAACTAGACGTAATAGGGGGTTCAGGATACCCACACCCAGCCGGCGCAACCCAGCACCGAGTGGCGGTCTACCGTACATATTCAACCAGGAGACACCGTGTTCACGAGCGGTGACCAGCCGGATATTCACGGCATCGAGCGCGCCATTGCCGGCGTGTTCTCCATGGCTCGGCATCCGACCCGGAGAAACCGAAAGAGAGGGATGGAAGGGACGCCGGGTAGAGTCTACCTTGACGGTGGATGCATCCCGCACTTGCTGGCCAGCAAGATCTGCAAGGGTTCGCACTGTCATATCGGCCGAATCAAGAGGTTGGCCGAGCTGACTGGTACCAAGGACCGTGTTCGGCAGGTTCTGGTGGTCGAGTCGGTACTGCGTGACATGGTCGATCGCGGCGATCTGTGGTACAGCGGTGACAGCTGGTTTGCTAGCAAGGCGTTCTTGAGCCGTCAGAAGCAGTTTTCTGACGCCTTGAGGGCGCGGAGCAAGCAACTGGTCGTCGCCGATGTCGTCACTCAGCGTCAGGCTTGGAGTTCGGTGCCGGAGTTGGAGAACGCCTGAGTACTGGCGGTACCAGCTCCTGTTGAAGCTTGTACGAAGCGGTGGGGTGGAAGATCGTAAGCAGATCTTCCACCCCACCGGCACTAAAACCTAAGGGGCCCTCTAGTCAAAGAGAGCTTTTTTTGTTACAATTCCCCAGGTTATGCTGTCTGTGTAACACGTTGGTCTCATATGGATCCTTCGGACCATATGTGACTTCCATTTTTCGGAAATGAACAAAAATATGTAAACACATTTTTGCTTCACTTCACTCAAAATGTGGTCTCATCGTCTAACGGTTAGGACACCAGGTTTTCATCCTGGCAATCCGGGTTCGATTCCCGGTGAGATCACCAGAAATTATAAATCAATTCGTATTGTAAGATAACGCAAGCGAAAAAAATTAAGAAAAGGTAGGTCGCTATGCGTGTATATAAAAGATCAAAAATTCTAGCAACTGTTGGTCCAGCCAGCAATAGTTACGAGATAATTCGTGACATGATTGTGGCCGGCGTGAACGGTTTTCGACTTAATTTTAGTCACGGGTCTTATGAAGAGCGCGACCAACAAATTGGCTGGATTCGTCAGGCATCGGCTGAGACCAAAAAAACAGTCGCGATTCTGCAAGATTTACAGGGGCCAAAAATTCGTTTGGGCGATTTTGACGGTGAGATAGCTGTTACGGCTGGGCAGGAGTGGCAATTATGCTACGGTGAGGCTACCGATGCCTCGAAAAGGCAACTGGAATCGCAATATAACATCGCCGAAAAGGCCAAACCTGGCGAGCGCGTTTTTATTTTTGATGGCAAAGTCCATAGCCATATAACCGCCGTTGAAGGCAGTCGAATAACTGTAGTTATCGAAAACGATGGGATTTTACGTCAGCGTAAAGGTCTTAACTTGCCGGATACGAATTTTGGCGGTGATATTATTACCGACAAAGACCGTCGCGACATCGAATTTGGCGCCACGCGTGATATTGATTACGTGGCGCTTAGTTTTGTTCAAAGTGCTGATGACGTGTATAACCTCAAACAACTACTGGAACAGCACGGCTCAACCGCCAAGGTTATCGCCAAGGTTGAAACTAAGGCCGCTATTGAAGAAGGCGAGTTAGAACGGATTGTCGAAGCCAGCGACGGTGTCATGGTAGCTCGTGGCGATTTGGCCGTCGAGGTTAGCGCCGAAGTTGTACCAATTGTTCAGCGCCAGATTATCGGACTTTGCCAGCAATATGGCAAACTGAGCATCGTGGCAACGCAGATGATGGCCAGTATGGTTGACAATCCTTCTCCAACCCGGGCTGAGGTTAGCGATGTCGCCGGCGCGGTTATTAGTGGTGCCGATTGTGTCATGCTGAGCGACGAGACGGCCAACGGTAACTATGTCTTAGAAGTTATCAAATCGATGAAGCGGGTGATTATGTACACCCAGGAACACGCGCCCATTCAACCAGTTTATTACCGCGCCGATAAACCAGAGCGCCAAGATGCTATTAGCTCGGCGGCTGTCACATTGGCTCAGCAACTAAACGTTGTCGCGATTATCGTCGAAACCAAGACGGGCGCCACGGCGCAGAGCATTGCCGAACACCGTCCAAGCTTGCCAATATTTAGCGTTACCTCGCAACCGCGGACTGCTCAACGCCTAGCTTTGATGTATGCCAATAAGAGTTTTTTGCGCCCAGACGGCGAGCACGCTGGCATGGAACTGGCCAAAGAACTGCGCCAAGAAGGCTTTTTTCCGCCACATTCAACAGTAGTTCTAGTTAGCGGTCGGCAGCCTGGCATGCCCGGAGCGACCGATACTATTCGTGTTCGTATTTTAGAATAAGCTAGAAGGTTTTGTTAACGATCGTGGCTTCTATAACTTCGCGACCAGCTTTTTCACCTCTTAGGTCACATGAATATAAGGTCATCTTGGCTTCGCTGGTTCTGTTTTCAATCTGGATCGCAGTCCTGTCGACGCTATAGCGATGCGTGACTTCGTACTCGTAGCGTTGTCCGTTCCAGTCGACGTAAATTTTGTCGCCACTGTTTAATTTGTCGATATTATAAAAAGGCGATTTTTGTCGAGTTTGTTGAGGTGTCCATCCCATAGTAAATCGGTGTGCGCTCAGTACAAAATTGCCGCCATCGCTTGGGTTACCGTTTTCGGGATGACGATGCCAAGCCCCCTTTTCGAGTACTTGCAGATTGTCGCCAGTTACGATTGCAACGTTTATGTTAATTTGTGGGATATACAAGCGATTTTCGCCTATTTGAGGACTAGTTGAGACCAATTTATTAGCGGTGCTATTGGTCGACTCCGTAAATACTGCTGCAGGTAATAATGGCGCTGAGGCATTTAGAACTATATATAGTCCGCAGGCTAGAGAGACCAAAGGGGCAACTAGCCAGATAAGCTTTATTGCTTTATGACGTTTATTCATAAAACAAGACTTTAATTATTGGCTTTAGGCGTTTTATTTGATTTCTTGCGGCGTAAAATTGCAAACAACGAAACAGCCACAAGCACTAGACCCAGGCCGGTGATAGCCAAAAAGTCTTGGCCCGTGTTGGGTAATAGTCCGCTTGTTTGATTAGTGGTAGTTTGAGTTTCGGTGCTGTTATTGTAGGTTTGGGCACTAAAATCACCCTCTCCGTAATTAATATCAACCGCAAATTTATTTAGTTGTCTATACATAAGCTTAACCTTTTATATTTTACCTTATTTCTTCCGGATATAAAACAAGTAAACATGAAAGACGTCACAGAATCGTTGACTTTGTAAGCATAATCAGAAATAATATAAAGTACGTAATTATTTCAAAACAAAAAATCAAAAATAGCTAAGGAGAGAGAACAAAAATGTTAGTAGAAAATCTGAAGAATCTATTGGAAAAACCAATGGATCGTAGGGATTTCCTCAAGAATGTTGGTCTTGGTTTGATTGGTCTAGTTGGTATGACGACCATTATTAGTAGTTTAACCAAGGATAATACCGATAAACAAGCCTCATCTCAACTGGGTGATAGCAGCGCATATGGAGCCACAACCTACGGTGGCTAACAAAAACCAGCTCTAAACTGATAGTCGCGTAGACGATGCCACTAATTTGTCTTATGCTGGGCATGTTTATCGTGCTAAAATAAGACCAGAAGGGTGGATACTTTGAGCTTTTTTAAATTGACTATTCGTGACGTACCACTTGATAACCAAACGGTTTTAGTCCGGACTGACTATAACGTTCCGATTGCACCGGACGGCACAATTAGCGATGATTCGCGTATTCGGGCCAGTTTGCCAACCTTAAATTATTTACTGAACCGGGGTTGTAAAGTAGTAATTATTAGTCATCTCGGTCGTCCAAAAAGTCGAGATAGCGCCTACAGTTTAGAGCCGGTGGCATTACGTCTGGCTCAGCTAATTCATCGCGATATCAGATTTGTAGATCATACATTTGGCGATAAGGTTTATCAGGCCGTCAAAAGGGCGCCGGGTAGCAGTATTACGGTGCTAGAAAACTTGCGTTTTTATCCGGAAGAGGAGGCTGATGATACTGAATTTGCGCGCCGAATCGTGGCTTCAACTGGCGCGCGCTATTTTGTTCAAGATGGATTTGGTGTCGTGCACCGTGCTCATGCCAGTACAGACGCGATTACTCAGTTTGTTCCCAGCGTAGCAGGTCTGTTACTGGAAGAGGAATACAATGTCATAACCTCGGCTATGGAGGCGCCAAAGCGACCACTTATGGCAATTTTGGGTGGCGCGAAAGTTAGCGATAAAATTAAGGTTATTAATCGCTTTATTAAGATTGCTGACAAGATTATTATTGGCGGCGCTATGGCTAATAATTTTTTGGCATATAAAGGCATATCGGTGGGCGCCAGCAGGGTAGAAGCAGGTCAGAGGGAGGTGCTTGACAGTATTTATAAAGCAGCGCGTCAAAAAGTTGGTAAAAACGTCGACGATTTTATTATTTTACCCACTGACGTTGCGGTGGCGACCAGTATGAATCCAGGTGAGAAGCGTAAATCCGTAGAGGTTGATAAAATTCTTCCTAATGAAATTGCCCTTGATATTGGCGATAAGTCAATTTCGCGTATGGTTCAGGAAATTCAATCCGTCGGTACCGTTATTTGGAACGGGCCACTTGGCTATGTCGAATTGCCAGAATTTGCTCATGGTACGGCAGAATTAGCCCAGGCGCTGGCTTCTCAACCCGACACGATATCGATTATTGGTGGCGGCGATACGGCAAGCTTTATCCTAAAATGGGACAAGCGCGCTGGAAAAAGCTTCACGCATGTTTTAACAGGTGGTGGCGCCAGTTTAGAACTTATGGCCGGCAATATATTACCAGGGGTTGAAAGTTTGCTAGACGGTCGAAGGCAAATAGAGTACACTAACAGTAATAAGCATAAGTAATTATATAAAATATGGCACGAGATAAAACATTAATTATTGGAAACTGGAAAATGAACCTCAATATGCAAGAGGCGAGTTTGTATGTTCATCAATTGTCTAAAATGGTTAAAATTCATCGTGACGTCGAAGTAGTTTTGGCGCCAACGGCCTTGACTCTTCAATCTTTAAGTTTGCAGGTTAATAATCGGCAGTTCAAATTGGCCGCTCAAAACTTCTATTGGCGTGATATGGGCGCCTATACTGGTGAGATTTCAGCTACGCAACTGCGTGGTATTGTGCAATACGGCCTAGTCGGACATTCAGAACGTCGTCATGTTTTTCATGAGTCAGACAAAGATATTCGTGCTAAGGTTCAGGCGGCTATTCGCAATCACATAAAGCCAGTTTTGTGTGTCGGTGAAACAGCGTTCGAACGCTCTGAGGGTGAAACTCAGGCTGTTCTGCACGACCAATTGATTGGTGGATTGGCTAATGTCACCAGCGAAGAGCTAGAAGATATCACGATTGCATACGAGCCTGTTTGGGCCATCGGAACTGGTCAAAACGCCTTGCCAACTGATGTCAGCGCGGCGGTTCGGTCAATTCGTAGCCAAATAAAGCATTTATTTGGTTCATCCGCGGCCGATAATATACAAGTTCTTTATGGTGGTAGTGTCACAACAGATAGCGCCGCTAGCTATTTGGATTTGCCAGATGTCGACGGTTTGCTAATCGGTGGAGCCAGTTTAGATGCTCATGTTTTTAGTGACATTGTTAAAAAAGCACATAAGGGCTCGACGCCCGCCAAGAAATAAGGGGTGGTATTATGAAAGATCTTGATTTTGACGAACTAGACAGAGCGGTAAATTCGCTAATCGGTAGTCCGTCCGCGCCTACTAATCCGCCCGTTGCCACTGCCTCAGCCGATACGCCGACGCCAGTTGATAATTCAGTTCCAGTAACCACGCCTTCTACCGAAGATACTCAGACTACGCCAGCTTCGCTTCAACCACTAGCCGCCAGACGCAGTTCGGGAAGGTTTATGGATGTTGTTCACCCATCGTCGGATATGCGTTCTTCCAGCGTACCGGCGCGACCTGCTGTGCGCGAAGGCATGACGGTCCAGCCAATTACAACTGAGCCAGTGGCCACGGTAGCGCCTGAGACTTCACCTGCGCCTATAGATACCGCGCCTAAAACATCTGAATGGCCCGACCCGCTTGATTTCCATGGTTTTAAGGACGAGCCAGTTGCCCCAAAGCCAACTGATAAGCCAGACGGACAAGATAAATTGACTGAAGAGTTGAGTTTGCCAGATTTTGAATCAACAACTCCGCTTGAATCACCGTTTTTGCCAGATGCTAAGGTTGAGAAACGTCCACTTGGAGCCTTTGCGGATAGCAGTGTTCCTGCAGCTGAGACGCCAGCTAAAGAAACCCCCGAAGTTCAAGCCGATGAGAATACCGACCATCCAATTGGCGCCGAAACGCCTTTGCCAGCTGAACTTCAAGATAGTTTATTGTCAATTGAATCAAATGAAGACACGGCTCTTACTAGTCAAGATGTTGAGCCATTGAAACCACAGTCAGCCGTGGTTGAAACCATGTCAATTCCTCAGCAATACGTCGAGCAGCCTAGCACTGGTGACAAACCAGCCGCTAGCTCAATCTTTGATGTCGAGGCATATCGTAAACCAGCTCAGACAAAAAATAAAAAGTCAAAATCTGGCTGGTTGATGGTTTTATGGATTCTGTTGCTGATTATTCTTGGTGTTGGTGCAGGCGCGGGCTTTTACTTCTACCTTCTTCCGCTTTTATAGCTTATAATAGATAGTAATGAATTTACTCGATGGGTTAAACGCGGCTCAAGCCGACGCGGTACAGACAGCCTCTGGACCGTTGCTTATTTTGGCAGGCGCCGGTAGTGGCAAAACAAAAACTTTAACGCACCGCATCGCTTATTTGATTGAAAACGAAAAAATCTGGCCAAACCAAATTTTGGCCGTAACTTTTACCAACAAAGCTGCCAAAGAGATGCGTCAACGCCTAAGTGTCTTGTTAAATCAGGACGGTTCAAGTCGCAGTTTTATGCCTTGGATGGGAACTTTTCATGGTATCTGTGTCAGGTTACTTAGGATTGAAGGCGACGCTATTGGGATTGCGCGCAATTTTGTAATTTATGACGAAGATGACC
>Ga0302273_1000853_pt1 | contig 13341 bp, 12 predicted proteins | sample III_Bog_N1_3_FD_198774 | JGI IMG/M metagenome (GOLD analysis project Ga0302273, IMG submission 198774) | Peat permafrost microbial communities from Stordalen Mire near Abisko, Sweden - III_Bog_N1_3 | ecosystem: Environmental > Terrestrial > Soil > Wetlands > Peat | place: Sweden: Abisko... | reverse complement strand
CGTTTTTCCAGCAGCGCATTGAGGCCGTGCGCGGGGACGGCGACTGCCTGCTCTCGCCGGTCCTGCCCGGCGCGCTGGAAGTCATCGACGTGGGCCAGCGGCAGTATTTACTCAACGACGGCGCGTTCGTGGCTGCCACCTCGGGCACCGAAATGAGGGTGCGCACGCAAAGCATCGGCAACGCGCTGTTCGCGCAGTCGGGCGGCTTTTTTGTCATGGAAACCTCGGGCAGCGGCCAGGTGGTGGTGTCGGGCTTTGGCTCGATGTTCCAGCTCGAAGTCTCGCCGGGCAAGGACATGATCATCGACAACTCGCACGTCGTCTGCTGGGACAGCACGCTGCACTACGAGATTTCCGTGACCACCAGCGGCAGCGGCGGCGGCCTGAGCGGCATGCTGGGCAATATGGTCAACAGTTTTAAAAGCGGCGAAGGCATCGTGCTGCGCTTTAGCGGCACCGGCAAAATTTACGTCTGCTCGCGCAACCGCGACGCCTTTGTCGAGTGGATGAAAAAAGAAACGATGGGCAGCCGCTCGAACCGCTAACACCCGCTAATCAACCGTCAGTCACTATCCACCCATCATGCAGCGCGTCTGGTTCAATAAAACATTTTCATCCGTGGGCGCAGCCATTCGCCTGATTCGTGAAGCGGATACGGCGGGCGATTATGAAATCGTCTGCAGCAGCACAAATCCACATGCCCCGGCGTTTTTGACCGCACATACGTCCGCCGTCGAGCCCAGCGGGCTGACTGGCCCGGCCTATCTGGACTGGTGTCTGGATTTTTGCCACACGCAGCGCATTGGCATTTTCATTCCCGGCAAGGAAGCCAGCCTGATCAGCGCCAAGCGGGCGCAGTTCGAGGCACAGGGCACGCGCGTGCTGTGCGTGGCCACGCCGGAGATGCTGGACCTGCTGCACAACAAGGCGCTCTTTTACCAGAGCGTCGATTGCAGCACGCCGCCAGCGGCCTTTCGCGTCGTCGAGACGGCGGCGCAGTTTGACGCGGCTTACCGCGAGCTGCGCCAAGACCATCCCAAGCTGTGCATCAAGCCCTCGGTGTCGGTCTATGGGCTGGGCTTTAGCGTGCTCGATGAAGAACGCTCCAGCGCGCAACTGCTGCTCGCGGGCGTTCAGTACCACATCGGGCTGGACGACCTGCGGCGCGGTTTTGCAGCGATGGAGACATTTCGCCCCATGCTGGTGATGGAATACCTGGACGGCCACGAATTCAGCGTCGATTGCGTTGGCGACCACGGGCGGCTGGTCTGCGCCGTGCCGCGCAAAAAACCGCTGCTCGCCGGGCAAGGCCAAACCATTGACCTGCGCGACGACATTTTGCAAAGCACCCGCCAACTGACCGCTGCCTATGGCCTGAACGGCGTTTTCAACGTCCAGTTCCGCGAAGGCCAACATGGCCTGGGCCTGCTCGAAATCAACCCGCGCATGTCCGGCGGCATTGCGATGGCCTGCCTAGCGGGCCCGAATCTGCCCTATCTCGCGCTGGTCGGATTTGACCGGGGCTTTGACGGCTTGGCCGTGCCAGAGGTTCGCGCGGGGCTTCGCGTGGGCGAAATCTCGTTCGCCACGGAACTGTCATGAGCACCGTCTTGGACTCGCCGCTTGCGGGCAAAGCCGCCGTGGCCACGGACGGCGGCACCACGGGCGATGTGCGCCGCGTGGCGCTGCCCACCGGCCTGATGGAACTCACAGTCGAGAGCGGCGCAGCGTTTTCGCTGGACGCGCTGATCGGCTTTGCGGCGCGGGCCAATGCCAGGCGCGGCTTTTTGTTTTTAAGCAAAGTCTTGGGCAAACACTGGCCAGTCACGCCGTGCATGATGCTGGCGATTCACACCGACCTGGCGGCGCGGGTACCTGCCGATTTGCCCGGCCCGGTGGTGTTTATCGCGATGGCGGAAACGGCCATCGGCCTGGGCCAAGGCGTTTTTGAAGCATGGAAACGCGCTCACCCTGAGCGCGAGGCGCTGTTTTTGCACACCACGCGCTACCACGTCGGCGACGCGCCCATCCTTGAATTTGAAGAAGTACACAGCCACGCGCCCCGGCAGTTCCTGCACCAGCCCGCCGGAGCCGCGCTGCAAGCCCTGTTAAAAAGCGCCCGCTCGCTGGTGCTGGTTGATGACGAGGCCAGCACCGGCAACACGTTTTTGAATTTGACCGCCGCCTGCCGCGCCCTGAATCCGGCGATTGAACACGTCCATCTGGCCGCCATCACCAACTTCATGGGGCGCGAGGCCAATCAAGCCCTGTCCGGGCGCTTTGGCTTGCCGGTCACGGTCGGCGCGGCGTTGAGTGGCGCGTATCAATTTACCGCCGGGCCATTGCAGCCCTTCGCCGGGGCGTCGCAACGGTTTGAATCCCACGCGGATCGGGGCGCCAGCGCCAGCTTTGGCCGCCTCGGCGTGGACCGGCTGCTGGACCAACCGAGCGCGCTGGCCGAACGCCTGCGCGCAGGCATCGCGCCACACGAGCGCGTGCTGGTGCTGGGCACCGGCGAGTTCATGCACATGGCGTTTTTGCTCGGGCGGGCGCTGGAAGCGGGCGGCGTCGATGTCGTCGTCCAATCAACCACGCGCTCGCCGATTCTGCAGTGGGGCGCAGTCAGCCACATCCTGAATTTTCCCGACAACTACGGCGAGGGCGTGGAAAACTTCATCTACAACGTCACACCCGGCCAGCACGATCACGTTTTTATCTGCCACGAAACGCCGCCCAACGCGGCGCTGCAGCAACTGGCCAACGCCGTCAAGGGCCGCCTGTTTCACTTCCTATCCGAGAGCCATTGTGAAGAAATTTCTGTTCGTTGACCTCGATGACACGCTGTTCCAGACGCCCGGCAAATGCGCGGATGAAAAAGACCTGCAGCCCGCCGCCTATTTGAAAGACGGCTCGGCCTGCTCGTTTTCCACGCCGCGCCAGCGCGCTTTTTTCGAGCTGATGAACCGCGAAATGACGCTGATTCCGGCCACGGCGCGCAACCACGATGCGCTGAGCCGGGTCGGGCTGGCTTTTTTCAGCCACGCCATCATCGACTACGGCGGCGTGCTGCTGACGCCCAACGGCACGCCCGATGACGACTGGCTGGCGCTGATGCGCGCCGACATGGCGCTGGCACTCGACGGCCTGAAAGAAGCTATTCAAGTCATTGACCAGTATTCAGCCAGTGTTGGTTTAAAAGGCCGGGCACGGCTGATTGAAGACTACGCCACGCCGTTTTATATCGTCGTCAAAGACCCGGACAAGCAGGCCGAGCGCCTGGCGCTGATCGAGCGCGAAGCCTTGAGCAGCTGGATTGCCAGCGAAACCGGCCAAAACTTTTACCTGCACCGCAACGGCAACAATCTGGCCGTGCTGCCCAAAACGCTGAACAAAGCCCGCGCCGTCCACTACCTGCGCCAGCAGTTGCAGGCCGAACACGGCGACATCATGACGCTGGGCATGGGCGACAGCCAATCCGATGCGCGCTTCATGGCCGCCTGCGACTACGCCATCGTGCCCAGCGGCACGCAATTGGCGGCGCTGACCGTGGCGGCGCTATGACTTTCTACGGAAGCTACCGGCCCGGCGATGTCACGTTTTTGCTCAAACGCTTGGTGCCGCTGCCCTTTGTCGATGTGGCCAGCAAGGAGCAACTGATCCAATCCGGCGCCCGGCATTACAGCGAAATGCTCTCGCCCGAGGCGCTGCCGTCGGCGCGCTATCTGGCCGTGTTCAAGGCCGCCTGCGAAGCCAACCGGGCGCAGATGGCCCGCGACTGCCTCACGCTGGCCGCCTTGATTGCGGCGCGGCGCAGCGGCCCGATCACGCTGGTGTCGCTGGTGCGCGCTGGAACGCCCGTCGGCGTGATTCTCAAACACCTGCTGGCGCAGGTGCTGGGGCGCGACGCGGCGCATTATTCGGTGTCCATCGTGCGCGACCGGGGCATTGACGAAGTCGCGCTGCGCCACATTCTGGCCCAAGGCCACGCGCCCGAATCCATCGTTTTCATCGACGGCTGGACCGGCAAGGGCGTGATTTCCCGCGTGCTCGAAGAGGCCGTGGACGGCTTTAACCAGCGCCACAGCACCACCATCGACTCCGGCCTGTACGTGCTGTCCGATCTGGCCGGAACCGCCGCCTGCGCCGCCTCGTCGGCGGACTATTTGATTCCGTCGAGCATTTTGAACGCCACCGTATCCGGGCTGGTCAGCCGCTCGGTGCTCAACGAGTCGATTGGCCCTAGCGATTTTCACGGCTGCGTTTATTACGATCAATTTGAAGCGCACGACCTGTCGCGCGAGTTTGCCGACAGCCTGATTGTCGAAGGCGTCGCCCAGGCCCAACGCCACGGCCTCCGTGACGATGACAGCTTAAACACGCCGACGCCCATGAACCGCGCCCACGCTGCCGCCGTTTCCAGCGATTTTTTACGCGCCACGATGGCGCAGCACGGCATCAGCGATGTGAATCTGATCAAACCCGGTATCGGCGAAGCCACCCGTGTGCTGCTGCGCCGCGTGCCGCGCCTGCTGATCGTGCGCGACGCCGACGCGCCCGATGTGGCGCATTTAACGCTGCTAGCCGCTGAAAAAGCCGTCCCGGTCATCGTCGATGCCGCACTGCCCTACCAGGCCGTCTCCCTGATTCAGAGCACCCTCGATGGCTGATAAAAAGATGCTAGGTGCCTCGCTCTACGTACCCGCCACCCACAAAGACCTGCAGCAAATTGCCAATGGTGCGCTGCTGGGCGATGTGCGCTCGCTGATCTTCTGCACCGAAGATGCCGTGGCCGACAGCGAACTGGGTTACGCGCTGTTCAACCTCTCGCTGGCGCTTCAACAAATGACGCTGCGGCCCGGTCAAGACCGCTTTGTGCGCGTGCGCAGCCCCGACATTCTGAAGCGAGTGCTGGACATGCCCGGCGCCGACAAGCTCAGCGGCTTTGTGCTGCCCAAAATCACCCGGCACAACTTCGACGCCTATTTCCAGCAGATTCGCGGAACGCAGCACAAACTGATGCCCACGCTGGAAACCGCCGAAGTCTTTGACGAGAGCGAGATGAAGCTGTTTCGCCAATGCCTGCAAGCGCCCGACGTGCATGAGCATATTCTGGCGCTGCGCATAGGCGGCAACGACCTGCTGGCGCTGCTGGGCATACGCCGCCCGCGCAGCATGACGATTTACCGCACGCCGCTGGGCCCGGTGATTGCACGGCTAGTGACGACCTTTTTGCCCTACGGCTTTGCCCTGACCGCGCCGGTGTTTGAACACCTGGACAACCCGGCCCTGCTGGCGCAAGAAGTACATGAAGATCTCGCCCACGGGCTGGTCGGCAAGACCGCCATTCACCCCAGCCAGGTCGCGCTGATCGAGCAGCATTACCGCGTGCAGCACAGGGATGTGGAAGCGGCGCTGCGCATCATGGACGGCGCCAGCCCGGCGGTTTTTAAAATGAACGATTCGATGTGCGAAGTCGCCACGCACCGCGCCTGGGCGCATGGCGTGCTGGAGCAGGCGCGCGTCTTTGGCACCCATCACGGCGAAGGCGACAGCCCTTGCCTCAACCCACAAGCGGCTAACCCCGACAAGGCTTCAACATGACTGATTTTTCACGCGGACAAAAAGGAAAACTTGCTGACATCGGCTGCACCGGCATGTTTTCCGTCACGCTGGCGCTGGACGCGCCCGGCATCGACATTGACGTGAGCTGCTTTGGCCTGGACGCCACCGGCCAGCTCTCCGATGAGCGCTTCATGGTGTTTTTCAACCAGAAATCCTGCCCCGGCGGCGGCGTGACGCTGGACATAGGCAGCACCACCTCGACCTTCAACACCGATGTTTCGCGCCTGCCCGAGACGATTCACAAGCTGGTCTTCACCGCCGCCATCAACGGAGACGGCACGATGCGCCAGCTCGGCGCCAGCAGCCTGCGCTTGGGCAGCGCCTTTTTTGCCTTTTCCGGCGCCGATTTTCAGGACGAAAAAGCCGTGATCGTTGGCGAAATTTACCAACGCGACGGCCAGTGGCGCTTTGGCGCCGTCGGCCAGGGCTTTAACGGCGGCCTGTCGGCATTGCTCAAACATTTTGGCGGCACTGAAGCGGCGCCAGATGCCCCGGCTCCAGCGACGGCAGCAGCGCCAGCGGCCACGCCCGCCCCGGAAACCAAAAAAGTCTCGCTGTCCAAAATCACGCTGGAAAAGCGCGGCGACAAAATTTCGCTGGAAAAACCTGGCCGACTCGGCTTTGGCCGCACCCGCGTGAACCTGAACTGGAATCAAGCCGCCCCCGCCGAGGCCAAAAAATCCGGCTTTCTAAGCCGAGTACTGGGCGCGTCCCGCTCCAGCAGCGGCATTGACCTCGATTTGGGCTGCATGTTCGAGCTGATGGACGGCACGCCCGGCTGCGTGCAGGCGCTAGGCAACAGCTGGGGCAATTTCGGCCTGCCGCCCTATATTCACCTCGACGGCGACGACCGCTCCGGCACCAACGCGGGCGGAGAAAATATTTTCATCAACGGCGACCAGTTCCACCAGATCAAGCGGGCGCTGATTTTTACCTTCATCTACGACGGCGCGCCGAACTGGGCCGTCACCAACGGCGTCGTCAGCATCGAAGTGCCAGGCCGCGCCCCGGTCGAAGTGCGCCTCGACAACGGCAGCGATGCGCCGATGTGCGCCATTGCGATGTTAGAAAACAAGAGCGGCAATCTGGAAATCACCAAGCTGGTCGAGTATTTCCAGCAAAGCGGCAGCAAAAGCATGCACCAGCAGATCAACGAGCGCTTTAACTTTGGCCTGCGCTTCAAGGCGGGCAGCAAGGACTGAAAGCGGGTGCTTGGGCGCTCAAGCATCCACCATCTGCACCACGGCCAAACGCCCGCCCTCGCCTTTGGCCAGCAGAATTTGCTGGCCGTCTTTGAGTTCCAGCTTGCCGCCCACGGGCACAGCGGTCTTGGTGGCAGCGTCCATCAAGTCGGCCAGCCCCTCGTTGACCAGCCACCAGACGCCTTGGTGCAGCACAAAATAGCCGACGCGCTTTTTCTGCGCGGGCGTGAGCCGCTCATTGGGTGCGATCAGGTTGTTCACATGCCAGAGAAACAGCGACTGTCCGGTCCAGACCATCAGCCGGTGGTTGTCGGGCCGGTAATTTCCCGCCTGGCGTGACGAGTACAGATTCAGAACCGGCAGCTTTCCCCTGAACGGCGTGCCGCAAAACGGGCAGCAGGGCTTGGTGGTGTTGTCGAACACATACCATTTCTGGCCGCAATCGGGGTTCAGGCAGGGCTGGATCAAGTCCACCGTTTTGACCAGCGCCGTTTCCCAGTCATTGGCCGAGGGGCGCTGCGCGGGCTGGTGCAGCGCCGTCACAAAGGCTTGATGAAACAGCGGCGCCAGATAAGGGCCTGTGACGGTGTAGGGGATTTTTGCCGTGTCCGCCCAGGGCAGCTCGGCGGGCTTGGCATCCTGCGCCCGGATGCGGTTGCTGGCGTCGGCGGGATGCTCGACGAACAGCGCCTTTTCGCCCATGTGCAGCGACTCGTCGCGGATTTCGTCGTCCAAGTCATGAACCTTGCCGCCGCGCAGCGGGTGGCGGTAGAGCAAATACATGTAGAGCAGCACCGCCAGCGCGTGCTGGTCGGTTTCGCGCCGGGGCAATTGGCGCTGCGGGTCGTCTTTGGCCAGGTGGCTGGTCATCACGACTTCGGGGGCGATGAAGTCGGGCGTGCCGACCACATCCGGCGGGTATTTGCCCGGCACCACCAGGCCGTCCACGTCAATCACGCAGGCGTGGCCCCCGGCGGGATCGACCAGCACGTTTTTATACGACAGGTCGGAATGGGCCAGGCCCATCATGTGCATCTTCTTGACGGCTCTGGCAATCAGCAAGCCCATTTTCAGGTGATTGAGCCAGTCGCCCAGCTCGCGCGGATCCATGAAGCGGCTGCGGTGGCTGGCCGAGGTAAACCATTTGCCCTCTTTTTCCCGGCCCTTGATACCCAGCGTGTCGCCGCTTTTCGAGCCGAACTCCATGAAAAAATGCGCCGGATAGGCGGGCGCGACCAGCCCCAGTTTGCCCTCGTGCTCCAGCGCGGCGCTGGGCCAGCAAAACAGGTTTTCCCAGTAATCGCCGCCGCTTTGGTTGAACAGGCTGTCGCGGTATTTGCCGGTGATCATTTGCAGGCGGTCTTTGGCCTGCGCATCCTGCGGGGTTTTGAAAAATGCCACCACATAGGATTTGTCCGGCGAAAAATAGACATCCTTCATGGCCCCGGAGCCAATCACTTCGTCCATGTATTCGACCAACTGCCCGTCAAACGTGCGGCATTGAACCAGCTTGGCCATCAGGCACTTCTCCTCAAAACGTCAATCAGGGCTTCGCAAGCGGCTACCACAGCGCGGCAATCGTGCGGTCATCGTGGTGCCCCGGTGTGAAAAATTCAAGCCATTCGAGCAAGGCTTGTTCCGGCGCGGGCGCGGCCAGCAGCGGGCCGATTTCGTCCCACAGCGCGTCCCATTTGGCGGCATCGGCCAGCCCATTGTCAGTCTCAAAGCGCGGGTCGGAAATGCCGTCGGTCATCAAGAGCACGGCGTTCAAGCCGCTGTAGCAGCCGAAACCCAGACGCTTGCCAAAGTCCGGGTCGGTCAGCGCGGCGCGATCCAAAAAGCGCGTCTGACCGGCAAACTCGCCGCTGTCAGGCTTGCCCATCAGCCTGAGCTTGCCCTGCGGCCCGTAAGCGGCAATCGCGCCGTCGCCCATCCAGAAGGTGGCCAGAAAAGTCTCGTCGCCGTCGCGCCGGACGACGGCGGCCAGCAGCGTCGTCGCGTAGTCTTTGGCGGCAGCGCCTTGGCTCTCGGCTTCCTGCTCGATGGCCTGGACGGCCAGCTTGCTCGCCGCCTGAAACAGCCGGTAAAACGGTGCGTGCATGGCCTGACTGGCGGCGACCCGGTCAGTAGCCCAGCCCGCCAGCGCCTGCCTCATGTCAGCGCCGAACGCGCCTGACAGCTGCGCGGTGATGTGTTCGCCAGCGGCTTGAACCGCCAGCTTGGAGCCCCAGCGGGAGTTTTTCGCACTGCCCGCACCGTCGGCGACGATCAGCAGGCTCCAGCCCGAGGCGTCATCGTGCTGAACAAAAAAGTCATCGTCCCGAAAGCTGCCCACATGCTCGTGGGAGCGCCCCCGGCGGCTCGCCGCTGCGATGCTGAAACCCGGCCCGGCAATCAAGGCGGCATCGGTGTGGGGCTTGAAATAGGGGTCATCGGCAGGCGGCTCCAGTTGCTTCCACAAGCTGCGCGGGTCGGGATTGACAAACAGCAGGCATTCACCCGCGTACTCGGCCACGCCGTCGCTGCTCCAGCGCAGTGCGATTTTGTAGTCGCCATCGACCAGCGGCGTTCCGCGCATCTCGCCAGAAACCGCATCAAACGACAGGCCGACCGCCGCTGGCAGCCGGGCGTCTCGGATGGTGACGGGATTTCCGGCTGAATCTTTGCCCTCCAGCCTGGCCGCATAAGGCTGCCCGACTCTGGCGTTGGGCAGCTGAAACTGGATGCGCGGAGGCGTTGGTTTTCCCAGGGGCATCCCCCCCGCCGGGGGAATCTGCCCAGGGCGCAGTCCGGGGCGCAGCGGCGGCGTGGCAGGCGGCTCGGCAGCTACAGCAGCCGGTGCGACCAAGGGCACAGTGGGCAGCGAAACGGACAGCTCGGCGGCAGGTGGCGCAAGCCCTTCAGGCGCGGACACTGGTACCAGCGCCGATGCGGGCGCGGGCGTGGGTACAGGCGCAGGCGCCGGTTCGGATGCGGGCGCCAATACGGACGCTGGCGCTTGTGAAGCAGGCACTGGCATGTCTCCCATTTCCTGCGCGGTATCAAGCTGGTTTTTTGAACTCAGCCAGAGCGCGCTGATTTCATGCAAATATTTTTCGGTGGCCTCGCACAGCGCCGGGCTCTGCAAAAAGACCGTCAACTCGACAGGCGTCGCCGTGGCTCTGGCCTGCGCCAAAGGATCCAGCCGTTTTTCAGTCGCCTCGCCCGGTTGCGCGGACTGAAACAGATGCTGGATCAGCGCCTGCAACTGTTGCTGGCGTTCGTACTCGTCAAAAGCGTCCATGCTCAACCCCGCCCCCGCCCGACATCAAAACCGTCTTCGTCGTCCTGCCCGACCGGCGAGAACGAAACGGTTTTTCGGCACCACGGACAGACCACCGCCTCGGCATCGTTCAGGCACAGCAGCTTGCCGCAGCCGCAGACGGCAAACGCCGTGCGCGCGCCGCAATGCGGGCAGCCCGGCGAGCCGACCAGCTCTGAGGTGTTGACCTTCAAATCCGCCGCGTGCGGGTCTGACCAGTCAAAATAATCTTCCTCCAGAGGGTAGCAACCGGCAATTTCGTAGCGCACAACTTGCAGCTTGAAGTCGCGCATCGGCACGTCCTGCACCGCCTTGTCGTACTTGATGAGGTAGGGGCGGCTGGTTTTCTGGCAGCGCCCGGTCAGCGTCACCGTGGCCTCGTCGGCCAGCGTGGCGGGCGGCTCCTTGACCAGTTTCAACACGCTCTCGTCCAAAATACGCAGCCCCTGAAAATCGCTGCCCTCGCCGACGCTTTTGCTTTGCGCCGCGACCGAGGCCGTGACCCAGTTGATGAATTTCTTGAAGTCACCTTCCTGCGCGTCTTCAAACACCAGGACGTTGTCGGTCAGGCGCCGCAGCGCCGCAAAATCGACCGCCTGACCGAGACCGACGGCAATCAAGGTGGCTTTTTTGGCGTAATGCGCGTTCCAGCGATCAATCGCCGGGGCCGGGTCGTCGGTCGGGCGGCCATCGGTGAGCAAATAGACGATGGGCCGCCAGTCGCCCTTGCGCTCGGCGGTGGTTTTGACGACGGACTTGTCGATTTCGGCCATCAAGGCGTCCAGCGCCAGCCCCAGATTCGTGCCGCCGCCCAGCGGCAGCCGGGGCGGGTAAAACGAGACGATTTCAACCAGCGGCACAATGGTTTTGGCCACGCCCGCAAACGCAATCACCGAGAAAAAAACCGTCTCCAGCGCCTGCGGATCGGTGCGCAGCGATTTGACGACGGCGGCGACAGCGCCCTCCATTTTTTTCAGGTTCTGGCCCACCATAGACTCGGAACAGTCGAGCACAAAAAACACCGGTAAACGTCTCATTTTCGGCAGCTTTTTTTGTCAGAAAACCAGTTGAACTTCCGGCGGCGGTGGCGGCAGCGACACTGGCCCGGCCAGCCCGGCGCTGCTGCTGCCGACAGCGACGCTGGCCGACACCCACTTGAAAAAGCCCGAGAACGCGGCGGCGTCCATCGTGTCCATCGTCACCACGCGGTCGGTCAGTTCGAGCAGGTAATCCTGCTTGGCCTTGGGGCCAGCCGCGCAGGCCAGGATGGAGCCGAAATTGCGCTTTTTAACCTCGGGAATCGCCTCGCGGAAAGCGTGCAGGTCGGACGGGCTGCCGTCGGTCATCAAAAACACCAGCGGGCGCCAGTCGCCCTTGCTGTCCGCCGTTGATTTTTTCACGTCGCGGTCCACGCAGGCAATCAGCAGATTCAGCGCCGCGCCCATGAAGGTGGCGCCGGAGTTGGGAATCTCGATGCCGGTAAAGCGCACCTGATCGAGCGGCGTCAGCGGCATGAATACCTGGGCTTCGGTGTCAAAGGTGATGATGGCCAGATGCACGCTTTCCAGCGCGTAGGGGTCTTGGCGCAGCGTGCTGAACATCGCTTGCAAGCCCACATTGACCGAGTGCAGCGGCTCGCCACGCATGGAGCCCGAGGTGTCGAGCAAAAGATAAACCGGCAGGCGTCGGGTACTCATGGCGACTCCGCTGGTTTTAAGCAAACTGCTTGAGCCACTCAACGAACGAGTCGGAGGCCGAGGGCGTTCCGAGCGCGTTGAATTTCCAGCCGTCGGCCTCGCGGACCATTTCGGCAAACAGCATCGAGCGGCAGTTTTCATAGGCCGCGCCGCCCGACAGGTCAAAGCGCACCATTTCGCGTTTTTTGCCATCGACGGCGCGAATGAAGGCGTTCTTGACCATGCCAAAGCTCTGCTTGTTCTCCAGCCCTTTGTAAATCTGGACGACAAAAACGACTTTCGCATACTGCTGCGGCAGGTCGTTGAGCTTGACGATGATCTGCTCGTCGTCGCCGTCGCCCGCGCCGGTGCGGTTGTCGCCAGTGAGCCAGATCTGGCCGGAGCTGTGGCGCATGTTGTTGAAGAAGATGATGTCGCCATTCGTCAGCGTGGCGTTGCCGCTACTGTCGCGGCCCAGATCGTGGACTTTGCCGTCCGCGCCGCACAGGAAGGCGACGACATCGAGGTCATACTCCTCTTCCTTGGCGCCAAAAATGCCGCCGAGAAAGCCTTTTTTCTTTTCCTGAATGTCCCAGCCCAGACCGATGGTGACCATCGACAGGTCGTTCTCGCTCTTTTTGAGACTGACGCCGTGCCCTTTTTGCAAAGAAACTGCCATTTTTATTTCCTTATAAAACTACGTTGACTTCAGGCGGTGGTGGCGGCAAATCGCTCAGCCCCGTCACCTCTTTTTTGGTCAGGTCTATTTTTTGGCTGCCGGTGGAAACACTGGCTGAGACCCATTTGAAAAATGCCTTGATGGTGCTGGCGTCCGCCGTGTCGAGCTGGACTACCACTTCGGTGATCTGCTTCAGAATGCTGGTGTCCGCGCCCTGCCCGGCGGCGCAGGCAATGACTAGGCCGGTGCGCACTTTTTTCAGCCGCTCCAGCCCTTTTTTCCAGTCGTCGGTTGGCGAGCCGTCGGTCATGATGAAGACGATGGGCTTCCAGTCGCCCTTGACCTGCGCGGTGGTTTTGCCGACTTCGGCCTCGATTTTTTCGGCCAGCAGCGCCAGCGCCGCGCCCAGTTCGGTGCAGCCGTTGGCTGAAAACGCCGGGATCTGAAAGGTCGCAAGCTCGGTCAGCGGCACGATTTGCCGGGCCGTGCTGTCAAAGGTGATGATGGATAAAAAGGCGGTTTCCAGCGCATACGGGTCTTGGCGCAGCGTCGAAACCAGCACCTGAACGCCGTTTTTTACCGCCTCAATCGGCTCGCCATGCATGGAGCCGGAAGTATCCAGAAGAAGGTAAACGGGCAATCGTCTCATGAAGGCATCCCTTTGGTTGTGCAGCTTATTTTTCTCATCTTAGCGGTTTTGCCTGACGCAAATGCAGCCTCTGCTCATACGCTGACGACTGGGCCGCGATAATTGCGCCATGAATTCCCTGCCTGCGGAGGAGCGTCCGCAACCCCAATCGCCGACTGATTTGTTTGTCTCCTTCACGCTGCTGGCGTTGCAGGGCTTTGGCGGCGTGATGG
>Ga0302273_1000832_pt1 | contig 13481 bp, 8 predicted proteins | sample III_Bog_N1_3_FD_198774 | JGI IMG/M metagenome (GOLD analysis project Ga0302273, IMG submission 198774) | Peat permafrost microbial communities from Stordalen Mire near Abisko, Sweden - III_Bog_N1_3 | ecosystem: Environmental > Terrestrial > Soil > Wetlands > Peat | place: Sweden: Abisko... | reverse complement strand
TACGACCAATCTGGTAAAGGCAATCACCTCTCAAAAGCACCAGGTGGTAGCAACGTCTATGGTCCTAATCCCGATATTGAGGCTAGTGCCACTGCGCTTCCCATTTACATCGCAGGCCATAAGGCATATGGGCTTCGCGTGACTCCAAACTCCAGTTGGACTGGCACAACTCAAGTCGGATATAGAACTACTGAAGGGCGTAATACAGGGCTTGCAACGGGTGACCAACCCGAAAGCATTTACGAAGTAACAGATGGCGCGTATTTCGATGCTTCGTGCTGTTTTGATTTTGGAAATACCGAAAAGAAAATGGCTGCGGGTGGTCCAGGAGCCATGGAAGCCCTCTATTTTGGAAATGTGAATTGGTGGGATGCTGGTGCTGGAAATGGCCCATGGATTATGGCGGATCTAGAAGTAGGCGTATTCAATCGAGATGGAGTTGCGAAGGATACCAATGTCAAAGACATCTCTTTCACCTACTCATTTGTGACGGCAATGCTCAAGGGAAATTCGAATGGTGCCAAAGACGGCGGTCCTTTCACACTCAAGGGCGGCAACGCCCAAACGGGCTCGCTGATCACGGTTTGGGATGGAGCTCGTCCAAATGGCTATGCGACCATGCATAAAGAAGGCGGAGTCATTTTGGGTGTCGGGGGTGATAACAGCGGCACATCGAAGGGTGATTTCTATGAAGGAGTGCTTACCATTGGCTATGCGACAACAGCGACAGACAATGCTGTGCAAGCGAATATTGTGGCTGCGGGTTATGGTGTTTCAAGCTTAGCGAGTTCCTCATCCACAAAGCCAAGCTCATCGAGCGTTTCCAGTTCTTCGAAAGTCGTAAGCTCTTCTTCGATTGCCGCGAGCTCATCAAACGGCTCTAGTTCGTCAAAAGCTGCATCTTCAAGTGCAACCACAGGAATTATTTCTACAGAAAATAATCCACTAGGTCTTGTCTTGTCGATCTCTGGCAATAGCATCGCATTGCATTTGGATCATGCTCTACAGGGCTCTATCGAGGTTCGGGATTTATTCGGAATCAAGCGTCAGCAAGTTCGCGATGGTTCGTTTGCTGTTGGTGATCACAGTTTCCACATGAATGTGCTACCTACTGGCATATACATTGTACGGTTTGTTTCGGGACAAGGAATTTTTGCACACAAGTTTGCGGTAGTCTCTACCACACCATAGGAGTGTGTCCAATGAAAAACACAACTCTTTCGCAAATTGTGCTGGGCTCGTTCCTTGTGGTTGGCTTTGCTGCGCAAGCGTGGGCGGGCACTGCGGCAATTGATGCGAGCACAAAGTACCAGAGAATTAGTGGCTTCGGCGCATCTACTGCATGGGGCTATTCCATGACTGCGGCAGAAGCGACAGCTCTTTGGATACAACGACTGGTGCTGGTTTATCGTTGCATCGTATTCGCATTGATCCGTCGAGTGATAGCACGAGTGAGACCAATATTGCGCGAATGGCCATTGCCCGCGGAGCCAAGATCTGGGCGACTCCATGGACTCCTCCTGCAGCCGATAAGACGAACAACAACACGACAATGGGCAGCCTGTCGAACCAAAGTGCCTATGCGACTTACTTGGTGAATTTCGTGAATATCATGAAGACGAGAGGCATTCCCATTTTTGCTGTATCAGCACAGAATGAACCCGATGCCAATGTCAATTATGAATCTTGTGTGTTCTCTGCCGCGCAGATGGCTACATGGGTTGGGCAATACATGGGCCCCGCCATTTCTGCTACTGGTGTTAAGGTGATGTCTCCAGAAACCCAGAACTGGTATGGCTTCGCGACCTTTGAAGCTACGCTGATCAAAGATGTCAACTTTATGAAGTACACAGACATTGTAGCCACGCACGAATATGGCGGCACTCCCAAGGCTTACCCTGCAATTCAAGCAGCGGGCAAGGAATTTTGGGAAACAGAAATTTATGACACCGATACCACGACTGATCTTGGAATCGGGAGCGGGCTTCGCGTGGCAAAACTGATTCACGAAGCGCTCACGACAGCCAACATGAATGCTTGGCATTATTGGTGGGTGTATGGTTCTCAGAATGGTGGTTTGATTCACAGCTTAAACAACGTCAATACTATTTCCAAACGTCTCTGGGTTGAAGGCAACTGGGCGCGGTTTATTCGCCCTGGTTCTGTGCGCATCTCTGCCTCCGTTGCTCCAACTTCGGGTGTAACAGTGTCGGCATACCGCGATTCAACTCTCACACGACTTGTTGTGGTTGCTATTAACACTAATAACTCCGCTACTAGCCAAGCATTTTCAATCTCTGGCACCACAGCATCTAAGGTGACTCCCTATGTCACCGATGCTTCTCACAACCTTGTGGCGCAGGCTTCTCAAACCCTGACTTCAACAACCTTCACGTATTCTTTGCCATCACAAAGTGTGGTGACATTGGTTTTCAATCTTTCGACAGCAACATCTAGTTCGTCGAGTGTTGTCAGCTCATCATCTGTTGTCGCAAGTTCATCCAAGGCCGTAAGCTCGTCGTCTGTTGCTGCATCTTCGAGTGCGACTACGGGTGTTTTGCAAGCGGAAAACAACCTTCCTGGGGCGCAATTCTCGATTAACGGTAATACAGTCATGCTGCATTTAGACCATGCTACACAAGGCTCTATTGACGTTCTTGATTTGTTTGGGAAGCCTCGATTACACCTAAACGAAGCCTCCTTGACTGCTGGCGATCATGAATTCCAATGGAACGCGCTTCCCAATGGATTGTACATTGTGCGGCTCAACTCTGTGCAAGGATCGCTTGCACAAAAGATTGCTGTGATGACTCCGTAATATTTATCCCACACAACGCAAAAAGGGAGTCGTTCTTCGGAGCGGCTCTCTTTTCTTTTGTGGACAATCTGTCAATGCTAATTCACGGTGGTCTACTGCATCGATTTGTGAAAGGCTTTACATTCAGAGCATACGCTGAGGAGTAACTTTTATGCACCTATCGAAGCTTTCTCGAATCGCAGGCTGTGCGCTTTGTATTTCTGGACTCGCTTGTCAAGTCGAAGCGGCTACGGCAAATATTGATGCCTTAACAAAATATCAGAAGATCAGTGGTTTCGGCGCTTCTACTGCTTGGGCTGGTAGCATGAGTGCCACAGATGCCGACATGCTTTGGGATACCACAAAAGGTGCTGGTTTATCGTTGCATCGAATTCACATCGCTGAAGATGGATCGACTTCTGAAACGAGCATTGCCAAACTTGCTGTTGCTCGTGGTGTGAAAGTGTGGGCGTCTCCATGGAATCCACCGGCGTCTTACTTGCAATCGTATGTAGATGGAAAAACAACGGGAAAAGAATTGAATTTCACATACGCACAAGCTTGGGCAAATACACTGGCAAAATTTCCAGCAACCATGAAAGCTGCCGGTGTACCTTTGTATGCTCTCTCTGTTCAAAATGAAATGGATAACTCGGGATCGAACCACTATACTCCAGCACAACTCTTAACGTTTCTCGATACATACTTAGGGCCTGCGATGAATGGTTCCGACACAAAGATCATGGCGCCCGAGACTCAAAATTGGTGTGGTTTTAATAGTTACCTCACTGCGATTTTAGGAGATGCAAAAGCTTCTTCTTACGTTCCCATTATTGCAACTCACGAGTATGGTTGTGATCCTGCTGCTTATCCGAGCATCGCTAAGGCGGGCAAAGAATTTTGGGAAACAGAGATGTATGATTGGGCTACAAGCGTGGAAGATCCTGGCATGACAAGCGCACTCCGCGTTGCCAAATTGATCCATGAAGCCTTAACGATTTCGAACATGAACGCATGGCATTTCTGGTGGGTGTATCCATGTGCTGATGCCAGTTGTGGCAACGGAGCGTTGTGGAGTCAAGGTTCCAATTCCAAGGCGACCAAACGCTTATGGATCATGGGCAACTATAGTCGGTTCGTACGTCCGGGCTATGTGCGCATAGGTGCAACAATAGCGCCGACTCCGGGTGTGACCCTTACGGCATACCGCGATTCTTCACTCACGAAAATAGTCGTTGTCGCGATCAATACTAATACGTCTGCCACTAGCCAAGTGTTCTCTATCTCGGGAGCCGCTCCTTCGAAAGTGACTCCCTATGTTACTGACCCAAGTAATGATCTTGTTGCACAAGCATCGCAAACAATTATTTCTTCGAACTTCACATATTCTCTGCCTGCTCAGAGCGTGGTGACTTTGGTGTTTACCCTTTCTGGAACCTCGAGTTCATCCAATGCGTCAAGTTCTTCAAAGGCTGTGAGCTCTTCATCCCTTGCAGCAAGCTCAACGACGGCCTTGAATTCCTCAAGCAGCATTGTGGTATCTTCGAGTGCAACGACAGAAATTGTGCAAACAGCGAATTCTTTCCCGGGTGCGCATTTTTCGATTAACGGCAATACGATCACGATGCATTTAGACCGTGCTACACAAGGCACTATTGACGTCCTTGACTTGTTTGGAAAGCCTCGTTTACATCTAAACGAAGGAGCTTTGATTGCTGGTGATCATAAATTTCAAATGAGTAATCTTTCTAGTGGTGTATACATTGTGCGGCTTAACTCTGTACAGGGATCGCTTGCGCAAAAGTTTGCGGTGATGAATCCATAACAAGAGAGACAAGACTTATGCGGAGCTGCAGAGACACAGAGAATACAGTAAGGCAAGTTGCTCTTTTTTCTCAGTGTCTCCGCGTTTCTGTGTGAGATATGGCTGTTTGATGTTTATGTTTTTTTGATAGGTTTACTTTGGAGGCTGTATGAATTTTCGCTTGGGTTCACATCTGTGTTTAGCCTTGATCGTCGTTGCTGCATCTAGTGTGGTAGCGAATCCTGTGACCACCGTTCCTTGGAATGGTTACAAGGGTGCCGTCTCATTTACCTTCGATGATGGATGCGCTTCGCAACTCACCAACGTAGTGCCAGCCTTACAGCAACGAGGCATTCATGCGACATTCTTTGTTCCTGGATTTGGGACTTCGCCTGCGTGGATTGACGTTGCAAAGAGTGGAAATGAAATTGCGAATCACACCGTGTCGCATGCCGACTTGACTTCGCTTACTGCAGATTCCGTGAGCAAAGAAATTGTGAATCAAGCCACGAGGTTGCGCGGCCTAGATGCTTCCATCAAATCGCTTACGTTGGCCTATCCTGGTTGTACCAATAATGCAATGGTAGATACAATCGCGAACAAAACAAATCTGATTGCACGAGCTTGTGGCGGTGGTTCACTCCCATGGAGTACACAACCTAGTTGGATGCAAACGCCAGCAATTATGGTGCAAGATACCCCAAGCTACAAGTCTGCTATGACGGCAATTGCCGATGCGGCGGTGAACAAAAAGTGGTTGGTGACTTTAGACCACGGCGTGGGTGGAGAATGGTTGAGTGTTGCCCCTGCCATGGTGACTTCCATGTTTGATCTTGCTATTACCGATAGTTTGTGGATCGATACGTATTTGAATGTTGCTGCATATTGGCGTGCAAGCTTTACCATGGACACTGTGCATACCACATCTTCTGATTCTGGGTGGACGCTCAAATGGAAGTCGCCACACGCCATGATGCCTACAAGCGTTCCTCTGCGGATCAAACTGGATGCAGGCACGTTCGGAACAGGGTATACTGTGTACCAAAATGGAAAGACAATTTCCGCCCAAAGTAATGGTGCTTATATTATCGACTTTATGACTCTACAATTGGTGGTGAAGAAAACTTCTGTAGCAAGCAGTTCTAGCTCGGTAAAATTGTCGAGTTCATCCGTGGTTAGTAGCTCTAGCGTAGCAACGTCGACAAATTCATCAAGTAGTAAGCTTCTTTCCTCGAGTGCTACCACTTCAATTAATCCGGCAGAGCCCATGATTCATGGAGCTCAATGGTCGATACAAGGAAATCGGATTACGCTTCAGCTCGATTATGCCGTGCATGGATCTGTTGAGGTGCTAGATATTTTTGGACACCAGCGTTTTCTTTTTGGTGAAAGTAATCTTGCAGCAGGTGAACATGTATTTGAAGGGGCATCACTTCCAAGTGGTGTATATATTGTACGACTAGCTTCACAACAGGGAATATCTGCGCAAAAGTTTTTACTCATTTCCCAATAACAGGCTACTAAATAACTCGCTTCTAATGAATTTTCGAGCGAGACAAAGCCAAAGCAGGAATGCGAGAGCGGCATAATAATGCAAATTATGCCAATTGAGTATGACGAACTTTGGCAAAGTCGCAGCCGAAAAGCCGTGGAATGGGGTTGTTTAGTAGCCTGATAATCCTTGAAGACCAACTAATCTGTTTTTGATAAAACATCCATACGAACTGCGTTGACGTTCAGTGGTTTGTTGGTGTGTGCAGATATCTTAGTAAGGAACAACTTTTCCAAGGTGCCCTTATGAAAAGAATCAGCGCATTCTTTTGCTTGGTTTTTGCGTTTATGGGATTAGCGGTTTTTGCCCACCCAGCTTATTCTGCAACCATATCCAATCCAATCATTTGGGCTGATGTGCCCGATGTCTCGATTGTTGCTGTGGGGAGCAAATATTACATGAGCAGCACCACCATGCATATGGCGCCAGGTGTTCCTATTATGGAGTCTACGGATCTTGTCCATTGGAAGACGGTGAGCTATGCAAACTCCATCTTGGCGAATATCGACGCGTTGAATCTGAATAATGGAAAGAGCGCCTATGGTGATGGGTCATGGGCAAGTAGCATTCGCTATAAGAACGGAACCTTCTACGTGCTGGTTCCATCGAACACAACCGGAAAGACATATCTGTACAGCACACAAAATGTGCACACAACCCCTTGGAAAACCGTGGCGGTATATAATTCCTTGTACCATGACCCTTCGCTGCTTCTCGACGATGATGGGCGCAACTACATCGTTTCAGGAGCTGGTGATATCAAGATCGTAGAGCTTACTGCAGACTTGACTGCGATCAAAAGCGGAGGAACAAATCAAACATTGATTGCCAATGCGACCGCTGCTTCTGGTTCCACCACAGGCCTTGCCGCAGAAGGCACCCATATCGAAAAGATCAATGGATACTACTACGTATTCAATATTTGTTGGCCTTCGGGAAGCATGCGCACCGAACTTGTCTTCCGCTCAAGTACGCTGACGGGCACATACACCGGGCAGATTGCCTTACAGAATCTTGGTGTGGCGCAGGGTGGAATTTTCCAAGCAACCGATGGAACTTGGTGGGCGCTGTTATTCAAGGATAGCGGATCCGTTGGGCGTGCGCCATGGTTGGTGCCTGTAACATGGCAGAACAACTGGCCCATCTTTGGGGTGAGTGGAAAAGCCCCAACGACCGTCACGCTTTCTGCAACGCAGCCCGACATTGGTTTTGGCATGGTGGCCTCCGATGATTTTTCATCGACAGCATCTTTGCTTGAATGGCAATGGAACCATAATCCCGATAGCACGCACATGTCTTTCACTGCAAGGCCCGGGTATTATCGGATCACCACTTCGCGCGTGGATGCTTTAATCACAAGCGCTCGTAATACATTGACCCAGCGCACTTTTGGTCCCAAGAGTTCTGCACAAATCGCTTTGGATGTGAGTGGAATCAAAGATGGCGATGTTGCTGGTCTCAGTGCTTTCCAGGCCGATTATGGATATGTGGGTGTCAAGAAATCTGGCACTGCAAATACCATCGTGATGGTCAATGCAAGTTCTGGAACGGCATCGGAAATTGCAAGTGTTCCCTTGAATCAAAATCGTGTGTATCTGCGAATTGATATGGACTTCACCAACCAAACGGATAAGGCCTCGTTCTTCTACAGCCTCGATAGTACCACATGGAATTCCATTGGCAACACCTTGCAGATGTCTTACACCATTCCGCATTTCATGGGATATCGTTTTGGCTTGTTCAACTATGCGACGAAGGCTGCTGGCGGATATGCGGATTTCGATTGGTTCAAAATTGGAAGCGCCTACAACAACTTGATCGCGATATCGTCTTCAAGTATTGTCGCATCTTCTTCCAGTTCGTCAACCGCATCTCTTTCAAGCTCAAGCGTTTCACAAAGCTCATCGGTGAATTTCAGCTCATCGGCAACGGTGCAAGTTTTATTGTCTCCCTTGCAACGTGAAACGCCAGCAAGCTATGAAGTCTTTGATATGATGGGTCACGTTATTTCGCGCAGCACTGTAATGCCAATACAGGTGTCGACTGGATGTTGGATTGTACAAGCCAGACGTAGCGATGGAAGTACGATTGCATCTTGGACGATTACGCAAAAGTGAAAATGAATATAATTGCAGAATGGCAATGCTTTAAGAAGGATGTCTAATGCGTTTCCGATTTCTTTTTATCGTCAATTTTTTAGGGTTTTTCTTTTCAAATGTTTATGCACAAGCAGCAGATCATACTGCGAAAAAGATTACTCCTAATGTGGCTGTAGTTCCTTTTTCGGGCGATCAAAATGTGACCCCAGAACAGCTGAGTTTCATTACCAGTAGGTTCACTGGCGATCTCATTGCTACGAATTCCTTTACTGTGCTTGATCGAAGTAAAATGGATTTCATTCTTAAAGAACAAGGATTTCAGCAAACAGGTGCGTGCAATTCAAGTGAATGCAAAGTGCAAATGGGACAACTTCTCGGTGTCGATAACTTGGTTGTGGGCAACATGGTTCGCTTCGGCAAAACCTATGCACTGCATTTGGATTATGTGGATGTAGGTTCAGGGCAAATAGTAAAGACCGTGGAAGCCGAACAGAAAGGCGATTTGGAAGATGTGTACAAAGAAATTTGCCGCGTTGGTGTCGAAAATCTTGTCGCAGCTCTTTCCAACAAATCGTTGGATTCTCAAGCGAGAGTAATTCCCACAGATGCTCTGCCGAAATTGCATGCCAATGCGATGAGTGGAAAACATAAGATTGCTTTGGCGCTACTTGGAACATCATTGCTGAGTGCTGGTGGTGGAGTCTATTTCAATGCGAAGGCCTCTAGCGATATGACGGATTACAATCGCGCGAAGGACTTATGGCAGAATACCAATAGTCAGAGTGAAGCTTTAGCGACAACGTTAACAGATAGTTATAACAATGAAATTCGCGCAACCAAATATCGGAATGTTTGCTACGGAGTTTCGCTGACGGCACTGATCGCTGGCGCCGTGCTTTGGTTTTGGCCGGAGGAAAAATGATGGGTATGCCGAATAAAATCTTTTCTATGAAAATGCAAAGACATATTTCGCTTGTTAATTATTCCTCTTCTGTATCATTAATTGTAGTGTCAGTTTTTGCTGGAATTCTTCTTTGTTCTTGCTCAAATAATAACCCCACGAATCCAGCTGCAATGATCAATGCGTGGCGAGATAGTTCGGGGACATCTTCGGCTCCAGAGAACTCATCATCTGTTTCAAACAGCAACAGCTCATCTACTTTCGTATCAAGCGCCTCGTCATCAAGTGTCTTGGCTTCATCCAGTAACCTTGTATCGTCTAGCACAAAAGCGATTTCAAGCTCAGTAGTGCTATCGAGTATCACAGCATCATCAAGCTTAACCCAATCATCGAGTTCCGCAACCTTGTCTAGCGCAGTCGTATCATCAAGTTCCATCGCGACATCAAGCGCAGGGTCGAGTGCTTCGACTGGAATTTCCTATGGAAACGTGAAAGACAATGCAGGGAAAAGTTATTTGACCGTAACGTTTGACGGTCAAACATGGATGGCCGAAAACATGCATTATGCCACCACATCAGGGAGTTGGTGCAAGGATGATAACTCTGATGCGGCGATGACATCTTTTAATTCAACCTACTGTGATACGCATGGCCGTGTATATGATTGGGCGACTGCGAATACGGTTTGTCCAAGTGGCTGGCATTTACCCACAGATGCACAATGGCAAACACTAGAAATGTATTTGGGCATGACATATCTTCAAGCAGATAGCGTGGATTGGCGGGGCCTCGACGAAGGGGCTCGCCTCAAGATGGAGTGGAGTGGAATGCCAAGCCTTAATACGGTTGGTTTTGCTGCGGTGCCTGCTGAGGTGTTCTCTTCTTCTGGGGGCACTTTCGGAAACGCTGGCTCTGTGGTTAGTACCGTATTTTGGACTTCAACGAATGGTACTGCGGGTGCTTACTACAGAATGTTAAGCGATACTGAAAATGGAATTCAGCGTAATGTCGCAGGAGAAAGTGAACAGAAAAACGGTTACTCTGTGCGCTGCCTAAAGGACTGAGTGTGACCAGACGAACGCAGTGAGACTGGGCACACCAGTTACAGCTCAATGTGTTCTTGCTATGACAAAGCTGATGGTAGGCCGTGCAAGAATCGCTTCAGGTGACTTTGCAGGAGCTGAACCACCACGCAGCCAGGGATGGCGGAGAGGCACACACCGCAGGTGGGCTCGGAGGGTGGCTCACAGGATGTGGGACATGAAAGTGAACCGTCCGCGAGGTGCCGTAATCATTAGACGGTTCGAAAATCCGAGTAGCTTAGTTGACTCGGAGACGAGTGCGGGATTGCTGACTGGACATAGCGGAGCGCACCGAACCCGGCATAATTCCACAAGGATGAACGTGGATGTTCACAGGAATTTGATTTCCTTGGTCATACCTTTAGACCAAGACTCAGGCCAGCCATAAGCGAGAAGAACAAGAAGAAAATCCAAGGAGAGTTACGGCAAATGTCGATCCATGACTAGGTGGGAACAACCATACAGGAAATGGCAAAGAAGCTAGCCCCAAAGCTTCGAGGGTGGATCAACTACTTCACAAAATTTCGCCCATCGGAAATGGATTACACCTTCTGGAAACTGAATGTGAGAATCATGAAGTGGGCGCGGAAGAAGTACAAGCTCCTCACTTTCCCGGAATCGTATGCTTGGCTAAAGAGGGTGTGCAAAGCGGAACCCAACCTATTCGTTCATTGGTCGAAAGGCTTCTCGGTTTAAATCTGTCCCGAAGAGCCGTGTGACGGGAGACTGTCAAGCACGGTTCCGTGAGAGGCTATGGGTGAGACCCCCATGGTCTACTCGATTTTCCTTCGGGATGTGGTAGAAAGACCCACTGAGACCCCGTCCCGCGCAGAATTCTTAAGAAGAATGCACCGCGTTGTGCAATGTTCCAGGCTGTCGTACCAAGCGTCGATGTGCTTAATGACGCCAGCAACTTTCCTTGCACGCTATAGAGCTGCAACTGTTCTGTGCCATCTGTGCCTTCTACAATGATTCCTTGAAATCCATTTTGAAGTACACGCAGATGGAGTGATTCTTGTGCAGCAAGTATTGCCGTTGTAGCGCTTGAGCTAGAAGCCTTGGCGCTACTTGAAGACAATGAATTGCTCGAACTTACTGCATTCGAACTGTTGGAAGATGATGTGTTTACTGACTTAAGAAGCACCGCAGTCACGGAATAGGAAGGGAGCGAAATACTGATAGAGCCATTGGAGACGGTTACGTTTCCGCTCTTCAAGGCATTTTTTGTGTGTGAAATGAAGGTCTCTCCAGAAAGATTCGAAAGCTGTAGTGTGGTTCCATTTCCATTGGGTACAAAGCCCTTTAGATTCACCGAGGCATTTTGTGTGGCAACATCTCGATTCACTAAGATCACCGTCATGGAATCTTTTGCGGGCGTGATGCTTGTGTAAGCCGAGACTAGGTTATCCATGCTTGAGGTGGATTGGACGCGAACGGTCTTTGCATTGTGGCTAAACAGATTGAGCACCTCCCACATTCCTGGTTCCCAGACCCAAGGAGTAAAAAGTTCCCCGCCATGATTGGAGAAGGTTCCGAGCATAGAGGCATACCATGTCGCGGTTTCAGAGGCGGAGCCACTCACTGGCGACGATACGCCTGATTCGGTTGCGCCAACCTTGATGCCATGTCCTTTGCCGAAGTGCTTGTCGAGCCAGCCTTCTACACGGTGAAAGAACATCTGATGTTGCTCGCTGCCATTCCAGCCTCCGGTCGCCCAGTGCACCCCGTTTGCGTGAGGGTCGAGGTAGGTTGTATCCCACAGTTGCCTGTACTGTTGTTGCACCTCTGACTTTGTGTCTCCTGAGAGATAGAAATGCACGTCGTAGACATCAAGCATGCGCACACCCGAAGAGTCTTGTGCCTCAGAAAGCCGCTTGATTAGATATTCTGGCCAGCAGTAGCTTGCTCCCTTGTAGGATATGGTATTCTGATTCGGCCAGGTGTACCATTGCCACTCGCTTGCCGATGCGGGGCCCACCAGCTTGATACCAGGGAACAGCTTACGCGCAGCCTTAGCCACAGCGATCCAGCGTTGTACAGCTTCCTCTGCGGTAATCAAGTGCTCGGGCAAGGACGGATCGGCATCATCGTGGGTTCCGTTCCAGATTTCAATTTCGTTATCCATATTCCAGTATCGTAACTTCGTAGAATCGAGGCCAAGCCCTCCCGGCCCAAACCAGTGATTTAGGATTGCTGCTGTGGAGTCTGCAGGCCAAGGTTGGAGATACTTTGATACATCGCCATTTACCAGAGCTTTCCCACCACCATTGGTATCTGGAGTACCACCACCTGCCAGATTCTGCCCTGGCACCGACTTGCCGTTATGCGTCTGTTGGTAGCCCCAGTCATTAAAATTATTGTTGGTATTGGCAGCGACCCAGCCCAAGAGCTGGAAGCCCCACATGCCTTGCTGGACAGTTGGTAGCTTTGTCTTAAGCTCTTGTGCAGCAAAATCCCAATCGTGGGCGTAGACGTTGTTGTACCAGTCTGGATGGCTTGTGAGCTTCTTGCGCCAGTTGTACTTGGTCAGGTTGTTGCCTGCATTCTCTCGCGTCATTTTGAGCCCTGCTTCTCGTGAGAGAAACAGCGAGGTTCCGGCGGTGTCCATTGATGGCTTGTTCGGATCATCTGAAATGCCACAGCCATTCTTCCCATATATGAGTGGAGAGATAGGCATGCGACCAGAATCCGCTTGCACCACAATTTGAATATCAGCATGGCTTATCGTTGCGATTGCTAAAATGAACACGAGAGTCTTATTCATACGAAGCCATCCTCTTTCTAGCGAAATAGCTGATGCACAGTTCATGACGTATTTCAAAGTATTCTGAATACGCGATGAATATTCTGAGTTTTGGTGCTCAGTAAACGAATGGCTGCTGAGGATTCAGTTCATGGCAAAAATCGGCAAAATTGACATGAAAAAACTATAAACGATGGCTTGCTGCTGTGGTGCTCTGACTATTGGGATTAGGGCTGCATCATCAAGTTGTCGCGATTGATTCCATACATACGAATGTCGTCGATCCAAAAATCTTTTCCGCCACCGAAAAAGAATGTCAAGTTAGTGACGGCATCTTTCACATTGTTCCAGCCGACATTACCTGCGATACTATCCTCGGGCATAAGATCCCGGGGACGAATGCTCTTGCGAGTCCAAATTGTATCTAACGAATCATGAATCCACGCCTTGCCACCGTTGGTGCCTAAATTGTCGAAAGTGAGGGAATAGATTCCAGTTCCTCG
>Ga0302273_1000831_pt1 | contig 13481 bp, 10 predicted proteins | sample III_Bog_N1_3_FD_198774 | JGI IMG/M metagenome (GOLD analysis project Ga0302273, IMG submission 198774) | Peat permafrost microbial communities from Stordalen Mire near Abisko, Sweden - III_Bog_N1_3 | ecosystem: Environmental > Terrestrial > Soil > Wetlands > Peat | place: Sweden: Abisko... | reverse complement strand
TCTGTCTTATTGAGCCAAAGGCACCTGCAGCGTGGAGACGCCGTCGGTGGCCAGGTAGATGCCTTGGGGCAGTCCGCTCAGATCGAGGCTGCCGGTGGAGGTGCGGACCAGGCGTCCGCGCAGGTCGGTCAGGCGGATCGCGGATGTCTCGGACGAGATGAGCCGGGTGCCAGCGTGGCGCAGACCGCTCTTGGTCTTGGCGGTGCCGGCGATGCCGGTCGTGACCTTGTAGCCGACGGTGGCGGTCTTCCATTCCAGGTCCGAGGCGACGGCATCGGTGGAGAAGAGCGAGATGGTCTCGACGTTGCCCGTTCCCTTCTCGGGGACGCTCTGGTTGAAGCCGTAGACGGTGTCGGTGCTTCCGCCCTTGGACTTGTACGCGATCCAGTCCACGTAGATCGCGCCGCGGAAGGCCTTCGAGTAGGCCTGCAGGCCCAGAAAGTCGATGGCTGCGCGGTCCGCCGGGACCAGGGTGGCGGAATCTGTGCTGCTGGAGGCGACCGGGATGGCATAGGTCTTCCAGCCGTCCATGGTGAGCTTGCCCAGTCCGGCCTCGCGCCAGGTCCAGCTCTTCGACATGGTCACCAGGCTCAGGGAGATGTAACCGAACATTGCCGCTCCGGCGGAGTCGTAGCTGCTGGTTCCCTTGACGTAGGCCCGCACCAGCACGGTGTCGCAGTTGCTCATGTCGGGCTTGGTCACGGAAAGCGCCACCTGGCCGAAGAGGGAATCCTTGGCCGAATAGAGGATCCGCATGCTGTTGTTGCCAGTGGGAAGGATCCATTCCGAGGTGTCGCCGGCAAGCTTGGAGAGGCCCGCTGCGGTGCGGACGGCGTTGAGCAGTCCCAGATCGTACACGGCCCCGTCCTTGGTGCGATCAAAGACGCTCATGGTGCCGTCGCCCTTGCCACCGGCGTCCCACAGGACGGGGATCATGCCTCGGCTCAGGGCCGCACCCACCACGTAGTTGTAGAAGTGGCGCCGTCCCAGGATGCTCAGGCGCAGGCTATCTCCGGTCAGGGTCATGCGCTTCATGGCACCGAACTCGCCGACCAGGACCGGGATGTTCTTGTCCAGGAACTTCGGCTTCATCAGGTTGAACTGGGAATCCACATACGCTTCCTCGCCCCAGTTGGGGTTGTGGATCAGGTCGGTGGTGGAGTGGTATCCCTTGCCCCAGTAGTAGAAAGGATAGGCCATCGTTCCCCAGTTCGCGGGCTGCGACATCAGGCAGTACTGGTACGGGTAGAAGTGGGCCTCCACCATGAAACGGTCGGCGATCTTGTCGGTGGGGAGGTTCGTGATCCAGTCGGCGGAGTGCTCGAAGGATGTGCTTGGCCCTTGGAGGATCAGCGTACGCGAGGCGTTCTTGCTGCCGGTCGCGCGCACCGTATCGACGAAGATCTGGTGGAGGGACATCAAGATCCCCAGGTTGGCCTGATTGTCGACGCCGGGCTCGTTGGCGCTGGCGAAGAGCAGGTGGCGATCATAGTCCTTGAAGGCCGTGGCGATCTGCTTCCAGTAGGCGCCTTGCTTGGTCTTCATGGTCGCAAGCATCGCCGGACGGGTCGCGGCCGAATCGATCTTGCCTTCGATCCATCCACCGTCCCAGTGGATGTTGAGCACCACGAACAGGCTGTCCTTGATGCAGAAGTCGACCACTTGCTTGACTTGCGCCATCCATTCGGACTTGATGACGTGGGTAGTGGCATCGGCATAGGAGTCCCACGCGCAGGGGATGCGTACGGTCTTGAATCCGGCAGCTTTGACCGAGTCAATCAGCTTCTGCGTGGGAATCGGATTGCCCCAATTGGTCGGATTTCCCGGCACTTCCATCGAATTCCCGATGTTCCAACCGACGCCCATCTCGGCGGCGATGGATTTCGCGGTGGGCAGGTCGGCGGCCATGGACAGGCTGGCGGCACCCAAGGCGATGCCCGCAACGACCGGCAAGTTCCAACGAATCTTCGACGCTCTCATGGTTCCTCCATCAAATTCGGCAGACATCATCGACGTCCATGACGGAGGATAGGGCAGAGGACATTCCGTGGCAGTCCATTGCGGCCACATCTGCTGCAATACGTTTCAGCAAGGAGGTCAGCGCAGGCGGATGTCGTCGATGTCCAGGAAGGTGCCGCCAGAGGGGGTCTGGAATTCGAGCACCAGCACCCGCCTGCCGAATGCGCTCCAGACCTTCAACGAATCGGGGGTGTCCGGATTGGGCACGAAGCCGTTCGTGGCCACGCAGATATCCCGCCATTGCCGGGAGGACGAAAGCGAGGACGAGAGAGTCGGTCGGACGGAACCGACGGAATCCCGCTGGAACTGGATCTTGAGGAGGGTATCGGAGCGGTAGCTGAAGCACAGCTGACTGCGGGCACTGAGGTCGATCTCCATGCCCACGATACCCAAAGCCACCCATGCGTAGGGATCCGTGGCAATGAAGCGGGAATGGAAGGAGCGTCCTGGTCGAGTGGAATCAGGGCCGATGGCCCGCAGCAGCGCGTCCGATTGGCTCGAAGCCGGGAGGGTCATGGTGGCCAGGCTCGCCCAGGTGTACCATGGAGACACGCTCGGCAGGCTGCGATGCAGTAGAGGCAGGACCGAGACTGACTCGAAGTCGTCGATCCACAGCGGAGATCCCGTCGTGTCCCCCGTCACCAGGATGTTGCCCGAACCCGTGTAGCGCACCTCCGAGGCCCCGAGACGCACCGATCCCATCGGACGAAGCGCCTTGGCATCGGCATCGAGCAGCACCGCGTAGTCGCCGGTCGGAACCTTCCCGAAGGCGAAGGAGCCGTCCGCTTTCAGGAGCGGAGCGGAACGGAAGGAGGAATCGAGATACAGTCGCCCTTCGACGATCCCCGAGCGGTCGGCCCAGCGTCCCTCAAGTGTGCGCAGCGAGTCCAGCACCAACGTGCGGCGCGTTCCTTCCGGAACGAAGATCTTCTTGCTCCAGGCACCCAAGGCATGGGCGCTGTCCCGGATCTCAAGGAAGGCATACGCCTCCTGCGGAAGTTCCACGTGTCCGGCGGAATCGCTGCGCAATGTGTCCACGCTCCCGGGCACTCCGTGCACAGGATCCCAACTGCGGGCCGCCAGCACCATGCAGCCCGAAAGCGCCTGTCCATCGGGTCCCTGTGCCACCAGGCCACCGCCATTGCCGGTGGTGGTGGTCTTGCCCGCCACGGAATCGGAGCCGCAGCCGCTCAGGCTGGCCATGGCAAACAGCACCCCGCACATCGCGGACAGCTGACGGATCATGACTTGCCCTCCAGCAACCGCGACAGGGGAAATAGCTGGAGGTTCAAATGGTAGACGCGATCGGAATGTGGAGCACTTTCCACCAGCTTTGCCACGTTTTCCTGGAACTCCCGGACCATGATCTTCAGGTCTTCCAGGGTTTGGGCATCAATGTTCATGGTCATGGTGGAGATGTCGCGTTGCATGGGCGGCACCGTGTCCAGCGAATGCGAGGCCAGTTCGATGGTGGCCTTCTGGAACTCCTTGATGGCCCCCGCCGTCCAGTTGTCGCCGGAATGGAGGTGAGTATCGAGGATCTCGTAGCCCTGTTCGGTGCGCCGCGCCATCCCCAGTCGTTCCAACAGGAAGAGCGAGGCCTTGATCTCCTCGCCGGAGACGGGCGGAAGCAGTGCGGCCCCCAAGGTCTCGTAGTCGCCGTCGAAGGAGCGGTAGTCCAGGAGCGATCGCAGCGCCACGAGCACCCAGTTGGAGAAATACTCCTCTTGGTCTTCTCGAACGACGAGGTATCCCACACCGCGCAGCCGCATCAGTTGTTCGTGGAAGACGCGGGCTTGCGCCTCGCTCCTGGCTTTATTGAAGGCGACCAAGTTCCTGAAATACTCCAGGGAATCCCCATCTAGCCCAAAGGCCCCGGCCATGCGCTCGACCAAGTCGTCGCCCAGGTGGAGCTTCTTCTGGAACAGCCGCGTCAGGTAGCTGGAATCCATCCCCACCCGGTTCCCGATGAACCGGTACGAGAAGTACGGCTGCAGCTTGCGCCGTTCCTCGTAGGCGTCTTTCAGGTAGTCCCGGTATTCCAGGTAGGTGAAGAGGTCCGGCATGGCGTCCTTCGTGTGTGACTCCGAAGGATACCAACTGCCCGGCACTGGCGCATCCGTTTCAAGGGCGCCGTCGGGAGGAAGTGCTGAAACACAGTGCAGCAGAGATGCCTCCGGCTCCGATGCGGAACGCTAGGGCAGCGTGTACTTCTTCAGGATAGGCCAGCCGACCGAGGCATTGCCATAGTCGTGCCCGCCGCCTTGCTTGGTGCAAAGCGTCACCTGCACGCCGTCGGCGCAGCTGGAGTAGGTGGAGCAGCCGTTGGCGTCCTCGGCGGAGGGCGAGCCGGTGCACTTGTCGAGTTCGGCCCACTTTGCCGCCGTCTGCTTCGCGCCCAGGAAATCGATCGCCATGCCGGTGACCATAGCGGAGTGGGCGCCGTTGTACGACACGACTCCGTCTCCAGTGCTGCGGAAGATGACCATGGTGATCGGACGGACCGGCTTGCAAGCGTCGACATTCTGCTTGAGCAGGTCGAATGCGGCCGGTGCCGTTGCCGCGAAGACGTCTGCCAGATGGCAAGCGGAGTAGTGCGTCATGCCGCCGCCCATGGAAAAGCCGACGGCGTACACGCGCTTGGGATTGATGCAGGCGAGCTTCTTCGTCTCCTCCACCAAGGCGCGAGCGAAGGCGGTGTCGTCGGCGGTGGTGCAGCATCCCTGCACGTTCCAGGCCTGTCCCAGGTTGGGGCTCTGGATGCCGTTGGGATAGACGGTGACGGCTCCGTCGGCATCCGCCACGGCCTTGTAGGGAGACGAGCTTTCTTCGCCAGTAGCTGAGCCGCCGATGGGATGAAAGTCCACCACCAGCGGTACCGCGCTGGTTCCCTTGTAGCCCGAGGGGACATGGAGGATGTAGCTGCGGGGGACGCCCTTCACGGTCAGGGTCTTGTTGAAGTCGCCGGAGGAGAGCTTCGTGTCGGGGCAGGTGGCGACGGCCGCAGCATCGCGCAGGACGATCTGGAGGCCGGTCGCGGCGCTGGAAGTCATCGCGTAGGACGTATCCTGGTAGCCGCTCTTCTTGAACAGCAGGGTCGGGAAGGACGCAGCGGAGCGGGTCGCCAGGGCTGATGGAGCCGTAGACGAGGACGCGACCCAACCGTCTTCCCTCTGCAGCATCATGGACCAGGAAAGCACATCGTCGCCGCGATGCATGCGCAGGATCGCCGCCGTGGTCCGCACCGGCATGGAAATGCGTGCCTCGCCAGCATTTAGGACGACGTGCGTTCGCCACAGCAGGGTTCCGGAAAGGTCGGTCAGGGTCAGTTCTGTGCTTTCCTGGCCGGGGCAGCGGATCAGGAGGTCGCTGCCTTCCTTGCGGACGGCGACGGAGTTCCTGGCGGCATCCATGCCGATGCCGGTGGTGCCGGAGGAGATGGCGAAGCTGCCGGAGGCATCAGTCGTGACGGTCGGGACGGAGGCGGAATCCTTGACCGCGACGACGACTCCCGCCAGGGGAGCTCCGGTCGCGCTGCGGACCACGCCGCTGGCGTTCCATCCGAAGGCGCTTCCGGCGATGGCCGCCCACGCGGCAAGGATGTTGCAAGACATGCGAAATCTTCGCGTTGCGGGGTTCGAGGGCCTCATGTCTTCTCCTTTGGAGATCGTTCTGTGCACCGGCGGGTTTGCCTGTCGCCATACGTTAGGCCCTCCTCCGTGGGGGCAAACGCTGTTTGGTTTGGTCGCTGTTGCTAAATGCACAACATCTGCCCCGGACCGTCGCCCGCCAGGGGCGGGACCCCGCAGCACCGAACCGCCGGGGTGAGGTGCGAGGAGGCCCGATGAGCCGATAGGCGAACAGGGCCGGAAATGGCCCACGTTTTTTGCCGCAAAGCGCTTCGGACAGGGCCGCAGGGAGATACCTTGGAGGACTCTCAAACGGTTTTTGACGCAAAGGAATCCGCAATGTCCGATCGCACGTGGAACGTGGCCATCTACTGGGACTTCGAGAACATCCAGGCCAGCCTCGTGGAAAAGAAGGGCGGCATGGGCGGTTATGGCCGCACCAAGTTCCAGGCCCAGGAGGCCCTGATCGACGTCGACAGCGTCATGGAATACGCCGCCACCTTCGGCGTGATCTCGATCAACCGCGCCTACTGCAACTGGCAGTGGTACGGCAAGTACCGCGAGGCCCTGCTGCGCAACGGCCTCGAGCTGATCCAGCTGTTTCCCCCGGGCGCCTCGGCCAAGAATGGCGGCGACATCAAGCTCGCCCTGGATTGCACGGAGGACCTGCTTCGCTTCCCGCACCTGGACATCGTGGTGATCGTGGGCGGCGACAGCGACTACCTGCCGCTGGCGCAGAAGGTCAAGGCCATGGGCAAGAACCTGGTGGGCATCGGCACGCAGGCAAACACCAACCGCCACTGGGCCCGCAGCTGCCACGAGTTCAAGTTCTACGAGGCCCTGATCCTGGACGACGAGCCGGCCGGCGAGAGCCGCCCTGCGCCCGTCTCCGCACCTGCTCCCACGGCATCCGAGGTCCAGATCCAGCCCGTCGCAAACGATGCCCCGGCGACCCAGCCGACGGCGGAAGTTCGCTCCGATCGGGTGATCCAGGCCCTGCCGGAAGAGCTGCTGCGCCGCGCCATCCGCCGCCTCTCGGGCAAGACGGGAGACGCCTGGGTGCTCAAGGGCTCCATCCGCCCCATGCTCAAGCGCCTGGATCCGACCTTCGAGGAGGAGCAGCACGGCGCGAGGAGCTTCTCGAGCTTCATCCGCAAGTTCGAGCACATCCTCGAGGTGCGCGCTGGCCGCAACGACCAGGAGATCCGCCTGCGGGCCGCCGACGAGATTCTGCCCGAGAAGACCCCGGAGCAGCGCGAACGGGAACGTGGCCAGGAACGCAACGACCGCAATCGAGACGAGCGCGGCGACCGGGACCGCAACGACCGCAATCGGGATCGGGATCGGGACAACCGCCGTCGCAACGAACGCTTCGGGCCCGACCGTCCGCTGGATCTCTTGGTGCGGCCGGCCCACGAGGGCTTCAATTCCCCGGAACCAGATCCGGTCGAGGAACCCCAGCCAGTGGCGGTCCCGACGGAGGCGGCGCCGGCGATCGCGGCACCGGTGACAGAAATTGTCGAGACGAAGGTCCCGGCAAAGGTCCCTGATGCGCCGCCGGAGACTCAAGCGCAAGCGCCCGTCAAGGAAAGGCCCGCCGGACGTAGCCGACCGTCGCGTGCCGCTCCCAAAGGGCAGAAGGCGCCCGCCAAGGAGAAGGTTCCGGCCAAGCCTGCGGCGGAGAAGCCCAAGAGCGAAGGCGGCGCGAAGCCCACTGCGAAGCCGCGCCGTCCGGCCAAGCCCAAAAAGGAAAGTTGATATTTTAATTTATGGCGTAAATTCTAAAACCAAAAATTAGATTTTACGCCATGATTCAAAGGAGCCAGATCGCCAAAGTGCTCTCCCTCGTGAACAGCTCGCGAGGGAGGCTGGTGGTGCTGGCCGGGGCCCGGCAGGTGGGCAAGACCACCCTGGTGCGCTCCCTGAAGGGCTGGGACTACGTGGACATGGACGATCCGGCCTCGCGCGAAGCCTGGATCCGTCTGGGCGTCGAAGGCTGGTTGCGCCGTTACCGCCGCGTGATCGTGGACGAAATCCAGAAGGCTCCCGAGCTCTTCGAGGTCTTCAAGGCCTGCCACGACCGCGATCCCGAGTTCCGCGCCCTGCTCCTGGGGTCGAGCCAACTGCTGCTGCTCAAGGGCGTGCGCGAAAGCCTGGCAGGCCGCGCCTCGCTGCTCGAGCTCCATCCCTTCATGCTCGAGGAGGTCTGTGCCCACCGCCGCAAGGCGCCTCTCACGGGCCGCTTCGCCTCGCTCCTGGGACACGATTCGCCCGCGACCTTGCTGGAGAGCTGGGAAGATCCGGTCTGGCCCCATGGGGCCGAGGCCGCCGTGGCCCTGCCCGCTTGGGAGTCGCTCCTGGTCGAGGGCATGATGCCCGCGCCGACCGCCGCCGCGGACTGGAGCGCGCAGGATCGCCGCGAGTGGTGCGAGGACTACGTGCGCACCTACCTGCAGAAGGACCTGGCCGAGATCGCCCGCCTGGAGCAGATGGATCCGTTCGTGCGCCTCCTGCGCCTGGCCTGCCTGCGCACCGCCCAGACCGCCAACTGGAGCGACCTGGCCCGCGAGGCCGGCATCTCGGGCCCCACCGCCCGCACCTGGATGGGCCACCTCGAGACCGGCTACCACGCCCTGAGTCTGCCGCCCTGGTTCCGCAATCCCGAAAAACGCCTGGCCCGGGCCCCCAAGCTCCATGTGCTGGACGCCGGCATCCGCCGCGCCGTGCTGCGCCGCACCGGCCCCGCCGACGGCGCCGAGTTCGAGACGGCCGTCGTCTCCGAGGCCTGGAAGCACCTGCGCACCCACCGCCTGCCGCTGGACGCCTTCCACCTGCGCACCCAGGACGGCCGCGAGGTGGACCTCCTGCTGGAACGCGCCGACGGCTACCTCGCCATCGAGTGCAAGAGCGGCATCCGCGCGGCCGCCACCGACGCCCGCCATCTCCTGGGCCTGGAGGCCTTCCTCGACAAGCCCCTGCTGGCGGGCCTAGTCGTGAGCAACGACCCCGAGCCGCGCCGCCTGCGCCACGACGCCCCTGTCTGGGCGATGCCCGCGGCCTTCCTCTTCGCCTGATCCAAGGCTTGGGCGCCTCCCCGGTCGGGACGGATCCTGTCAAACCAGCTCGCCCTCCCGGGGCCGGGCTGCCTGCCAAGCCACGGCTCCGCCGGGGTCTTGGGCCTGTCGGCCGGCATCCCTGGCGCGTCCCGACGATGCGCTCACGGACAGAATTTGTCCTCGTCCCCGCGATCGGCGCGGCGTGTCGGGGCTGGGCTTTGACTAGCTTCGACGGATCGTGACCATCGAAGCGAACACGGCCCTCGAGGGCTGGCTGGACCACCTCGCGCTGGAGCGTTCCCTGGCGCCGGCGACGCTGGTGGCGTACCGCCGCGACCTGTCGCTGTTCCTGGGATGGGTCCCGAAGGAACTGGTCCCGGAGCGCGACCTGTCGCTTGCAACGATCACGGACTTCCTGGGGCAGCTCGTGGAGGCGGGCCTGGACGCGCGCAGCGTCGCGCGGGTGCACTCGACCCTCAAGGGCTTCTGCGCATGGCTGTGCCGGGAGGAGCTGCTGGCGGGAAACCCCCTGGCCGACCATGCCGGACCCCGCTTCGGGAAGAACCTTCCGACGGCCCTCTCGGTCGAGGAGGTCTTCCGGCTGTTGGCCGTCCCCGACGCGACCTCCCCGCTGGGGCAGCGGGACGCTGTGCTGCTGGAGCTGCTCTACGCCACCGGGATGCGCGTCTCGGAGCTCTGTGGCCTGACGCTGCAGCGCTTCCTTCCCGACCTTGCGCTGGTGCGCGTGGTGGGCAAGGGCGACAAGGAGCGGCTGGTGCCGGTGGGCCCTGATACCGTGGACAGGGTCGTGGCCTGGCTGGAAGGCGGCCGTCGGCTGCTGCGGCCCGGCTGCGACCGCGTGCTGGTGAACTCGCGCGGACGGGAACTGTCACGGGTGTCGGCCTGGAAGATCCTGAGGGACCGCGCCTGGGAGGCCGGCATCCAGGAACGGGACGAAGGGCAGCGCAAGTACGCCAACCGGGTGACACCGCATGTCCTGAGGCACAGCTTCGCCACGCACCTGCTGGAGGGCGGCGCCGACCTGCGGGCGGTGCAGGAAATGCTGGGACACGCCAGCATCACCACCACCGAGATCTACACCCACCTCGACCTCTCCACGCTGCGCGAGGTGCACGCGACGTGCCATCCCAGGGCGCGGAGGAATTGACAGGATCCGTCAAAAAGGGTCAGCGGCGCCGGATCACGGTCAGGAGGTGACGGGCGCGGGCGGCCATGGCGTAGAGGGCCTCGGCGGGGGTGGACTCGTCCACGTCGACCAGGACGACGGCGTCCGTCTCCGCCGCCGAGGCCAGTTCCAGGGGCAGCAGCACGGACTTGTCGCGGTTCCATCCGCCGATGCGGGTCACCCACTTCAGACGCGGGTCCTTCCAGTCCCGCAGGGGCGAGTACTCGCGTGCCAGGGCGGAGACGACGGCGACCTGGGAGGGTTCCAGGCGCTCCTGGGAAAGCAGGCGGTGCAGCTCCTCGCGCAGCGCGGTCTCCTGCTCCCGGTCCGACTCCACCATCCGTTCGCGCACCGGCTCCCCGGCGGGGACTTGGGGGTCGAGCTGCAGGTGCCGCCCGGTGTGGGCCGAGATCCAGGTGGCGATGCTGCGGGTGCAGCGCACCGCGCGGTCCAGTCGGCAGCGGGCGAGGTTCCCGGGCCAGGCGGGCTTCACGGGACCGGGGAGCGCGTCGGGATCGCAGAAGACGGCCAGCTGACCTTCGACAGGATCTGTCAAAAGGGATTCGAGCAGCGGCCACCAGCCGGAGGGGAAACGCTCGGCCTCGTCGCACACCAGGGCGTCCCAGCGCAGCATGGGCTGCACTTCCTGGGCGGTCCGGAAGCGCTCCGGCAGGCTGGTCTCCTCGTCCTCAAGCCCTGCCTTGCGCACGAACCCCTGCGCGAACCCGACGCGGTCGTCCACCTCGACGCCGCGCAGGTCGGCAAGGGTAGCAAGCCGGTCGGCAAGCAGGGGATTCTCGCACAGGAGCAGCGTGCGCTTGCCCCGCGCCGCCAGGTCACGCGCTTTGGCCACCGCCAGGGAGGTCTTGCCGGACCCGGCCGGACCGGCGACCCAGAGCCTGCGGTTGTCGCGCATGGCCGTCAGCAGGCGTTCCTGGTCGGCGTTGGCGCGGGCGTAGAGCGATTCCTCGGCGCGCACGACGTCGCGCAGCAGCGGCATGGACTGGGCCATGGGGTGGAAGAGCTGGCAGATGTCCTGGTGGAACCCTTCCGGAGGCGGATGGTGCGTCCAGGGCGACGGCCAGGTGAGGACCTCCAGCAGCCGTTCCTCGAGGACGTCGAAGTCCTGGAAGTCCAGGATCAGCTTGCGGGGAAGGTCTTCCCCGAAGGGCGAGTCCTCGCCTAGCGGCGGGATGTCGGGAAAGCACACCAGCGCCTCGATGCGCGGCACGGAGACGGGTTCGACGCCGGACACGTTGCGCTTCCGGGCCAGGGCCTTGAGGCTCCGGCGGAAGGCGTAGACGCCGTGGTTGGCCTGGTCCAGAGGGGACTGGATCGGGTGCCAACGGCGGTGGCCGTCGATGCTGAACCACCGCTCGCCCTCGCGCTGGATGCCGCCGCCCTTGACCTCGATCACGGCGATCCCGTGCTCGCGGTGGTAGATCACCGCATCGGCCTCTCCCGGAAGCTCGGCGTGCAGGATGTCGTCGCGGTAGATCCAATGGACGTTGAAGAACAGGTGCCAATCGTCTCCCAGGCGCTGGCACGCCCGGGCCAGGCGCAGTTCCGATTGGGCTTTGGGAAGCTCTCCGTGCAGTGTGGCCATGAGGAGAGTCTAACGTATTGTCGGAGCCGTTGCGCGGGAATTGCGCATCGGGCTGACGTGACAGAAAATGTCGAATCCAAGGCGTCAGGAGCGTTTTTGCGGAGGCGGCCCAAAAAATGGAGGAAAATGGGATGTTCGTATCCGGTTCTTTTGACTCGATGCGGACCGCGCTATTACAAAGCCGTGACATTCCCGCCCACTCCAGGCCCTATTGTTGATGATGTAACCCACACACTAGGGAGGCCGCTCATGGCAAGTCGGATGGATAGCTGGGATGGATCGGGAGTCTACAACCTCTACATCAAGGACATCCAGAAGTACCCGCTGATGACCCGCAAGGAAGAACGCGTGGTCCTGGATGCGCTGGGACGTGGGGACGAGGCCGCCATCTACAAGCTGGTCGTGTCGAACTTGCGCTTCGTGGTGAACGTGGCCTTCATGTACCGCAACCAGGGACTCTCGCTGCCCGAACTGATCAACGAGGGCAACATGGGGCTGATCGAGGCGGCGCGCCGCTTCGACACCACCCGCGACCTGAAGTTCATCTCCTACGCCGTGTGGTGGATCCGCCAGAGCATCACCCGCGCCATCGCCGAGAAGGCGCGCATGGTGCGCATTTCCGCTGAGAAGGAGCTGGTCCTGCGCCGCTTCTCCCGCGTGAACCAGGCCGTGACCCAGACCATCGGCGGCACCTACGTGACCGATGCCGAGGCCGTTGGACGCCGCTTGGGCTTGAGCCCCGATCAGGTGGACAAGGTGATCGAGATGGGCCAGCGGCACGCTTCGCTGGATTCCAAGATCGGTGACGAGGACGGCGACACCTCGCTGATGGACCTCATCTCATGCGAGGACGAGGACCGTCCGGATCGCGTGTTCGAGCGCAACGCCGAGCTCGAGAACCTCCAGGAACTGCTGGGCGGACTCGGCGACCTCGAGCGCAAGGTCCTTTCGATGTACTTCGGCATCGGCTATGGCGAGCCCTTCAATCTCCAGCAGATCGGCAAGGTGGTGGGCCTTTCCAAGGAGCGGGTGCGTCAGATCAAGGAGAAGGCGCTGGGTCGACTGCGCGTGCTGGCCGAGGATCTCGCGCTAGCAGCCTGACCGGTCCTTCCTTCCGAAGAGGCCATTGTTCCTGTGGTGGGGGACGATGGCCTTTTTTTGTGCCCTCTCCGCAACCGAGTCAGGGCGCCTCCCCGCGCTGCGGGGCCGCCCTCCTCCGGGCTCGGGCCTTGGCCCTCGGTGCCTCGGCACCCGCGCCCCGGCGCGTCCCTCCGTCCGGCTGGCGCATTGGGCTACGAAGCGCCACGGTTCAGGGGGCGGGCTTGGCCAGTTCTTTCGCGATCGCGGCCGTCACGGCCGGATCGTCCGGCTGGGTCCCCGGCGAGAAGCGCGCCGCCACCTTGCCGTCCCGTCCGACCAGGAACTTCTCGAAGTTCCAGGAGACCTTGCCGGCGCCCTTGGGCCCCGCAGCCTGGGCGGTGAGATACGCGTAGAGCGGCGCCACGCCCTTGCCTCCGACCTCGATCTTCTCGAACATCGGGAACGTCACCCGGTACTTGAGCGAGCAGAATTCCTTGATGTCCTTGCTCGTGCCGGGCTCCTGCCACAGGAAATCGTTGGAGGGGAAGCCCAGCACCACCAGTCCCTTGGGGCCCAGCTCGGTCCAGAGCTTCTGCAGTCCCGTGTACTGGGGCGTGTGGCCGCACTTGCTGGCGGTGTTCACCATCAGTACGACCTTGCCGCGCCACTGCCCCAGGTCGACCTCCTTGCCGTCGAGGTCCTTCATCCGAAAGTCGAGGGCATCCTTTGGAGCCGCCGTCGCGAGGGCGGTGCAGCTCAGGGCGAAGGCGAGAGTGAGAGCGGACAGGCGCATGGCAGGCTCCGTGGTTCGAGACAGGAACAAGCTACCCGGTACGGTGGGCGGCGCCCATCAGCACACACCCGTCTCGGAGGCCCCGCAGCACGAGCTGGTCTCGTGCCAATCT
>Ga0302273_1000810_pt1 | contig 13639 bp, 9 predicted proteins | sample III_Bog_N1_3_FD_198774 | JGI IMG/M metagenome (GOLD analysis project Ga0302273, IMG submission 198774) | Peat permafrost microbial communities from Stordalen Mire near Abisko, Sweden - III_Bog_N1_3 | ecosystem: Environmental > Terrestrial > Soil > Wetlands > Peat | place: Sweden: Abisko... | reverse complement strand
GCCGCGCGCCAGCGGGCGCTGGATGCGGGCGTGCCAATGGCCAGCGAAGCGCCGCAGGATTTTGATGTCTGCATTGACGCCTTGCTCGGCATAGGCGCGACGCTAGACACGAACCGGCCCGGCAGCGCGCTGATGCAGCAGTGGCTGGCGTTGATGCAATCCAGCCCGGCCTTGCGGCTGGCCGTCGATGTGCCCAGCGGGCTGAACGCAGACACCGGCGTCATGAGCGGCCACAGCACCAGCCAGTCCAGCCCCGCCCGCTTATCAAACAACTCAAATGTTTTCACCCTCAGCCTGCTAACACTCAAGCCCGGCTTGTTCACCGCCAGTGGCCGCGATCAGGCGGGGCAAGTGTGGTTCGATGACCTAGGCGCCTGCCCTGCCCCCGGCCAGACTGCCGCCGAACCCGGCGCCTGGCTGCTCGGCGCCGACTGCATCCGCTCGCCAGCGCGCGCGCAGGCGGCCCATTCCAGCCACAAAGGCAGCTTTGGCGATGTCGCCATCGTCGGCGGTGAGTCGTCCCGCGCCAGCCACATGAACGGCGCGGCCCTGCTGGCGGCCAGCGCGGCGCTGCATGCGGGCGCTGGCCGGGTATTCGTCAGCCTGCTCGGCGACGCGCCCGGCTTGACGGTGGACACGCAGCAGCCCGAACTGATGTTTCGCGCTTTCGATGCTTTGGACTTGAAACAGCATGTCATCGTCTGCGGCTGCGGCGGCGGCGAGGCGGTCAAGGCGGTGCTGCCGACGCTGCTGGCAACCGCGCGCCGGCTGGTGCTTGATGCCGACGCGCTGAACGCCATCGCCGCCAGCCCGCAACTTCAAGCCGACCTAGCAGCGCGCCATCGCCGCGACTGGAGTACGGTGCTGACGCCGCACCCGCTGGAAGCGGCCCGCCTGCTGGGCAGCACGGCAGCGGCGGTGCAGGCAGATCGTTTCAGAGCCGTGCGCCAGCTCGCAGAAAAATTCAGGTGCGTGGTGGTGCTCAAGGGCTCGGGAAGCCTGATTGCCGCGCCGGGTCAAGTCATCCGGGTCAACGCCAGCGGAAATGCCTTGCTGGCCACCGCAGGAACCGGCGACGTGATGGCGGGAATGATGGGGGCGGCTTTAGCCAGCGGCCTGGGCGATTTTGAAGCCGCCTGCAGCGCCGTATTTACCCACGGCCAGCGCGCCAACCACTGGGCCAGTCAGCGCCCCGGCCAGCGTCTGACGGCCTCCATGCTGGCCAGACTGCCAGACAATGGCAACCCAGCCCCGGTGATTTTCTAGCCCAGCACCATCAGCACCATCAGCGCGATCTGCAGCACCAGCATCAACGCCAGCGCCGACAGATCGACACCGCCCACCGCCGGAATCAAGCGGCGCAACGGCGCCAGCACCGGCTCGGTCAAGCGGCCCAGTAAGGCGTAAGCGGGCGAGCCTGGCTGCACCCAAGACAACAGCGCATAACCGAGCACCAAAGTGAACAGCGTTTGCAGCGCAACTTTGAGCAGCATCTTCAACGCCAGCCCCAACAGACTGAGCAAGATCAGCGGCCCAAAGCCCAAGCCCATTTGCCCCAGCCACAGGCCAAACAGCAGCCACCCCAGCAGCGCATAGCCCAGCGCCATTGCGCCAGCCGCCAGCAAGCTGGCCCAATCCAGACGCGACTGCACCAGCGATTGCGGCAAGACGCGCCGCAGCGGCTTGACCAGCCAACTGGTCAGCGTCATCACCAGGCTGCCCGGCGGCGTGCTCATGTTGATGCGCAGCCAGTTCATCCAGGCGCGCAGCAGCGCCGAGGCGATCAGCAGGAAAAACCCGGTTTCCAACAGAAAAGCCAGAATGCGGCTCAGCATCGCGCACCTCCGCGCCGAAAAGCAAAAAATGCCATCATCATCCTAGCGGCGCGGCTTCTTGCCCTGCTTGCGGCTTGGATTGCTGACGGATTTTTTCACCGCCGCCTTCAGCGCCTCAATCGGCGAAGCGGATTGGGCATCCGCGCTTCTGCCCGTGCTGCTGCGCCGACTGGCCGAACCAGCACCGCGCCCGCCGGAGGCTGGCTCTGATCGCTTGGTGGCGGTCTTGGCACCACGCTTACGCTCGGCGCCGCGCTCCTGCGCGGGAAGCTCTGCGCCACCGGCCTTGTCCTTCATGGCGCGGGCGGTCAAGTTGCGCAGCTCGTCGCCTTCGAGCACCAGGCGGAAGTCGATTTTGCGGCCATCCAGATCAACCCGGCTGACCTGCACCTGCACCCGCGTGCCAATCGCGTAGCGGATGCCAGTGCGCTCGCCGCGCAACTCTTGGCGCGCCTCGTCAAAGCGGAAATACTCGCCGCCCAGCTCGGTGATATGCACCAGCCCTTCGACATACATCGCGTCCAGCGTGACAAAAATACCAAAACCGGTGGCCGCCGTGACCACGCCGCCAAACTCCTCGCCCAGATGTTCGCGCATGTATTTGCACTTGAGCCAGGCTTCCACATCGCGGCTGGCCTCGTCGGCGCGGCGCTCGTTGGCGCTGCAGTGCAGGCCAGCGGCCTGCCAGGCGACTTGGTCGGCGGTGATTTTTTTCGGCTTTTCGCCCGGCTCCTTGATGTCCTTCAGACGCGAAGCCAGCCGCTTGGACAGCTTGGCCTCGGCCTCGCCCGGCGTGGGCAAGACCGGCAGCACATACTTGGTCTTTTGCAGGATCGCCTTGATGACGCGATGCACGAGCAAATCGGGGTAGCGCCGGATCGGGCTAGTGAAATGCGTATAAGCCTCGTAAGCCAGGCCGAAATGGCCGCTGTTCATCGGCGTGTAAATCGCCTGCTGCATCGAGCGCAGCAGCATGGTGTGAATCTGCTGGGCGTCCGGGCGGTCTTTGGTGGCCACGGCAATTTGCTGAAACTCGCCGGGCGTCGGCTCCTGGCTGATGGTCATGCCTATGCCCATCGCCTTGAGGTAGTTGCGCAGCATCTCGTTTTTCTCGGGCGTCGGGCCTTCATGCACGCGGAACAGGCCGGTGTGCTTGCTCTGCGCAATGAAGTCGGCCGAGCAGACATTGGCCGCCAGCATCGCTTCTTCAATCAGCCGGTGCGCCACGTTGCGCGTGCGCGGCACGATTTTTTCGATGCGCCCGACTTCGTCGCAGACGATTTGCGTTTCGGTGGTTTCAAAATCCACCGCGCCGCGCACGCCGCGCCCTTTGAGCAGCGCCTGGTACACCTCATGCAGATGGAGCAGGTGCGGCACCAGCGCCTCGCGCTGCGCCGCTTCCGGGCCACGCGTGTTGGCCAGAATGGCGGCCACTTCGGTGTAGGTAAAACGCGCCTGGCTAAACATCACCGCCGGGAAAAACTGGTAGGCGTGAACCTCGCCCTTGGCGTTGACCAGCATGTCGCAGACCATGCAGAGCCGCTCGACATTCGGGTTCAGCGAGCACAGGCCGTTGGAGAGCTTTTCCGGCAGCATCGGAATCACCCGGCGCGGAAAATACACGCTGGTGGCGCGGTCGTAAGCGTCGATGTCGATGGCGCTGCCGGTTTCCACGTAATGGCTCACGTCGGCAATCGCGACCAAAAGACGCCAACCCTTGCCGCGCCCGACCTTGGCCGGTTCGCAGTACACGGCGTCGTCAAAGTCGCGGGCGTCTTCGCCATCGATGGTGACCAGCGCGATGTCGGTCAGATCGACGCGGCGCAGCTTGTCGGCTGGGCGCACCGCGTCGGGCAGCGTGCGCGCCAGCGCCAGTGCCTCGTCGCTGAATTCGTGCGGTACGCCGTATTTGCGCACCGCGATTTCAATTTCCATGCCGGGGTCGTCGATTTCACCCAGCACTTCAGTCACGCGGCCGACCGGCTGGCCAAACAGCGCAGGCGGCGTGGTCAACTGCACCACCACGATCTGGCCAGCTTTGGCAGTGCCGATGGCGCCCTTGTTGGGAATCAGGACATCCTGACCGTAGCGTTTGTCTTCCGGCGCGACCAGCCAGACGCCGCTTTCCTGCAGCAGGCGGCCAATGATGGGGTTGGAGGAGCGCTCGATGATTTCCGTCACGCGGCCTTCGGGGCGGTTTTTGCGGTCATGGCGCACGATGCGTACCTTGACGCGGTCTTTGTGCAGCACGGCGCGCATTTCGTTGGGCGGCAGATACACATCGGCCTCGCCATCGTCGCGCACGACAAAGCCGTGACCATCGCGGTGGCCGGAAACAGTGCCCTCGAATTCAGCGAGGAGTCCGGACGCAGCGCCGGAGGTGGAGTTAGTCGGTTTGATAAGAAGTCTCTTTCGTTAGATGCCGCCGGTAAGCCGTTGTCGGGCCGGGGGCTTTTAATAAGGGAGGGCTAGCGTGGCCCGGTTCTGATGTCAGTGTTCAAAACCAGATACTAGCCCGAATTTGTGAAAAGCCAATGTCCCCAGCCGGGATGAATGGTCGGGGATGGACTTGGATGTGCAGGGATTTGGCGTGATGCCTGCCATGACGCGGTGACAACCTTGAAATTCATGGCGGAATTCTCATGCTTTTCAAGTTCAAACCTGAAACAGCGTAAATGTAATGTTAGAATTCTAGCTGTGCCCGGGTGGCGGAATTGGTAGACGCGCACGGTTCAGGTCCGTGTATCGCAAGATGTGGAGATTCGAGTTCTCTCCCGGGCACCAAAATTACCCAAGCTTTAAAAGGCCACTGTTAACCCAGTGGCCTTTTTGCTTTTCCGGGCCTGATATTTCTGAACCCAGCAGCAGGAGCGCACTCCGCGCAAAGCATGCCCTATTTTCCAGCATTACAAATCCGCCTAGCACCAGAAATCGGCCCAATGTCGTGTTAAACTATTAGCTGTGCCCGGGTGGCGGAATTGGTAGACGCGCACGGTTCAGGTCCGTGTATCGCAAGATGTGGAGATTCGAGTTCTCTCCCGGGCACCAAAATTACCCAAGCTTTAAAAGGCCACTGTTAACCCAGTGGCCTTTTTGCTTTGCGGCTTTCTCTTTGAGAGATTCTCTTGCAGCCGCCCTGCCTCGAAAAATACCAAATCACATTCAAAGCCAGCCCTTGCCCGCCTGCGCTATCTTGCAGGCGAGAAAAGAGCGGCAAACCGAGCCCGTTCAGACTGGCACAGCCACCAGGTCATGCCCCTGCACCCCGACAATGCGGGCACGGGTGAATTCCCCCACCTTCATCGTTTTGCTGATTTTCTCTGGCGGCAGTAGCTTGACCACGCCATCGATCTCGGGCGCATCGGCGTAAGAGCGGCCCGTGCCGCCTTTGCGGCCCAGCGCGGGCGCATGATCGACCAGCACCTGCATGGTCGCGCCGACACGCTGCTGCAGCTTCTCGCTGGACACCGCTTCGGCGACGGCCATGAAGCGAGCGCGCCGCTCTTCGCGCAGTTCCAGCGGCAGCATGCCGGGAATCTCATTGGCCGCCGCGCCTTCCACCGGGCTGTAGGCAAAGCAGCCCGCGCGGTCGATTTTGGCTTCGCGCATGAAATCGAGTAGGTGCTCGAATTCGGCTTCGGTTTCGCCGGGGAAACCGGCGATGAAGGTGCTGCGGATGACGATTTCCGGGCAGATTTCGCGCCAGCGCGCAATGCGCTCCAGATTTTTCTCGCCGCTGGCCGGGCGCTTCATGCGCTTCAAAACGTCGGGGTGGCTGTGCTGCAAAGGCACATCCAGATACGGCAGCACCTTGCCGGTAGCCATCAGGGGCAGGATTTCATCGACGCTCGGATAAGGATAGACGTAATGCAGCCGCACCCAAGCGCCGTAAGGCTCGGCAATCTCGCCCAGCGCCTGGACCAACTCCAGCATCCGGGTCTTGACCGGTTTGCCATCCCAAAAACCGGTGCGGTATTTGACATCCACGCCGTAAGCCGAGGTGTCCTGGCTGATGACCAGCAATTCCTTGACGCCGCCGGCAAACAGCGCGCGGGCTTCATTGAGCACGTCGCCGACCGGCCGCGACACCAGATCGCCGCGCATGGACGGGATGATGCAAAACGTGCAGCGGTGATTACACCCTTCGCTGATTTTCAAATAAGCGTAATGCCGGGGCGTCAGCTTGATGCCAGCGATGCCAAAGGCATTGGGCACCAGGTCGATAAACGGGTCGTGCGGCTTGGGCAGGTTCAGGTGAACCGCGTCCATCACCTCTTGCGTGGCATGCGGGCCGGTGACGGCGAGCACGCGGGGGTGCATCTGGCGCACCAGGTTGCCGCCGCCCTCGCCCGCCTTGGCGCCCAGGCAGCCGGTGACGATGACCTTGCCGTTTTCAGCCAGCGCTTCGCCGATGGTGTCCAGGCTTTCGCGCACGGCGTCGTCAATGAAGCCGCAGGTGTTGACGATGACCAGATCGGCGCCTTCAAAGGTTTTGGAGGTCTGGTAGCCCTCGGCGCTGAGCTGCGTCAGGATCAACTCAGAATCGGTCAATGCCTTGGGACAGCCCAGACTGACAAAACCCACGCGCGGCGCAGGTTTTGCAGAAGAAATGGGGGGAATAGGGGTCGGGGAAAGAACTTCACTCATAAGCCCTATTGTCTCAGAGCAGGCCGGGTCAGGCGAAAAAAAGCCTTTTAGCGCCTTGGATCAGCCATCGTTTGTGAGAGCGCTGGTCAGCGCTTTTTCAGACCGAAAGCCGAGAGCATCTGTTCTCGCTGCGCCTGCATCTGCTCTTGCATTTGTGTGAACACGGTTTTTGACTGCTCGACATAAGCGCCCATCATGCCCTGCATCACGGGCGATTTGGCGTTCACGAACTGCGCCCACATTTCAGGGCTCAGCCCTTTGGACTGCTCGGTCATCTTGACTTGCAGGTCCATGAAGCTCTGGACATTTTGCTCTAGATAAGTGCCCATGAAGCCCTGCATGGCATTGCCATAAAAGCGGATGATGTTAGCTAGGATGGCTTCGGTGAACATCGGTGCGCCACCGCTTTCTTCTTCCAGAATGATTTGCAGCAGGATGCTGCGCGTCAAATCTTCATTGGTCTTGGCGTCACGCACGACAAACGGGGTGTTCGCCATGACCAGAAGACGAACTTCAGCCAGCGTGATGTAAGTAGAGGTTTCAGTATCGTAAAGCCGCCGGTTCGGGTACTTCTTGATGATCCGGGTGGTTTCAGCCTTGGCTGCAGCAGACTTTCGACCCTTGACAGCAGGGGAAGCGTCCGCAGGACGAATTTCGGACGACTCGCCCGATTCTTGATGGCTGGATTTGTTTTTTTGCATTTTTAACCCTCTGAATGACAACTTTGCCCTTATGCGACAAAGTTCACTACATTCCGGGAATGCTTGGATCTACTACTCAATTTCCTGAAGTTATTACTCTTCAAATTGACTACACCGTGAGGTGTAGTCCTTTGAGAATAAAAACCAATTTCTAAGAAATTGGTAGGCGCGATTGGACTCGAACCAACGACCCCCACCATGTCAAGGTGGTGCTCTAACCAGCTGAGCTACGCGCCTAAGGACTGTTTGAAGCTGTTATTGTAGCAACGAAAAACACAACAATTGGCGAATTCTGAAAATAACTGAAATAATTTTTCACCTTCTTCGAGCTGAACGCACGCCCTGCACTTCGGCGACTATGCCCAACACCTGATTAAGCCGATCCGCCTGCGCCACTTCAATCGTGAAAGTCATCCAGGCCGTGCCGCCCCGGCCATCCTTGACCGACTGGGTCTGAACGCCGATGACGTTCATTTTCTGCTTGGTAAACACTTCAGAAATATCGCGCAGCAAACCCTGTCGGTCAGCCGCCTCAACGGCCACATCAACCGGATAGACCGATCCGTCAACCGCTTTGGGCGAACTCCAATCAACCTCAATCACCCGGTCCGGGCTGCCGCTGGCCATGTTGCGGAAATTGCTGCAGTCGCTGCGGTGAATGCTCACGCCTTTGCCTTTGGTCACAAAACCCAGGATGTCATCGGGCGGCGCGGGCTTGCAGCATTTAGCCAGTTGCGTCAGCAGCGAATCCATGCCGACCACCAGCACGCTGCCCTTGCTGCCTTTGCCTGCGCCGCTGGATTTGTCCGGCTGGCGTATTTTTTTGGTCAGCAAATAATCATCGGGCGAGAGCACCGGCTCGGGCGGGCGTAGCATGTTTTCAATCGTGCGCAGCGAAAACTCGTCCTTGCCCACCACTTCAAACAGATCGTCGGCGGTCTTGAAGCCCAACTGCAGCGCCAGGTCGTTGAGCTTGATGGCCGTCTTGCCTTCGCGCTGGAGCAGCTTTTCAACCGCTTCGCGCCCTCTGGCCACCGTGTGCGCCATCGCCAGCGCGTTGAACCAGGCGCGCACCTTGGCCTTGGCGCGGTTGCTCGACAAAAAGCCCAGCTCGGGATTGAGCCAGTCGCGCGACGGCCCGCCCTCCTTGATCGTGATGACTTCCACCGTCTGGCCGTTTTGCAGCGGCGTGTTCAGCGGCACCATCACGCCATCGACGCGGGCGCCCCGGCAGCGGTGCCCCAAATTGGTGTGGACGCTGTAGGCGAAATCCACCGTGGTCGCGCCCTGCGGCAGCTCGACGATGGCCGCATTCGGCGTCAACACGTAAATCTGGTCTTCCAGCAAGCCGTGATTGGCCGCCCGCGCACGCTGGGCCGCCGGGCCGGACAGGTCGCGCTCCCAGGCCAGCAACTGACGCAACACCGCAATTTTGGCGTCGTACTCGCTGCTGGCGGTGACGCCGCCGCCGTAGCCTTTGGCGCCCGCCTCTTTGTAAGCCCAGTGCGCGGCCACGCCGCTTTCGGCGTGGTCGTGCATGGCCTGGGTGCGAATCTGCACCTCCACCGCCCGCCCGGCCTCGTCGCGCACGACCGTGTGCAGCGACTGGTAGCCGTTCGCCTTGGGCTTGGCGATGTAGTCGTCAAACTCGCTTTCGACCGGCGCAAAGTGCGAATGCACAAAGCCCAGCGCCGCATAGCAGCCGCTCACATCGGCGGCAATCACGCGCAAGGCCCGGATGTCAAACACCTGGTCAAAGTCGAGCGACTTGCCGCGCATTTTCTTGACAATGCTGTAAATATGCTTGGGCCGACCCTGCACCAGCGCGGCAATGCCGTTCTTGTTCAACTGACGCTGTAGGTCGGCGCGTAGCGACTCCATGAAGACTTCGCGCTCGGCGCGCTTTTCATCGAGGCAACGGGCGATCTGCTTGTAGGTGTCGGGCTCCAGAAAGCGAAAAGCCAGGTCTTCCATTTCCCACTTGATCTGCCAGATGCCCAGGCGGTTGGCCAGCGGCGCAAACACATGCAGCGACTCGTGCGCCAGCGCGCGCGGCACCGCCTGCCGACTGGCCGCGTAGTAGCGCAGCGTCTGCAGGCGCGAGGCCAGCCGCAACATCACCACGCGCAAATCGCGCGAAAATGCCAGCAGCATCTTGCGCACGCACTCGGTCTGCGCGGCCGGATCGTCGTGCAGATGGGCTTTGGCGTCAGCCGAGCGGGTCTGGCGCTGCACCTGAATCAGCTTGGTGGTTTCCACCGCCAGCGCGGCATAGCTGGCGCCAAAAGCTTTGGCAATGACTTCCTGCGGCTTGTTCAAGTGCTGGCAGGAATAGACCAGATACGCGGCGGCCTGCATGGCCTCGGAGCCGCCAATCACTTTAAGAATAGCCACCACCGCATCGGCATGCGCCAGGATGTTTTCGCCGGTGTCCAGCGTTTCGCTGGCCAGCAGCGGCTCGGCAAAGGCGCGGGCGCGGACCCGCGCATGGGGCTGCTCCGGCAGGCTGTCAGCGGTGGCCGCGATGATGGAACTCAGGCCAGCTTGGGCAGCCGCAGAAGATGTTGGGCCGGCGGGCGCCGCCACTTTGTTTTTCATGAAATTTCAGTCAATGGATTACCGGGATCAATCAAGCAGAAAACGGGCCACCGCAGCGACTTGGTCTGGAGCGATCAGCGTGGGAGCATGGCCGACGCCTTCAAATTCAATCAGCTGCGCATGCGGGCCGCGCTGCGTCATCGCTTGGGCGGTCTCGGGGCTAAGCAAGTCCGACTGTGCGCCGCGCAACAGCAGCGTTTGCGCTGTGATCTGGTCGTACAAGCTCCAGAGCATGGCCTCGCCCTGCTGCGCGGCGTCCTGCGTTGCTGCTTTGAATGGCAGGGCGATGGCCGGATCGTAGTGCAGGCGCATGGGGCTGTCCGTGCCCGGCGACACGGGCTTGAGCATGGGTCGCACCAGCGCCCGCCACTGCTCGGGCGTGTGCGGGCCAAAGCTTTGGCAAATCTCCCACATCGCATCAGCGGCCTCCTGCAGCGTATTGAAATGGCCCGCCTTCCCAATGTAAGCGCCGATGCGCGCAATCGCCTTGGCTTGCAGGGCCGGGCCGACATCGTTGAGCACCAGCTTGCGCACCGGCACCGGCAGTGACAAGGCCACAGCTTCGCCGTCCAGCAAAGGTGCTTGCTCACGCGCAGCTGGCTGAGCAGCATTCAACACCGGCTGAGCGCAGACCAGCATGCCAATCAGCCCGCCCATGCTGGTGCCGACCCAGTCCAGCGTTTTGATCGGCGCCTCGGCCTGCAACTGGTTCAGCAGCGCCAGCATGTCAGCCGCATAAGCTAGCAGCTGATAGCCTAGGGGGTCTTTGAGCCAGTCGCTCTCACCCCGGCCCACGACATCAGGGCAGATCACCCGGATGCCGCCTGGAGCAGACGCCAGCAAATCGGCCTGCTCGCACAAAGCCTGCGCCAGCACATCAAAATCGCGCCCCTGCCGGGTCAAGCCATGCACGCACAGCACCACATGCGCACTGCCCGACCGTCCCCACTGCCAATAAGCCATGCGGTGCCCCCCAGCGGCATGGGGACAAAAAACATAGTTCAGGCTGGGTTGAGTCATTGTGCAAACCGTCAGGAATAAAGAGACTGGATAATTACTTCGGCAAGTTTCGCGCTATTTGGTGCGAAATCGCTGTCAAATCGCAATTTAACCATCCTAAATCATCCGGAGAAACATCATGCTTACAGGTAAAACAGCTCTCGTCACCGGCTCGACTAGCGGTATTGGTCTGGGTATTGCGAAGGCGCTGGCGGCGCAGGGCGCCAACATCGTCCTCAATGGCTTTGGCGATGTGGATGGCCCCAAAGCCGAAGTGGCTGCGCTGGGCGTCAAAGTGGCCTACCACGGCGCCGACATGAGCAAACCAGCCGACATTGAAGACATGATGAAGTTTGCCGCCGCCGAGTTCGGCCAGGTCGATATTTTGGTCAACAACGCCGGCATCCAGCATGTGGCCAAAATTGAAGATTTCCCGGTCGAAAAATGGGATGCCATTCTGGCCATCAACCTGAGCAGCGCCTTTCACGCGACACGCCTGGGCCTGCCCGCAATGCAGGCGGCCAACGGCGGCAAAGGCTGGGGCCGCATCATCAATGTGGCCTCAGTCCACGGCCTGGTGGCGTCGGCCCAAAAATCGGCCTATGTCGCCGCCAAGCACGGCATCATCGGCCTGACCAAAGTCACGGCGCTGGAAAACGCCACCACCGGCGTCACCTGCAACGCGATTTGCCCCGGCTGGGTGCTGACGCCGCTGGTGCAAAAGCAGGTCGATGCCCGAGCGGCAGCGGGCGGCGTGTCAGTCGAAACAGCCACGCAGCAACTGCTGGGCGAAAAAGAGCCTTCGATGCAATTCACCACGCCCGAAGAGCTGGGCGCGCTGGCAGTGTTTTTGTGCTCCCCCGCAGGCAACAACGTGCGCGGCGTCGCCTGGAACATGGACGGCGGCTGGACTGCGCAATAAATTCATTATTTAGCTGTCTCGCAACAAGCCGGAATCTTCCAGTTTTCCTACAAGAAGTTGCTCCTACGCCGATAGGCGTTTGGCGTACACCGCTTTAGATTCTGAGGTGTTGATGTCCCCCGTACCTCCAGACGAGGTACGGTTTTCAACCTTCACCTACAGAAAGAAAAAAGCACCATGTCACCATTGCCCCGGACTTTTTCAGCCACCGTTCTAGCCGTCGCTGCGCTGATTGCAAGCGCAAGCGCGCAAGCCCAAACAAGCAACTACTCTCTTTCTGCGCCTGGTGCCAGTTATGTGGGTGTCAATGTCGGCCGCTCCGATTACTCGCTGCCAGAGGGCGCAGGCGGCTTTGGCATGGACACACATAAAACGGCTTACGGCATCTACGCTGGCAGCTTTGCCAGCGAGAACTTCGGCATGGAAGTGGGCTACACCCATTTTGGTGACATCAGCCGGGCTGGCGGCACCACCCAAGCCGAAGGCCTGAACCTGAGCCTGCTGGGCCGAGTCCCGCTTAGCCCACAATTCAACCTGCTGGGCAAACTGGGCGTCACCTATGGCTGGACTGATGTGTCATCGGCGCCCGGCTCCGGCATCGGATCGGGCACGGAAAAGAGCTTCGGCATGTCCTACGGTCTTGGCGCCGAATATGTGTTCAGCCCCCAGCTCTCAGCCGTGCTGCAGTATGACGAACACCAGCTGAAATTTATCAACACGGGCCGGGACCGCGTCAGCGCCACCACCATCGGCCTGCGCTACCGCTTCTAAACGGCCAGCCACTTGTCTCGCGGCCCGGCCCGGCATCAAGTCGGTTACGGGCGCGCAGGCAGTGGCGTCATCTGCACCGAGCCGGACACATTCACCAGCACCGTGGTTTTTCCCGCTTCCACTGGAATCGCTGAATCCGCCATGCTGGACTTGGCGCTCATGGTAACGGCGCGCTGCGGCATATAAGTCTGACCGTTGACATTGACAGACACCTCCCGCAAGGTGTAGCCGCCAAAACCAAAATCGCGAGAAATATCGCCTGCCTTCTCCTTGAACTGGGCAATTGCCAAGCTCTGGGCTTCAACCTCGACTTTGGCGCGCTGCTCGCGGCTCAAGGCAAAGCCGACATGGCCCAGCGTCAGGCTCTGAATTTTCCCTGCCGTGCTGGTGATGCGGGGAAAATCGCGGCCTTCAAGCACCAGTTCCGTCGAACCCTGCCAGCCGTTGATCTTGCCGTCCTTGTTGTAGCGCGGCGACAGGCTGAAATTGCCGGTACGCACCTCCATCTGGCCGGGCACTGCCGCTGGCCGGGCGAGCGCCAAGGCCGCGTCCAGCGCCTGCTTGAGCTGGGTTTGCACCGTGGCGGCATCGCTGCCATCGCGCGTGGTCGTCATCGAAATAGACAACAAATCCTGCTGCACTTCCACCGAGCCGCTGGCCGACAGTTGGGCCACATTTTTGAGCGTTTCACCCGGCGTAGTTTGAGCCAACGAACCTGTTGTGCAGGCTGCCAAGACGCAGGCAACCGTCAATTTGAGGAAATACATTGTGAATTTACCTTTCCGAGGGAGATTAAAAATGGCTATCGGCACCCTGAATTTCTCAGGCATCGAGCCAATAGCACTCAGCAAATAGCCGACAGACCCCCGCATGGTTACATACCTCAGCCTTGTTTTTTGGCCATTTCTCTCCAGATAAACCAAGCTGACCGCAAGGCGCAGTTTCTTTTTAACGCACCTGCTTTTATTGGAAAACATTGCAACCATGTGTTAGATTGAGATAAAAAAGAGACACACGAATTTTCAAGCCTTCAAAATGGCCTTGTTACAAATACACAGACCATCATGACCCAAGCCCAATCCTCCACCCGTGCTGACAAAATTCTCATCCTTGACGACGATGCGCGCATTCGCGACCTGTTGCGTCGTTATTTGGCTCAGGAGGGC
>Ga0302273_1000808_pt1 | contig 13658 bp, 17 predicted proteins | sample III_Bog_N1_3_FD_198774 | JGI IMG/M metagenome (GOLD analysis project Ga0302273, IMG submission 198774) | Peat permafrost microbial communities from Stordalen Mire near Abisko, Sweden - III_Bog_N1_3 | ecosystem: Environmental > Terrestrial > Soil > Wetlands > Peat | place: Sweden: Abisko... | reverse complement strand
TCCGCCAAGCCGGTGATCTACGTGTTCAACACCGACGACGCGGGCCTGGCCGACGCCGCCCTGCAGGACGAGCTGCGCGCGTCGGTGGCGCCGGCGGACGCGATCTTCCTGGACGCGAAGTTCGAGTCCGAGCTGGCGGAGCTGGAGCCCGACGAGGCCCGCGAGATGCTCGTCGCGAACGGCCAGGCCGAGTCAGGCCTGGACCAGCTGGCCCGCGTCGGCTTCCACACCCTGGGCCTGCAGACTTACCTGACGGCCGGGCCGAAGGAGTCCCGCGCGTGGACCATCCACGCCGGCTGGACCGCCCCGCAGGCCGCCGGCGTCATCCACACCGACTTCCAGAAGGGCTTCATCAAGGCCGAGGTGATCTCCTACGACGACCTCGTGGCGGCCGGGACGGTCGCCGCCGCCCGCGCGGTGGGCAAGGCCCGCATCGAGGGCAAGGACTACGTGATGGCCGACGGCGACGTGGTGGAGTTCCGCTTCAACGTGTAGGACCCCGGTGACCTGCGGTTCCTTGTTTCGATGGTGCGCATCAACGTGTCACTCCTGGAACGTCGGCCGCTGTCGGAGCGGGTTGGTACGCGAGGGTGGTGGCGGCCCAGGACGCGAGGAGCGCGAGGCCGTCCGCCGACGTGGAGCCGGGCACGGCGGTGTAGACGTTGAGCTGCAGGCCGTGGTCGGCGGGCAGGACGAGGGCCTCGTAGTCGAGCTCTAGGTTCCCGACGGCCGGGTGGTGGAACACCTTGGTCCCGGAGCGGTGGTAGCGCACGTCGTGCGACGCCCACAGGCGGCGGAAGTCCTCGCTGCGGGTGGACAGCTCGCCGACGAGATCGGTCAGGCGCTTGTCGTAGGGGTTGCGGCCTGCCTCGGCTCTCAGGATCGCGACGGCGTCGTGCGCCATACGATCGGCCTGCTCGCCCCAGAACGCGCGTGCGGCGCTCGGGTCGAGGAACTGGAACCGTGCGGTGTTCACGGGCTTGCCCGGCGCGTGGGCCGGCGAGTCGTACAGCGGTGCGTACAGCGCGCGTCCCAGCAGGTTGGTGCCGAGGACGTCGAGGCGTTCGTTGCGCACGAACGCGGGTGCGTCGAGGGCGTCGATGATGCGCTGGACCGAGGGCCGCAGCACCGGGGCCGGGGTGCGCCGCGCGCGCGAGCGTGCCGCGCCGGACGCGTTGGCCGAGCGCGCGAGGTCGAACAGGTGGCCGCGTTCGGCCTCGTCGAGCTGCAGCGCCTCGGCGAGGGACTCCAGGACCTCCTCGGACACGCCGGTGAGGTTCCCCCGTTCCATGCGCGTGTAGTAGTCGATGCTGACCCCGGCGAGCATCGCGACCTCTTCGCGCCGCAGCCCGGGTACGCGGCGGTTCCCGCCGTAGGCGGCCAGGTTCGCCCGCTCGGGGGTGATGAGGCCGCGGCGCGTGGTGAGGAACTCACGGGTCTCAGCTTTCAGGTCCATGCCTCGACGGTACGTTCCCCGGTTCGCGGCCGGGAGGTACTGGCGTTACCGGGCATGACCGACACTCCCTGGTCGGCGCCCGAGGGCGTTGTCTGGGGAGAGGCCTCGGCCTCGTCGACGAGCGCAGTTCCCCTCCGCTGGGCATCGCCGTCCCGATGGTGCAGACCTGCTCACCGCCGCCCTCGCCGCCGCCACGGTGCTCGTCCTGCCCGCCGCCCGAGCGCAGCGATCGGGGTAACACCAGACACTCCCAGGTCTGGCCCGAGGTCCCTACCGTGAAGGACATGACGATGATCCCCACTCTGACGCTGAACAACGGCGTGAGGATTCCCGCCCTCGGGTTCGGTGTGTTCCAGACGCCGCCGGACGAGACCGTCACGGCCGTGCGTACGGAGGAAGTCATGCCCACCCCTGCCGCCCGAGACCACCACGAGGCCCTGTTCCCCGGTCGCCACTCGCTGCTCGCCCGCACGGACCCGGAGCTCGTCGAGATCTTCGACGACTTCGCGTTCGACGAGGTGCTCGCGCACTCCGCCCTCGAGTCGAGGCTGCGGCTGATCACGCAGCTGGCCGGGCTCATCGGCGCCGGAGCGTTGGCTGAGTACCGCGTGATGCTCGGCGCGGCACTGACGGTCGGCGTCACCCCCGTCGAGGTGAAAGAGGTCCTTTACCAGGCCGTGCCGTACGTCGGGATGGGACGCGCGTACGACTTCGTACACGCGACCAACGACGTCTTGACCGAGCGCGGCGTGCCGCTGCCGTTGCCCGGCCAGTCCACGACGACGCGCGAGACGCGGGGCGCTGCGGGTCGCGCCGTGCAGGAGCAGATCATCGGGGCGGACCGGGTAGCCGCCCTGTACGCGAACGCCCCCGCCGATGAGCAGCACATTCAGCAGTGGCTGTCCGCGCACTGCTTCGGCGACCACTACACCCGCACCGGCCTCGACGCGGCGACCCGCGAGCTCGTCACCCTCGCGCTGCTCGTCGGGCTCGGGGGCGCCGACGGGCAGGTGCGCGGTCACGTCGCCGCGAACCTGAACGTCGGCAACGACCGTGCGCTGCTCATCGACGTCATCACCCAGCTTCTGCCGTTCGTCGGGTACCCCCGCACGCTGAACGCGCTCGTCGCGATCGACGAGGTCGCGCCCACGCCCCCCGGCGCATAGCCCAGCACCCCGACATCACCGTCCCCACCTTCCGAGGAGAGCTCACATGCAGTACCGATCACTCGGCCGCACCGGCGTCCAGGTCAGCCCACTGTGCCTGGGGGCGATGATGTTCGGCCCGTGGGGCAACAACGACCGCGCTGACGCGACGCGGATCATCCACCGCGCCCTGGACGCAGGGATCAACTTCCTTGACACCGCCGACGTCTACTCGGCGGGGGAGTCCGAGGAGATCGTGGGACAGGCCCTCACTGGGCGACGCGACGAGGTATTCCTGGCGACGAAGTTCTTCATGCCGATGGGCGACGACCCGAACCTTCGGGGCGGGTCGCGCCGGTGGATCATCCGTGCGGTCGAGGACTCGCTGCGACGGCTGAAGACCGACCACATCGACCTGTACCAAGTGCACCGTCCGTCCCCGAACACCGACATCGCCGAGACGCTCGGCGCGCTCAGCGACCTGGTCCACCAGGGCAAGGTCCGCTACATCGGGTCGTCGTCCTTCTCTGGCTCGCAGATCGTCGAGGCTCAGTGGACCTCCCGGGAGCGGCACCTCGAGCGGTTCGTCACCGAGCAGCCGCCGTACTCGATCCTCGTGCGCGGCATCGAGGAGGACGTCCTGCCCACCACGCTGCGCCACGGCATGGGCACCCTCACGTACTCACCCCTGTCCGGGGGGTGGCTGTCCGGGCGGTGGCGTCAAGGCGCCGCATCGAGCCCGACGTCCTCGGCGCGCCCGGGCGCCCGGTTCGACATGTCGACACCCGCGAACCAGCGCAAGCTCGACGCCGTCGAAGACCTCGCGCTGTTGGCTGAGGAAGCTGGCGTCAGCCTCATCGAGATGGCGATCGCCTTCGTCGTGAACCACCCGGGCGTCACCTCGGCGATCGTCGGGCCCCGGACCATGGCACAGCTCGAGTCCTACCTCCCGGCCGCGGAGCTCACGCTCAGCACCGACGTGCTCGACCGCATCGACCAGATCGTCGCCCCCGGCGTGACCCTCAACCCCGACGACAACAGCTACGGCACCGACGAGCTCGCACCCGCGAACCGACGCCGCTGAGTCCCCAGGAGCCCACGATGTCGGAATGGAGCGCGGCCGACCTGGCCGCCATCGACGGCGCCGACGAGGTGCGCGTGGCAGCACGCCGTCCCGACGGGACGCTGCGCGCGGCCACGATCGTCTGGCACGTCGTCATCGACGGCGCACTGTTCATCCGATCCGTCCGCGGTGAGGACGGCGCCTGGTACCGGGCCGTGCGTCGCACCGGCACCGGCACCATCGACGCCGGTGGGGTCCACGCAGGCGTCTCCTTTGGCCCAGACGACTCACAGGACGGCGCGATCGACCGCGCCTACCGGGTCAAGTACGGCCACGGATCGGCCGTCCAGGCGATCACCAGCCCCGTCGCCACAGCGACCACGCTGCGTATCGACCCGCAATGAGGGCACAGTCAGGCCGGCTCCCGTCCACCGTTCATCTGACAGACCCGCCCGCGCGCGACGGGTGGCTGCAGATGCACGAACGGAGCTGGCTGGCGCCCCAGCTCGGGCGCTCCAGGTCCGCGCGCAGTCCGCAAGGAGTCCGCAGCACCGCCAGTTCGAGCCATCGAGAGCCATCACCAGCCACACGCGACGGTGCAGGTCAAGTCCGGTTCTCGTCGCTGACCGTCACTCGTCATCGTCCAGGGCCGCGTTCCGCTTCAACGTGTAGCCGGTCAGCCTCGTGCCCAGGTGGCGAGCCAGGCGCGCAGGCCGTCGTCGTTGAGCTCGCGGCAGTCCTCAGGGTCGCCGGCGATCACCCAGAGGCGGGCGCCGAGCCGGTCGGCGAGGCCCTTCATGCCGGTCAGCACGCGTTCGAGGTCGGGCCAGGCGTAGTCGCCGTCGACGTACAGGTCGCCGCCGACCGAGGTGATTGCACCGTCGTCCTCACGGGCGAACGCCGCCTCCCACGTCACCGTGGGGGTGACCCACCAGCATCCGTCGTCACCGGGTTCGGCCCCCAGTGCTTCCAAGCCGGCGTGCAGCGCGATCTCGTCGAACCGGGGCAGCTCGTCGGTGTCCCCGTCGAGGTAGTCCTCGGCGGACCCGTAGAGCATCGTGTGCTCCTCAGCCATTGCTCCACTCCTGTCGGTCGATGCCCTGCTCGGCCCACCATGTCCACGCGTCGTCCACCCAGCCGGTGTATTGCTCCGTCCACGACAGGGGACTGAACCGCGGGTTGCCTCGCATGCGCAACGCGTGGTTCCCCTCGTACCACACGCGCTGCCAGGGCGGGGGGGACGGTGGCCATGCGGGGTCGCCGATCACCAGCGTCGGACGGTAGCGGCGCAGGTCGCCCTCGGACTTCAGGGCCGTGAAGCACTCCCAGTGCGCGGCAGGCACCGCCCGGGAGACGATGAGCTCGACGGCGGCCGCGACGTCATCGGCCAACCACAAGTGGTCTGCCGTCATCCGATGCGCTTCCGGCTCGCGGGCGTAGAACGACTCGACCGTGGGATTGCGAAACCACAGTGGCAGCCCGCCTTACTCGGCCTGCACGTCCCCCCACACCGCGTGGTGGTACCAGTGCTGCAGTTCGTCGGCCTCTGCCAACGTCCCGGCCAACGGCGCCCGCCCCGACGCCGCCCACCGCTCCTGGAACCGCCGCAACGCCGCCGGACGGGTCGGCACATACGCATCCGTGATGGCCTGGGCCGTGCCCAGATCCATCGTCTCGAAGTAGGTCGCGATCTCAGGGGGTCCAGAGCTGGAATGCGAGGGTGGAGTCGTCGCCTCAGTCATTGCACCCTCCCGGCGGGAAGTCGACCATGCGGGTCAGGGTAGCCAGAGCTTGAACGAGATGATCAGGTCCTCTGCCTGCGCGTCGAGGAACTTCTGCAGCAGGGCTGCGTCGGGGCCGAACGCTCCCGTCGGTCCCGCAGAGAAGTCCCGAACCACCTCTGACTCCCTTCGCGCTGACCTCTGTGGACATCACCCACGGCGCCCGCCCGTGAGGGCGTCGCGGCGCCGCAGGAGCGCTGCGCGACGGGATCGGACGGCGGCGAGATTCGTCGCCGCGACCCCGAGGAGGACTGCTGCGGCGGCCACCGGGAGGATCGGTGGGTCGTCTCGGGTCACCACGACGGCGACGGTCGCGCCCAGGAGCAGGACCGTCGCCCCGAGGGCCATCCACGCAGCCACCACCCGGTCGAGGGCGAACAGCGGGGTGCGGCGAGTGAGGGTCCATCCGCCGTACGCGGCCCAGCACAGCCCGAGGGTGACGAGTGCGCCGAAGGCCACCTGAGTCCGGGTCGGCAGCTCCGGTTCTGTCGCCCAGAGGAGCCCGACGAAGGCCGCTCCGGCCAGGCCCGCGATGAGCACCAGGGCGTGGGCGAGGCGGCGCCGCCGGGAGAGCGGACCGGACAGGCGATCGAGCATGTCGTCGGTGGTCATGACGGGTACTCCCTTCGGATGAGCTCCTCGCGGAGCAGGCGACGAGCCCGGGAGAGCCGGGACTTGATCGTGCCGACCGGCACACCACAGATCTCCGCGCACGTGGCGAGCGGTAGGTCGTGGAGGTAGGCGAGGACGAGCACCTCGCGCTCCCGGGCCGGGAGCGCGCCGAGGCCCGCCTCGACGGCCATCCGGTCGGTCAGCCGTTCGGCGGCGTCATCGTCGTCCGTGCGGTCGAGGTCGAGCTCGACCTCAGGTCGCGCGTACTCGGCGCGGAGCCGGTTGGCCACGGTCCGACGGGCGATCGTGAACAGCCAGGGCGCGAACCGGTCGGCGTCCTGCAGTCGAGGCAGACCGCGGAAGATCGCGATCCAGACCTCCTGGGCCACGTCGTCGGCCGCACCCGGGCCGACCATCCGCCGGACGAAGCCGTGGACGGTGGGGTGCCACTCGCGGACGAGGTCCGTCAGCGCATCCGGCTCGCCCAGCTGGCAGCGGACGATCAGGAGCTCGGTACTCACCTGGGGGTGCGCTTGCGTGGTGTCATGCCCCTACAGTCGCAAACCGAGCCCCGGCGGTTCACGTTGTCCGGCCTGGACCAGCCCGCCCGCGTCGGCTTCCACACCCTCGGCGTGCAGACCTACCTGACGGCTGGGCCGAAGGAGTCCCGCTTCACCGTGTGAGACCGCGGCCCATCACCGTCGGTCGGGCGTCAGGGTGCGCCGATGGGGAACTCGTGCGGCGTGTACTTCCACACCACCCAGATCCACACCACCTGCAGCGCCGCCGACGCGGTCAGCAGCACCGCTGGCCATCGTCTGGCGCGCGGACGGTCCCCGGTGACCAGGCCGAGGGCGATGACGCCGAAGGGGAAGGCCAGCAGCAAGAATCGGACCTGGCTGAAGATGATGTCGCCGACGGTCAGGAGGTAGACCAGGTAGGCGGCCGCCCACGTGTGCAGCTCGGCGCCGAGGCGCCTCGCCGAGCGGCTGGCCAGCAGCGCGAACATGCCCAGCACCAGCAGGACGATGCCCACCGCCAGGGGCACCGGCAGGATGCCGAGCCGGGCCCAGCCCGCGAACAGGCCGGTGCCGCGTCCCACCCGCCAGGCCTGCTGGGTCAGCAGGTAGGCGTCGGGGATGCCGGTGACCCAGCCGCAGATCGCGGGCCACGCCAGCCCGGAGATGCCCGCGACGGCGAGCAGCGCCCCCATCCGCACCAGGTCCCGGGTGCTGAGGTGGTCACGTCCGGCGCGATGCGCCCGCCACCGAAGCCAGCCGTGCACCAGCACCACCACGGCCATGGGGAGCGCCACGGCGCGCGTGAAGCCGAGGGCAGTCACCGGGAGCGCGGCCCACAGGTACTGCCGCCGGACTACCAGCAGCAGGCTCGCGGCGATGAGCAGCAGGGCCAAGGACTCCGTGTACCCCGCCTGCAGCACCGCCGCTGCCGGGTAGAGGCCGATCATCGCGACGGTCAGCACGGGCACCGTCGGCCGGAGCGCCGTCACCCGCGGAGCACCCTCGCTGACCAGGCGGTGCACCACGACGGCCGCCGCGGCGCCGAACGCCAGCGACAGCAGCGGCGCCAGCAGGTCCCAGCTGCCGCCCGTCACGGTCATCAGGGCGCGCACCAGCGTCGGGTAGAGCGGGAAGAACGCCCACGTGTTCTTCTCCACCCGGCCCCGGTCGTCGAAGGGGAGGGTGTGCGGGTACCCGGTGGTGGCAACCTGGTGGTACCACCAGCCGTCCCACCACCGGCCAAGGTACAGGCCGAACGGCGGCTGACCGTCCTCGCGCCAGGAGTGCGGCGGCCCGTACCCCTGCTGCTCCCAGGCGACGATCAGCACCGCGGTGGTGAACGCCCTGGTGAGCAGGTACACGAGAAGCGCCTGTGCCCACCAGGGCCTGCCGAGCAGGGCGCGGCGGACCCGTGGCGCGAGATCCGTCACGTCGCTCCTCGGGGGCGCCGGTCACGGGGCCCGGCCGACGCCACCCGACTATAGGCGGCGATGTGGTGGAGTTCCGCGCAGCGTTGGACGCCCTCGTCGGCGCGGCCCTACCGCGCTCAGTGCTGGATGCTGCGGCCCGGCTCGGGGCCGTCGGTGCGCACGGTGCGCAGTCCTGTGGCGAGCAGCCACCCCGGGAAGACGACCAGCTCCCAGACGCCGCCCACCACGTAGAGGAGGTCAGCGGTGGCGCCGCCGACCCGCGCGAGGCCGAGCACCGCGCTGACCAGGAGCGACACGTAGCCGAGGACGCCCCACCAGGAGAGCCAGCGCGGGGTGAGGCCTGAGGTGCCGAGCAGTCGGCACATCAGGGTGCCGCCGATACCGAGCAGGGTCATGGCCACCAGGAAGGACACCTCCTTGACCGAGATCACCCAGGCGGCGGCGGCCGCGAAGGAGTCCTGGCCGAGGCCGACATCTCCGGAGGCGAGCGCGAGGTAGCCGACCGCGCCCGCCGAGAGCAGCACACCCTCCATGGCGCGGAAGGCCACGTAGGTCACCGCCACCGCCTCGCCGTGCGGCCGAAGGACCGGGTAGAGGGTCGTCGCGATCCCGACCACCCCGATCGCCATGAAGATCACGCAGAGCGCTCCGACCACCAGCCGGGTGGCCAGTGCCGCGTCGATGTGGGACGCGGCCTCGAGCCGCGGCGCGACGGCGTAGGCGTCGACCATCCCCGCGAGCATGGTGGTCACGAACAGGACGGCGACCACCCTCGACACCGACCGGAGCCGGAGCCCACCGGGCTCGGGATTCATCGGTGCGGGACGGGTGGACAAATTGACAGACTGTGTCATGACGTCAGTATTGACAGAGCGACGATCGCTGTCAATCGTTGTGTGGTGGCCGACATCCGACGACAGCAGATCCTCGACGCTGCCCTCGAGGTGTTCCTTCGATATGGCTACCGCCGCACGACGATGGAGGACGTCGCACGCCAGGCCGGGCTGTCACGACCGACCCTCTACCTGTCCTTCCCGGGCAAGCAGGCGATCTTCTGCGCCGTTGTGGAGGCGGGTCAGGACCGGCTGCTCGGGGAGGTCCAGGGGATCCTGCAGCGTCCACTCACCCTGCGCGACCGGCTGGTCGCGGTCTTCGAGGCCTGGAGCGTGGCACCCTTCGCGGAGCTGTCACGCTCTCCCGCGGCTGACGAGCTGGCGGGCGACGGGTTCGCGTTCGCCGGGGACATCTTCGCCGACGGCCTCGCCCGGCTCGTCGCACTCCTCGCCGACGCCATCGCCGACGATGACGCCCTGCCGACGCCCGGACCGTCGGCGCTCGCGCGGGCCAGGGTGCTCGTGGGCGCGGCGCGAGGGTTCAAGGAGATCGCCCGCGACGTCGAGGACCTGCGCGGGCTGCTCGCCGACCAGATCACGCTCACGGTTCCCCCGCGCGACCCGCGATAGGCCGGCCGCCCTCCGCGGCGGGCGCAGCGATCGCACGTTCGATGGTGTTGACGGTGTCGGCGCGACGCTGCACGCTGTGGCCCTCGTCCGGACGGAGGGCACCATGGGCAAGCTGATCTACGCGGCCAACATCTCGCTCGACGGATTCCTGGAGGACGAGACGGGTTCGTTCGACTGGTCTGTGCCTGACGAGGACGTGCACGCGTTCTGGAACGAGCACGAGCGGCACATCGGCACGTCGCTCTACGGGCGACGCATGTACGAGACGATGCGCGTCTGGGAGAGCGACGACTGGTTGACGGACGAGCCCCCGGTGGTCCGCGAGTACGCCAGCATCTGGCGTGCCGCCGACAAGATCGTCTACTCCACCTCGCTCGACGACGTCTCGACCGCGCGCACGACGATCGAGCGGACGTTCGAGCCAGAGGCGGTGCGACGGCTCAAGGAGACCTCCGATTCGGACCTGAGCATCGGAGGCGCGGGGATCGCGGCGGAGGCCTTCCGGCACGGTCTGGTCGACGAGTGCGTGCTGCTGCTCTGCCCGGTGCTCGTGGGCGGCGGCAAGCCGGCGCTGCCTCGGGGCGTTCGGCTCGACCTCGAGCTGCTGGACCACCGACGATTCGACAACGGCGTGGTCTACGTGCGCCACGCGGTCCGGAACCCCGCCTGACCGCTAGGTCGCCGGCCGCGCAGGGTGGTCTTGCCAGCGGCGGGCCTCAGAGACCTACCCCTACCTCCATCCAAGGATGGAGGCACCGCGCCGGTGGAGGCGGTCAGGCTGGTGGTGTCGCCCCACCGCTGGAGTGCTCATGCCTCGCCCGTTCCGCTGCCGCGTCGTCGTCCGCGGCTCGCTGCCCGCCGACTGGGCCGAGTGGTTCGTCGGCATGACGGCCACGCTCACGGCCGACGGGCATACCGCCCTGGAGGGCGAGCTTCCCGACCAGGCGTCGCTGCACGGCGTCACGAGCCGGGTCCGCGACCTCGGCCTCGAGCTCGTCTCCCTGTCGACCGAACCCACCGACCCCACCCAACCCACCGAACCCATCGACACCACCGAAGGACCGACGTCATGACCGCCCTCGTGCGCCCCGCGCCCGCCCTCCTCAATTCTCCGGCCCTTCCGGCCGGTCCCGCGCGGCTGGCCGGCTCGGCCGGTCTGCTGGCCGTCGGCCTCTACCTCGGGACCACGGTGGCGGGGGCCGCCGCGTCGCCGGGCTACTCGCACATCGCCGACCCGATCAGCGAGCTGACCTCGAGCGCTGCGCCGCACGCTGCGGGCCTGGCCGTCGGCTACGTCGGCTACAACCTCGCAGCGGCCGCGTTCGCGCTGGGGCTGCGGCGGATGAGCCCGCACTCGCGATACGCGGGGCACGCGCTGGCGTGGATGGTCGTCGGCGCCATCGCCGGGATCGGCCAGGTGACCCTCTTCCCGCAAGACACGACGGGCGAGGCGGCCACCACCGCAGGTCGGGTGCACATCGGCCTGGCCGGGGTGAGCGCGCTGCTGACCATCGTGTGCGCGGTGCTCTACGCGATCGCGTTCCGCAAGGACCTCCGCTGGGAGCGCCACGCACGGTTCACCTGGGCCTGCGCCCTGGCCATCGTGGTGACCGGCTCCGTCGCCGCCGCGAGCGCCGGCCGGTCCTGGATGGGTGCTGCCGAGCGGCTGCCGATCGGCACCTTCCTGCTCTGGATCGCGGTCGTCTCGGTGCAGTGCCTGCGCGCGGCTGGAACGGGCGGCTCGACGGGCTCGCGGTCCTGACGAAGGACGGGCTCCGAACGTGGGGCGCGCGGCTCCTCGACCGGGTGACCTACGGCCCTGGACCGCCCGCCCGCGGCGGTGGCAGCGTTCTGTCACCCGACCGGCAACCCCGTGCCGGTCACCCCGCAGGAGCGCGCCATCAGCACCCTCGACCGCACCGGTCCCCGCGCCGCCCTCCCCGGCGGCGGGCTGCCCGCTCGGCGCGCGGGTGGACGGCTGGTCAGGCGGCCGAGGGTCTGCGATGCGCTGGATGCGCTCGGCGACGTGCGCCTGGCGGTGCTCTCGGCGCCGCCGGGCTTCGGCAAGTCGACGGCGCTGATCGACTGGCTGGACCGCTCCGCGGTCGACTCCGTCTGGGTCCATCTCGAGCCCGGGCACGACGACCCGGCGCACTTCGCCAGGGCCGTCCTGGCCGCGGTGGCCGGTGAGGCGGAGTCGCGTTCGGCCGTCAGCCTCACGTCGGCACCCGCACTCCCCGACGACGTCGCGCGTCTGATCGTCGAGGCGATCGCTGACCTTCGCGCGTCGACGGTCCGACCGTTGGTCGTCGTGCTCGACGACTTCCACGTGCTGCGCAGCGTGCCGGTCCACCAGGTGACGCAGGCGCTCGTGGAGCACCTCCCCTCGTGGCTCCGGCTGGCGATCGCGACCCGTGAGGACCCCCCGCTCCGGCTCGCGCGGCTCCGCGTCGCGGGCGACGTCGTCGAGCTGCGGGCCGACACCCTGCGGTTCACGCAGGACGAGGCCGCGACCTTCTTCGCCGACCGGATGGGCCTCGAGCTCACCGACGAGGACATCGGGGTGCTGGTCGCCAAGACCGAGGGGTGGCCGGCGCTGCTCCAGCTGGCGGGGCTGTCCCTGGTCGGGCGATCGGACCCGGCCGCGCACGTCCGGAGCTTCGCGGCGCAGCACCGCCTGGTGCTCGACTACCTCACCGAGGAGGTGCTGGCCACCGTCGACCCCGAGACGGCCGACTTCCTGCTCCGCACGAGCAGGCTGGGCCGCCTCACCGGCGACCTGTGCGACGCGGTCACGGGGCGCACCGACGGCGCTGCCACCCTGGAACGGCTCGAGCGGGCCAACCTGCTGCTCGTCCCGCTGGACGAGGACCGCACCTGGTACCGCTATCACCAGCTGTTCGCCGATGTGCTGCACGCCCGCGCCCGGGCGGCGGGGCTCGACACGCGTGACCTGGACCGGCACGCCGTACGGTGGTTCCTGGACCACGGCTACGCCCGTGACGCGTTGGCACTCGCGGTCGACGCCGGCGTGCGCGACGAGCACCGCGAGATCCTCTTCTCCGCGGCGAGCCAGCTGATCCACACCGGTGACCTGGCGTGCGTGCGGAACCTGCTGGACCGGGTGGCGGTGACCGAGGCCCGGGCGAGCCTCCCGGTGGCGACCCTGCAGGCGTGGGCCCTGGCCCTGGCGGACGAGCCGGCGCAGGTCGAGCAGTGGCTCGCCGACGCCCAGGTCGCGGCCGACCGGGCAGCGCCCGGAACCGAGCCGCTCGCTCCGCCGCTGCCCGGGTATGCGGCGATGATCCGCTCCGTCGTCGCGCGTCACGAGGGACGGCTGGCCGACGCGGTCGCCCTCGCCGAGCTCGGCCTCTCGCTCGAGCCGGCCGGGATGCCGCACCGGCGGGTGGACCTGTTCCGCGGCGACGGGCTGTCCATCCTCGGCCACGCCCTGCTCGACGCGGGCGAGACGACTCGCGCGATCGACACCTACCGGGCGGCGATCCCGATGGTGCGGCGGGCGGGGAACCGGCTGGCCGTGGCCGAGATGACGCGCAACCTGGCGCGCCTGGAGGCCCGGCGCGGCCGCCCGGAGGCCGGGCTCGAGGTCTGCCGGTCGGCCATGGCGCAGAGCGACGACGAGGCCCCGTCCGACGCGCTCGTGCTGCTCGCCCAGGCCGAGCTGCTGGACGCGCTGCGATCCCCCGACGCGCCGGCCGTGGCGCAACGGGCCCTCGACCTCGCCCGCCGCGGCGGAGATCTGGAGACCGCGCGCGCTGCCCAGGCGCTGCTCGCGAGCAACCCCCGGGACGCGGCCCCGCCCGGCGGCAAGGGGCTGCTCACCGGCCGGGAGCTCGAGGTGCTCAGGCTGCTCGCCGTCGGGCGGTCCAACCGCCAGATCGCCACCGAGCTCTACGTCACCGTGGGCACGGCCAAGACCCACGTGCACGCCATCGCCGTCAAGCTCGACGCGACGAACCGGGTTGAGGCCATCTCACGCGCCCGGCAGCTCGGTCTGCTGGGCTGACGGGCGCGTGAGCTCGACGTCGGGGTGGTCCGCCCCCTCACAGCTCCTTGCGCCGGAACAACCTCGCGGCGATGACCACGAAGGCCACCGAGAGCGCCAGCGAGCCCGCCACCGGCCACCACGGCGCCGCCGGCTCGCCGGCGGCCAAGGCAGTCGCCTG
>Ga0302273_1000801_pt1 | contig 13699 bp, 23 predicted proteins | sample III_Bog_N1_3_FD_198774 | JGI IMG/M metagenome (GOLD analysis project Ga0302273, IMG submission 198774) | Peat permafrost microbial communities from Stordalen Mire near Abisko, Sweden - III_Bog_N1_3 | ecosystem: Environmental > Terrestrial > Soil > Wetlands > Peat | place: Sweden: Abisko... | reverse complement strand
GCTGGATCATTTCGGCCGCTCGCGACCGTAATGACAAGACGATGGTTGATCGTCTTTCTGCTGAATTGCTCGACGCCTCGAACAATCGCGGCAACGCCGTCAAGAAGCGTGAAGACACCCACCGGATGGCGGAAGCCAACCGAGCCTTCTCGCATTATCGCTGGTAAAAGCTCTCACTCGAGCGCTAGCCAAGGAATTTGACCATGCCGCGCAGTCACCCGATCGAAGACTATCGTAACTTCGGCATCATGGCCCACATTGATGCCGGCAAGACGACCACGACCGAGCGTATCCTTTACTATTCCGGCAAGTCCCACAAAATCGGCGAAGTGCATGAAGGCGCTGCGACGATGGACTGGATGGAGCAGGAGCAGGAGCGCGGCATCACGATCACGTCTGCCGCCACCACCACGTTCTGGAACGGCAAGCGTCTCAACATCATCGACACCCCCGGCCACGTCGACTTCACGATTGAAGTCGAGCGTTCGCTGCGTGTGCTCGACGGCGCCGTTTGCGTGCTCGACGGTAACCAGGGCGTCGAGCCGCAGACCGAGACCGTTTGGCGTCAGGCCGACAAATACGCTGTTCCGCGCATCTGTTTCGTCAACAAGATGGATAAGATCGGCGCTGACTTCTTCAAATGCGTCTCTGACATCAAGACCCGCGTTGGCGGACGTCCTGTGTGCGTCCAGTTGCCGATCGGTTCGGAGAACAACTTCAAGGGCGTCATCGACCTCATTCGCATGAAGGCGGTTGTCTGGGACGATGAGGGCCTTGGCGCCAAGTATCATGACGAAGAGATTCCTGCCGAATTGCTGGATCAGGCCGTCGAATATCGCTCGTTGCTGATCGAAGCCGCCGTCGAAATGGACGACGACGTCATGGCGGCTTATCTGGACGGCGTCGAGCCGGACGAAGCCACCATCAAGCGCATGATCCGCATTGCGGTTCGCAGGATCGCCTTCCATCCCGTGTTCTGCGGCTCGGCCTTCAAGAACAAGGGCGTGCAGCCTTTGCTTGACGCCGTCGTCGACTTCCTGCCTTGCCCGATCGACCGTGAGCCGGTCCAGGGCATCGACATGGACACCGGCGAAGTCATGACCCGCGAGCCGGTCGACACCGACCCCTTCTCCATGCTCGCCTTCAAGATCATGGACGATCCTTTCGTCGGCACCATCACCTTCTGCCGCGTCTATTCGGGTCACGTGGAATCCGGCACGACCGTGCTGAATTCGACCAAGGACAAGAAAGAGCGCGTTGGCCGCATGTTGCTCATGCACGCCAATAACCGCGAAGATGTCAAGGAAGCCTATGCTGGCGACATTGTCGCTTTGGCTGGCCTCAAGGAAACCCGCACCGGCGACACGCTTTGCGATCTGCAGAAGCCTGTCATCCTGGAAAAGATGGATTTCCCGGAGCCCGTCATCGAGATCGCGATTGAGCCGAAGACCAAGGCCGACCAGGAAAAGCTCGGCATCGCGCTCGCCAAGCTGGCCGCCGAGGATCCGTCCTTCCGCGTGTCGACCGATCAGGAATCCGGCCAGACCATTCTCAAGGGAATGGGCGAACTGCATCTCGACATCAAGGTCGATATCCTGCGCCGCACCTACAAGGTCGACGCCAATATCGGCGCGCCGCAGGTCGCCTATCGTGAAAAACTCACGAAGAAGGTCGATATCGACTATACGCATAAGAAGCAGACGGGCGGCACGGGCCAGTTCGCTCGCGTGAAGATCATCTTCGAGCCGAATGAAATCGGCGCGGGCAATGTCTTCGAGTCGAAGATCATCGGCGGCGCCGTGCCGAAGGAATTCGTTCCCGGCGTCGACAAGGGCATTCAGAGCGTCATGGGTTCCGGCATTCTCGCCGGCTTCCCGGTCGTCGACATGAAGGCCACGCTCTATGACGGCGGCTTCCATGACGTTGACTCGTCGGTTCTCGCCTTCGAAATCGCGGCGCGCGCCGCTACCCGTGAAGCTCTGCAAAAGGGCGGCGCGGTGTTGCTCGAGCCGATCATGAAAGTCGAAGTGGTGACGCCGGAAGAATATACCGGCAGCTGCATCGGCGATCTGAACTCGCGCCGTGGCCAGATCCAGGGCCAGGACATGCGCGGCAACGCGGTCGTCATCAACGCGATGGTGCCGCTGGCCAACATGTTCGGCTACGTCAATCAGTTGCGCTCCTTCTCGCAGGGTCGCGCCAACTTCACCATGCAGTTCGATCACTATGAGCAGGTGCCGGCCAACGAGGCCGCCAAAGTTCAGGCCAAATACGCCTGAAGCATCCGCGCTAACTGAAATCGTTTGAAGGAGTCCGGGCCATGGCCAAGGAAAAATTTTCACGTAGCAAGCCGCACTGCAACATCGGCACGATTGGTCACGTCGATCACGGCAAGACTTCGCTGACGGCGGCGATCACCAAGATCCTGGCCGAATCGGGCGGAGCGACGTTCACCGCTTACGACCAGATCGACAAGGCGCCGGAAGAAAAGGCGCGCGGCATCACCATTTCGACCGCTCACGTCGAATATGAGACCGCCAATCGCCATTACGCTCACGTCGACTGCCCCGGCCACGCCGATTATGTGAAGAACATGATCACCGGCGCCGCGCAGATGGATGGCGCGATTCTGGTCGTGTCGGCCGCCGACGGCCCGATGCCGCAGACCCGCGAGCACATCCTGCTCGCCCGTCAGGTCGGCGTTCCCGCCCTGGTCGTGTTCCTGAACAAGGTCGATCTCGTCGACGACGCCGAGCTGCTCGAGCTCGTCGAAATGGAAGTGCGCGAACTTCTCTGCAAGTACGACTTCCCCGGCGACGATCTGCCGATCACCAAGGGTTCGGCCAAGGTCGCGCTCGACAATGGCGACAAGACCATTGGCCACGACGCCATCATCGCTCTGATGAAGACCGTCGACGAATATATCCCGCAGCCGGAGCGTCCGGTCGATCTGCCCTTCCTGATGCCGGTCGAAGACGTGTTCTCGATCTCGGGTCGCGGCACGGTCGTCACGGGTCGCGTCGAGCGCGGCATCGTCAAGGTCGGTGAAGAAGTCGAAGTCGTGGGCCTTCGCCCGACGATCAAGACGACGGTGACCGGCGTTGAAATGTTCCGCAAGCTGCTCGATCAGGGCCAGGCTGGCGACAACATCGGCGCGCTGCTGCGCGGCACCAAGCGTGAAGACGTCGAGCGCGGCCAGGTTCTGGCCAAGCCCGGCTCGGTCAAGCCGCATACCAAGTTCAAGGCTGAGGCTTATATCCTCACCAAGGAAGAAGGCGGCCGTCATACGCCGTTCTTCACCAACTATCGTCCGCAGTTCTACTTCCGCACGACCGACGTGACGGGCATCTGCACCTTGCCGGAAGGCACGGAAATGGTCATGCCTGGCGACAACGTGTCGATGGACGTGGCGCTGATCGTGCCGATCGCCATGGAAGAAAAGCTGCGCTTCGCTATTCGCGAAGGCGGCCGCACCGTCGGCGCGGGCGTCGTCGCTTCCATCATCGAATAATCAGGCGGGCTGCGCCGATGCGGATCTCTTGTCCGCATCGGTTCGCCAGAGGATGACAACATGAACGGCCAAAACATCCGAATTCGCCTGAAGGCGTTCGATCACCGGATTCTCGACTCCTCCACCAAGGAGATCGTCTCGACCGCCAAGCGGACGGGCGCTCAGGTTCGCGGCCCGATTCCGCTGCCGACCCGTATCGAGAAGTTCACGGTGAACCGCTCGCCCCACGTCGACAAGAAGTCGCGTGAACAGTTCGAAATCCGCACCCACAAGCGGGTTCTCGATATTGTCGACCCGACCCCCCAGACCGTCGATGCTTTGATGAAGCTCGATCTGGCTGCGGGCGTCGATGTCGAGATCAAGCTCTAACTTTGTTTTGAGACGTTTTGATAACGTCTCGCGGCGCCTCTTCCAGTGAATCTTCACAGCGAATGCGCCTTAAGGGAAACTTACAATGCGGTCAGGCGTCATCGCACAGAAGGTCGGCATGACCCGCGTCTTTTTAGACAGCGGCGAACATGTTCCGGTCACGGTATTGAAACTCGATGGCGTTCAGGTCATCGCGCATCGCACGATGGAGCAGAATGGCTATACCGCCGTTCAGCTCGGCATCGGCCGCGCGAAGGTCAAGAACGTCTCCAAGGCCGAACGTGGCCGCTTCGCGGTGGCGCAGGTTGAGCCCAAGCTCAAGCTCGCCGAGTTCCGCGTCGAAGCCGACGACCTCCTGCCGATCGGGGCCGAGATCACCGCCGACCATTTCGTCGTCGGCCAGTTCGTCGACGTCACCGGCACGACATTGGGCAAAGGCTTTGCCGGTCCGATGAAGCGTTGGAACTTCGGCGGTCTGCGCGCCACCCACGGCGTGTCGCTGTCGCATCGTTCGCATGGTTCGACCGGCGGCCGTCAGGATCCGGGCAAGACCTTCAAGAACAAGAAAATGGCCGGCCACATGGGCACGGACCGGGTGACCACGCAGAATCTGCGTGTCGTCCAGCTCGACGTCGAGCGCGGTCTGGTCCTGGTTGAAGGCTCCGTTCCCGGCCATGCCGGCAACTGGATCTTCATCCGCGACGCGGTCAAGAAGGCGTTGCCTGCGGACGCGCCGAAGCCGGGCAAGTACCGGTTGGCCGAAGCGGCTCCTGCTGCTGAACCCGCCGCGCCCGCCACTGAAAATGCGGAGGCCTGAGCCGTGAAGATCGACATCACCTCTTACGACGGTCAGGCTTCGGCCGGCTCCGTGGATTTGCCCGAAGACATCTTCGGCCTGGAGCCGCGTGAGGACCTTATTCATCGCATGGTGCGCTATCAGCTCGCCAAGCGCCGTGCAGGCACCCACGCGGTCAAGAACCGCGCCGATATCGCCCGCACCGGCAAGAAGATGTACAAGCAAAAGGGCACGGGTTCCGCCCGTCACGGCTCGGCTCGCGTGCCGCAGTTCCGCGGCGGTGGTCGCGCCTTCGGTCCGGTCGTGCGCTCGCATGCGCATAGCCTGAACAAGAAGGTTCGCGCCCTCGCTCTCAAGCATGCCCTGTCCGCCAAGTTCAGGGACGGCAGCGTCATCGTGTGGGAAACCGCCGATGCCGCCGAGGCGAAGACCAGTGCGCTCAAGGCGAATTTCGCCAAGATCGGTCTGAAAAGCGCCCTCATCATCGATGGCGCGGAAGTGAAGGCGAATTTCGCTCTCGCGGCCCGCAACATCCCGCAGATTGACGTGCTGCCGATTCAGGGCATCAACGTTTACGATATCCTCCGCCGTGAGAAGCTCGTGCTGACCAAGGCGGCGATCGATGCGCTGGAGGCGCGCTTCAAATGAGCCAGGATCCGCGCCACTACGACGTCATCGTCGCGCCGGTCATTACCGAAAAAGCGACCATCGCGTCCGAGCAGAATAAAGTCGTGTTCCGGGTTCGCCCGGACGCCACGAAACAGCAGATCAAGGCGGCGGTCGAACGCCTCTTCGACGTCAAGGTCGAAGCTGTCAATACCTTGGTCCGCAAGGGTAAAAAGAAAGTGTTCAAGGGCATGCGCGGCGTGCGTTCGGACATCAAGAACGCGGTTGTCACTCTGGCCGATGGCCAGAAAATCGACGTGACGACCGGGCTCTGAGCAGGCGATAAGGAAACAGGCCGATGGCGCTTAAAACTTTCAAGCCGATCACGCCGAGCCTTCGTCAGCTCGTGATCGTCGACCGCAGCGAGCTCTACAAGGGCAAGCCGCTCAAGAAACTGACGGAAGGTCAATCTTCCAACGGCGGACGAAACAACAATGGCCGCATCACCGTCCGCTTTCGCGGCGGCGGCCATAAGCAGACCTACCGCATCATCGACTTCAAGCGCCGCAAAGAAGGCGTCGCCCAGGTCGAGCGCATTGAATATGATCCGAACCGGACCTCGTTCATCGCGCTGATCAAGTATGAGGATGGCGAGCAGGCCTACATCATCGCTCCGCAGCGCCTCGGCGCTGGCGACAGCGTCGTGGCCGGTCCCCAGGTCGACGTGAAGCCTGGCAACGCCATGCCTCTCGCCGCGATCCCGGTGGGCACGATCGTGCACAACGTCGAGCTGAAGATCGGCAAGGGCGGCGCTATCGCCCGCTCCGCCGGCTCCTACGCCCAGATCGTTGGTCGCGACCAGGGCTATGTGATCATGCGTCTGAATTCGGGCGAACAGCGCCTGGTTCACGGCCAGTGCTACGGCACGGTCGGCGCGGTCTCCAATCCGGACCACATGAACACGACGATCGGCAAGGCCGGTCGCCAGCGTTGGCTCGGTCGCATGCCGCATAACCGCGGCGTCGTCATGAACCCGGTTGACCATCCGCACGGCGGCGGCGAAGGCCGCACCTCCGGTGGTCGTCACCCGGTCACCCCTTGGGGTAAGCCGACGAAGGGCGCCAAGACCCGGTCGAACAAGTCGACCACCAAATTCATTGTGACCTCGCGTCACAAGAGCAAGAAGAAGGGCTGACCTTATGTCCCGTTCGATCTGGAAGGGTCCGTTCGTCGACGGCTACCTACTCAAGAAAGCGGAAGTGGCGCGCGCCGCCACCCGCTCCGAGGTCATCAAGACCTGGAGCCGCCGCTCCACCATCCTGCCGCAATTCGTCGGCCTCACCTTCGGTGTCTACAACGGCCACAAGCATGTGCCCGTCACGGTCTCCGAAGACATGATCGGTCACAAGTTCGGCGAATTCTCGCCGACCCGGACCTTCCATGGCCACGCGGCCGACAAGAAGGCGAAGAGGGGCTAATATGTCGCAGGAAAAGAATCCCCGCGCCCTCAAGGACAACGAAGCCAAGGCTGTTCTGCGCATGGTGCGCGTCAGCCCGCAGAAGTTGAACCTGGTCGCCCAGCTCATCCGCGGCAAGAAAGTCGATCGCGCCTTGGCCGATCTGACCTTCTCGTCGAAGCGCATCGCTCTCGACGTCAAGAAGACGCTCGAAAGCGCCATCGCCAATGCGGAAAACAACCATAGCCTCGACGTTGACGATCTCGTCGTCGCCGAAGCCTTCGTCGGCAAGGCCCTCGTGATGAAGCGTTTTCACGCCCGTGCGCGCGGCAGGGCGGGGCGGGTCGAAAAGCCCTTCTCGAACCTGACGATCGTGGTGCGCGAAGTCGAAGCCGTCGCGGCGAAGGCCTGAGGAGAGAACGATGGGACAGAAAGTCAATCCGATCGGTCTTCGTCTCGGCATCAACCGGACGTGGGACTCGCGCTGGTTCGCCAACAAGGGCGAATATGGCAAGCTGCTGCATGAAGACATGGCCATCCGCGCGGCGCTGATGAAGGCGCTGAAGCAGGCGGCCATCTCGAAGATCATCATCGAGCGTCCGCACAAGAAGTGCCGCGTGACGGTCTACTCCGCCCGTCCGGGCGTGGTGATCGGCAAGAAGGGCGCGGATATCGACAAGATCCGCAAGCTCGTCTCCAAGCTCACCGCGAGCGAAGTGGCGATCAACATTGTCGAAGTCCGCAAGCCGGAAGTCGATGCGACCCTGGTGGCTGATTCGATCGCCCAGCAGCTCGAGCGTCGTGTGGCGTTCCGCCGCGCCATGAAGCGCGCCGTTCAGTCGGCGATGCGTCTGGGCGCGGAAGGCATCCGCATCAATTGCTCGGGCCGTCTCGGCGGCGCTGAAATCGCCCGTCTCGAATGGTATCGTGAAGGCCGCGTGCCGTTGCACACGCTTCGCGCCAACGTCGATTACGGCGTCGCCACGGCCCATACGGCTTACGGCGCTTGCGGCATCAAGGTCTGGATCTTCAAGGGCGAAATCCTTGAGCACGACCCGATGGCGCAGGAAAAGCACCAGAATGAAGCAGGCGGCGGCGATCATTCGCACGAACGTCGGCGCGAGCGGCGCGAGCCGCGCGGCGCGGCCTGATCCCGCGAGCTTGAGAGTTTGAAAAATGTTGCAGCCCAAGCGCACTAAATTTCGCAAGGCCTTTAAAGGCCGCATCAAAGGCGTCGCCAAAGGCGGCTTTGAACTCAACTTCGGCCAGTTCGGCCTGAAGGCCCTGGAGCCCGAGCGCGTCACGGCCCGTCAGATCGAAGCGGCGCGTCGCGCCCTGACCCGTCATATGAAGCGCGCCGGTCGCGTCTGGATCCGCATCTTCCCCGATGTTCCGGTCTCCAAGAAGCCGACCGAAGTGCGTATGGGTAAGGGCAAGGGCGCCCCCGAATTGTGGGCGGCGCGTGTTGCGCCCGGCCGCATCATGTTTGAAATCGACGGCGTTTCGCAGGAAATCGCTCGTGAAGCCTTCACGCTCGCTGCTGCAAAGCTGCCGATCAAGACGCGCTTCATCGAACGCATCGCCGAATAAGGGAGGTCTGGATGAAAACGAAACAGCGCCTGTCCGACCTCACGGCTTTGTCGGACGATCAGCTCAATGACGAATTGCTCAAGCTCAAGAAGGAGCAGTTCAACCTGCGCTTCCAGAAGGCGACAGGGCAGCTCGAGAACACGGCGCGCGTGCGCGTCGTCCGCCGCGATGTCGCCCGCGTCAAGACGATCGCCGCGCAGAAGCGCGACGGCGCCAAGAAGTAAGGTTCAGGACAATGCCGAAGCGAATTCTCCAGGGCGTCGTCGTCAGCGACAAGCAGGAAAAGACCGTAGTCGTGAAGGTGGAGCGTCGCTTCACCCATCCGCTGCTCAAGAAAACCGTTCGCCGCACCAAGAACTATCACGCTCATGATGAAGCGGGAAATTTCAAGGTTGGCGATCTCGTCTCCATCGAGGAGACAAGGCCGATCTCAAAATTAAAGCGCTGGATTGTCGTTGAAAACGAAACCAAAGCTTGATTTTCGAATCGAAATGAACGAGGAAGCACGCTCGCTTCCTTCAGGCGTAGTCCGAATGGGGTGGTTCCCGGACGGAAACCGATCTGAGACGAAAGGCTTGAAGCCATGATTCAGATGCAGACCAACCTCGACGTGGCCGACAATTCCGGCGCACGCCGCGTGATGTGCATCAAAGTGCTTGGGGGTTCCAAGCGCAAATATGCAGGCGTTGGCGATATTATTGTAGTTTCCATCAAGGAAGCCATTCCGCGCGGTCGCGTGAAGAAGGGCGATGTGATGAAGGCTGTGGTCGTTCGCACCGCCAAGGACATCAAGCGGGCCGATGGCTCGACGATTCGTTTTGATTCCAATGCCGCGGTTCTGATCAACAATCAGAAAGAGCCGGTGGGCACGCGTATCTTCGGACCGGTTCCGCGCGAGCTGCGCGCCAAGAACCACATGAAGATCATTTCCCTCGCGCCGGAGGTATTGTGATGGCGGCCAAGATTAAAAAAGGCGACAAGGTCGTCGTTCTCACCGGCCGCGACAAGGGTCGTTCCGGCGAAGTCACCATGGTGATGCCGAAAGAAGGCAAAGCCTTCGTTTCCGGCGTCAACCTGGTGAAGCGCCACACGAAGCAGACCCAGACGACGGAAGGCGGCATTATTTCGAAAGAAGCCGCCATCCAGCTGTCTAACATCGCGATTGCCGACCCCAAGGATGGCAAAGCCACCCGCGTCGGCTTCAAGGTTCTCGACGACGGCCGTAAGGTCCGCGTCGCCAAGCGTTCGGGAGACTTGATCGATGGCTGAGGCTAAGACAGGCAAAGCCGCCAAGGCCGACAAGGCTCCGAAGGCGGAAAAGGTGCAGGCCAATATCGCCGCCGGCGCCGCCAACAAGATCCCCGAGGGTTACGTTGCTCGTCTGCGCAAGCATTATGACGAAGTCGTCCGCCCGAAGCTGATCGAAGAGTTCGGCTACAAGAACCCGCTCGAAGTTCCGACGATCGAAAAGATCGTTTTGAACATGGGCGTTGGCGAAGCCGTGAACGACACCAAGAAGGTGACGATCGCCGCCGCCGACCTCGCCCTGATCTCCGGCCAGAAGCCGGTCATCACCAAGGCCCGCAACGCCATTTCGACGTTCAAGGTCCGCGAAAACATGCCGATCGGCGCCAAGGTGACTTTGCGCAAGACCCGCATGTATGAATTTCTGGACCGCTTGGTCACGGTCGCGCTGCCGCGCGTTCGCGATTTCCGCGGTCTGAACCCGAAGTCGTTTGACGGCCGTGGCAACTTCGCCATGGGCATCAAGGAACACCTCGTGTTCCCGGAAATCGATTACGACAAGGTCGACACGGTTCTCGGCATGGACATCATCGTATGCACCACCGCCAAGACCGACGACGAGGCGCGCGCTTTGTTGCGGGCGTTCAACTTCCCGTTCCGGCAGTGAGGCCGCAAGGCTTCAAACGCGGAAACCAGAGGTAACCATGGCCAAGAAAAGCTCGATCGAGAATAACAAGCGTCGCGCGAAACTCGCCTTGCAGTATGCGCCGAAGCGCGCACGCCTGAAGGCGATCGTGATGGATCGCTCCCTGACTGTCGAGGAGCGCTTCGAAGCGACCCTCAAGCTCTCCGAAGTGCCGCGGAATTCTGCGGTTGATCGCTATCGCAACCGTTGCGAAGTGACCGGCCGTCCGCGCGCTTTCAATCGCAAGCTCAAGATGTCGCGTATTGCTTTGCGCGAACTGGGTTCCAAGGGGTTGATCCCCGGCCTCGTCAAGTCGAGCTGGTAAGGAGAACGGGTCATGGCTATCAACGATCCGTTGGGCGATCTGCTCACGCGTATCCGCAACGCCCAGATGCGCCGCAAGTCGAAGGTTTCGACTCCCGGTTCGCGCCTGCGCGCGCACGTTCTCGATGTTCTGAAGGAAGAAGGCTATATCCGTGGCTACAGCGTCACGGAATATGGCAACGGCCGGACGGATTTCGAAATCGAACTGAAATATTTCGATGGGCAGCCGGTGATCCGTGAGATCGCTCGTGTGTCCAAGCCTGGCCGTCGCGTTTACGCGAATGTCGACGCAATTCCGCGCGTCGCCAACGGTCTGGGCATCGCGATCATCTCGACGCCGAAGGGCGTTCTGGCTGATCATGCCGCGCGTGAAGCGAATGTTGGCGGCGAAGTGCTCGCCAAGGTCTTCTGACCTGAGACCCCGAGGAGTAAATCGATGTCTCGTATTGGTAAGAAGCCCGTCGCCGTTCCGGCTGGCGTGACCGCCAAGGTCGACGGTCAGACCGTCGCCGTGAAAGGCGCCAAGGGCGAACTGCAATTTGTCGTGCCGGAAGATGTTTCGGTCGAATTCAACGATAACCAGATCAAGGTCGATCCCAAGAACACCACGAAGCGCGCTCGCGCTCTGTGGGGCACCTCGCGGGCTCAGATCCAGAACCTGGTCATCGGCGTGACCACGGGCTTCGAAAAGAAGCTCGAGATCACCGGCGTTGGTTACAAGGCGGCTGTCGCGGGCAAGAACCTGCAATTGTCGCTCGGTTACAGCCACGACATTCAATATCCGATCCCGGCCGGCATTGCGATTGTGACGCCCAAGCCGACGGAAATCACCATCACCGGTATTGACAAGCGGCAGGTCGGCCAGGTCGCCGCCGAAATCCGCGACTATCGCGGTCCTGAGCCTTACAAGGGCAAGGGCGTCAAATACGCCGGCGAATTTATCTTCCGCAAGGAAGGCAAGAAGAAGTAAGGGACCGCCGCTATGGCTAAGGATAATTCTTCCGAAGGCCGCCGCAAGGCGCGCGTTCGCCGCACGATCCGCGCGCGGGCTTACGGCAAGCCGCGGTTGTCAGTGTTTCGCTCTTCGAAGCAGATTTACGCCCAGATCATCGATGATGAGAACGGCGTGACGCTTGTTTCGGCTTCTTCGCTCGAGAAGGGCAATCGCGAAGCGCTCAAGACCGGGGCCGACGTCGAGGCCGCGAAGACGGTTGGCAAGTTGATTGCTGAACGCGCTTCGGCTGCTGGCGTCACCGCCGTGGTCTTCGATCGTGGCGCTTATATGTATCACGGCCGCGTCAAGGCGCTGGCCGATGGCGCCCGCGAGGGCGGCCTGCAATTCTGATCCAATCGGGCGTTTAACGTCCGGTGGATGCAATCGGGCCCTTCAGGCCCGGTCGGTGGAAGTCCTCGAAATTGCAACCCGGGTCGCTCACGCGCTCCGGGCTTGCGCTTTGAGGAATTGGAGCGAGCGGGCGGCCGAACGGGCAGTCCCGCGCAAGTGACGGAAAAAGAAAATGGCTCGTGAAGGTGAAGGTGGTCGCGGTCGCGATCACAATCGTGAAGAGCGTGACAGCGAATTCGTGGATCGTCTGGTCCACATCAATCGCGTCGCGAAAGTCGTGAAGGGCGGCCGTCGTTTCGGTTTCGCCGCTCTCGTCGTCGTCGGCGACCAGAAGGGTCGCGTCGGTTTTGGGCATGGCAAGGCGCGCGAAGTGCCGGAAGCCATCCGCAAGGCCACTGAATCCGCCAAGCGCGCGCTGATTCGCGTGCCTCTGCGTGAAGGCCGCACCCTGCATCATGACGTGCTCGGCCGCCATGGCGCCGGCCGCGTGATTCTCCGCGCCGCCCCGGCCGGCACCGGCATCATCGCTGGCGGCCCGATGCGCGCTATTTTCGAAACGCTCGGCGTTCATGACGTGGTGGCCAAGTCGCAAGGCTCGTCCAACCCGTACAACATGATTCGCGCGACGTTCGACGCTTTGAAGCATGAGGATTCGCCGCGTTCGGTCGCCGCGCGCCGCAGCCTCAAGGTCTCCGTGTTGCAGGCTCGTCGCCCCGGCGCCGACGCCGAAGCCGCCGAAGCCTGAGGGAGGTCCTGACCATGACTCAAGCGAATTCAGTCACCGCCAAGACAGTCACCGTCGTTCAGACCGGCAGCTCTATTGGTCGCCCGGCCTATCAGCGCCAGACTCTTGTGGGCCTCAAGCTCAACAAGATCGGCCGCGCTGCGACGCTCATTGATACTCCCGCGATTCGCGGGATGATCGCCAAAGTCGCGCATCTCGTGCGCGTCGAAGCCAATTGAGGATCGCCATCATGAAACTCAACGGCATTTCCGACAATCCCGGCTCCTCCAAGGAGCGCATGCGCGTCGGTCGCGGCATCGGTTCCGGCAAGGGCAAGACCTCCGGTCGCGGCGTCAAGGGTCAGAAGGCCCGTACCGGCGTCGCCATCAAGGGCTTCGAAGGCGGCCAGATGCCGCTGCATCGTCGTCTGCCCAAGCGTGGCTTCTGGAACCCCTTCTCGACCAATTACAATGAGGTCAATCTGGGTCGTATCCAGGAAGCCGTCGAAGCTGGCAAGCTTGACGCCAATGTGACCGTCACGCTCGAGGCGCTCATCGCCGCCGGTGTGATCTCCAAGCCGCGCGACGGCGTCAAGCTGCTCGGCAATGGCGAGTTGACCGCAAAGCTGGCGTTCGAAATCGCCTCGGCCTCGAAGTCGGCGATCGCCGCCGTCGAAAAGGCTGGTGGTTCGGTGACCGTGCTGGTCGCTCAGGCGGAAGCGGAAGCTCCGTCGGCTTGATCCATAATTCCGCGGCTTAACCCGACGAATTTGGGTGATTTTGTCGCGGCGACACATTAAGCAAACGGGGCGGCGGGCTGGAAATGTCCTCGCCCCGTTCGTATATGCGCCGGCTCTCGCCCTGTCTCCCGACAGGGTCGCCGGAATGGCGCATTTTGTCTGACCCATCTCGCGCGCCAGCAAAAGGCGCGTCGCCCGGAGCGCTCGCATATGGCATCGGCAGCTGAACAGCTCGCGGCTAATCTCAATTTCTCGTCTTTCGGCAAGGCCGAAGAACTCAAGAAACGTATCTGGTTCACCCTTGGCGC
>Ga0302273_1000797_pt1 | contig 13764 bp, 18 predicted proteins | sample III_Bog_N1_3_FD_198774 | JGI IMG/M metagenome (GOLD analysis project Ga0302273, IMG submission 198774) | Peat permafrost microbial communities from Stordalen Mire near Abisko, Sweden - III_Bog_N1_3 | ecosystem: Environmental > Terrestrial > Soil > Wetlands > Peat | place: Sweden: Abisko... | reverse complement strand
CAGTTTCGATAGCTTTTGTTTTCAGGTAGGCGGCAGGCTTGATGACGATATCATGCGCGGGTACGTAGCGTAGCTCGTCAACACCGAAGCCACGTTTAAAGACGCTCACGCCATAGAATCGATGCTTTGTATCTTCTTCATCAACGATACCCCAGAAGTTGTAGCGGGTGATGCCCCGTTCACGCGCATCGCGCATCGCTTGCATATGGAGCAACGGTGCGCCAGAAAGCTTCGTACCGAGTTCGGTGCTCACGCCATAATGATACGATGCCTCGTTGCCGTAGAATATCATGAAGTTTTGGGCGAGGGTTTCTCCTTCGTATTTTGCAGTGTAGAGTACGGCGGAATTATCAGCAGTAAATGCCGCGAACTGCTTGGTGAGGAAATCTTCGGAAAAGGCGACGAACTGATGACGGCCCGCGGTTTCGAGTTGGATACGATAGAATTCCTTGATTGCTGCGGGATCAGAACTTGTCTCGACGGTGATATTATTTTTCTCGGCTTTGCGCAGTGCGCGACGCAGACGTTGGCGCATGCCTTCGAGTATCTCACTTTCGCTTTTTTCGAGATTAAGGACGCCCGCAAGTTCGACGCTCAAATACATCGGAGCCTTCTTGGCGCCATGCGCACGGAAGATGTCACGATGTTTCGGTGTGTCTTCGAGCTGAGGACGGATGCGTGCATAGACGCATGAGTGCGATGCGGCGGTTGACTTGATGTCCGCGAATATGGCATCGATGAGTGCTTTGTCGTGCCAGTCAACTATTGGTCCGCCGACGATTTCGAGATGTACGCCGCGTCGTGCGGGTTCGACATGACCCGTGTAGACACCGATAAGTTCGTCGCCTTTGTAGGCACCACGTCGGACAACGACTTTACCGCGCGAGAGATGAAACTCACCCCACTGCCATGAATGTAAAAAGTTCGATTCCTTGTGTGCGGTGACGAAATCGTCCCACTCTTGTTTTGATGAGACATCTCGGATGGTTACTATCATGATAATTTTCTCCTTCGTTTTCGGACTGATTCGACGATCCAGTTTTTTGTATAGGCGAGCGGCTTGATGACGAAATCGTGCGCATGTGTGTAGGTGACATCATCGCCGCCGAACCCACGTTTAAATGTGGTCACTTTCGCGTAGCGGTGATGAGGATTGTCATTCGGTGCGATGCCCCAGAAGTTACATCGTGTTACGCCACGTGTCTTCGCGTCTTGAATAGCCTGCCATAATATCGCGTACGCGCCAGGCTCTTTGCGTGCCTCTGGTGTCGAGGCTGCCTCGAAGTAGTCGACTTCCTGCCCCCACGATATGATAAGTGCTGAGTTGAGCAATTGCCCATCCTTGTAGGCTTCGTAAATCGAGAAATCGGATCCGAACGCATTCATAATGGCAGTCAAAAACACAGGGCTCGACGGGATGAAGTGCTGACGAGCGGCGGTGTCTGCTTGCATGCGCGTGAATCGCTCGAGCGCTCCTTGAGATTGTTCGACGCGTACATCGATATCGCGGCGCGGCGCTCGTTTCACTTCATACCGAGTCTGCTGACGCATGCGTTCAAGGAGAGTTTCTTCATCGGGTATGACGTCGAGCATGCTCGTATGCTCAGCATGGAGATGCATTTGCGCGGGCCTGCCGCCGAATACACGGAGGTTAATGTGTTGTGCTTGTGGACGGATGCGGATGAAGACACATTCGTGTACACGTGCGTACGTTTTGATTTGTTCAATTAGTTCGCGTACAAGTACCTCATCGGTCCAATCGACAAGCGGGCCGCCGGCTATTTCAAGATATCGGCCGCGTTTCGCGTCCTTGATAATGCCAAGTACGATCGCGCCAATACTACCGTCGACGACAAGTTTGTGACGGAGGATGCGAAAATTTTGTGCAAGGTGCGCGTCGCCCCATTGCCATGATTGCAAGAAGTTTGCTTCGGGATGGCCCGAGACGAAACGGTCCCACTCCTCGCGGGTGCTTGGTTCAAACTGACTCACGTTCAACCTTCAGCACAATATGTGCGATACGCTCTGCGTCTGCGATCGAAATGTAGCGGTGCGTGGGTAGATTAATGATACGACGTGCAGCTTCGACTGCGTTGGGACACAATGACTCAGGGAATCCTACTTTGTCGTAGAGACGGGCTGGGCCGATAGGCGTATCGTACCAGGTATCATTGAGATAGAACTTTTGTCGTCGCAACGTATCCCAGACACGTGCGCGGTCCTTCGCGAGATACGGGAATCGAACTGGGGCGCCAGAATGATGGAATGATGAAGCAAGTGAGTTGCCGTATGTTTCGATGAGTTGCCGGCGTCGAGCGATGTCACTGTCGAGCGAACTAAGCTTGGCAAGGACGCGCGAGGCTTGCCATGCGGGCAACGCGGCGAGCGGATCGATCGAACCATCTGCCGTGCGCATGGTCATCTTGGTCACCTGGTAGCATTTCATGAGTACTTTTCCGATGCCAATCGGGTAGAGCGCGCGCGCCCACCACATGAGTGTGGGATACCATCGATCGCGGCGTTGACTGGCACGTGATAGTGTATGGACGGGGGCTTGAATCTTGTCGATGTATTGCGCGTCGCGGATGATGAGTGCGCCGCCACTCACACAGTCGAGCAATTTATCACGACCAAATGAAAGCATCACGAGGTCACCGACCGTGCCGGCTTTGCGGCCATCTGCATAGGTGAGCCCGACTGAGTGTGCGAGATCTTCGATAAGGACGATTTGGTGTTCGCGTGCAAATGCTTCGATGTGGACGATGTCGCAGGGGATGCCGAAAGTATTTTGGATGACAATCGCGCGAAGGTTGGGGTGAGCTGCGATTGTGTCTCTTAGCTGTACATCAGAAAAATGAAGCGTCGAAAGATCGACGTCGAGAAACAATGGCGATGCGCCGGCGGTGCGTACGGCTTCCTGGACGACGTAACAGGTGAATCCATTGATCGCGACTTCATCGCTTGGTGTGACAAGTGGTTTCAATGCTGCGGCGAGCGCGCTGCGACCGTTTGCGTAGAGGTAGGCTTTGCCGCCGAACCGATGCTCGAGTTCTGCGCGTAGTGTTGCTGACGTGGTCTTATCGCCGTGTGCGAAGAGGTGTGACCACGCATCACGGAATGTGTACTGTGAGCCGACAGACTGAAATCTCATACCTTTGCCTCGATCGCATCGACGATAGCTTCCGCCAGTTCATGAGAGTGGGTGATGTAGGGGGCGTGCTTCCAGCCTTCGAACGTGAAGAGTCTCGCACGGGGAAGTTCACTCGCGATTTTTTGTCCCATGGCGAGCGGAGTCGTTGTGTCATCTTCGCCCCACAACACAATAGTCGGTGTGGTAATTGCGCGGGGTGAGAAATCTTTATCACTGGCGAGCATATTGGCGAGCGTTGCCTGCATGTTCTTTGGTGCACGGCCATAGTCACTGCCTAGTACTCGGTAGACGATTTTCTTGACGCCTGGTACGTATTTGAGTGGTGCGAGTACCTTCGATGCGGTGCGAAGCACGCGACGTTTTGCGGAGAGATTTACGGGTGCGGTTTCGACTCCTGCGCTACTGAGCAAGATGAGCTTTTCGAATGCGTCTGGATGTGAGAGCAGATAATGCATTGCGATACGTCCACCATTTGAATGGCCGAGCACTATCGGATGCTCGATATGGGCGAGCTCACCTTCGAGCCAATTCACGTAACTATCGATGGTCCAGACATCGTCGCTCGGAGCAGTCAAGCCAGGCACGCGTAATTGGATGACATTGATACCTTGCGCGTTCAGTAACTCTACCGTCTCCTTCCAGGGTTCAATCGTGTAGGTCCAGCCGTGAATGATAACGAGGGGTGAAGATGTCATATTAGTTTAACCCCCACGTCGCGCGACGCTTCCTTGCGGCCTTGTCTTGTCGTGCGAGAAAGGCAGTATCGGTAGGGTCGGCCAGTAGTTTCTCGACTACCCATTCAAGGTACTGACTACCCTTGAAGAGTACGGTCTCTTCACCCTTGAGATGTTGCTGAAGGTAGTCGAGCGCATCTTGTGTCTTCGTGAAGCTGACGACCGTGTGGCGACCATCTTGCTCGATGACGGGAAGTGTATATTGTGTGACCCGACGACCAACCAGCACGATTTGCTCAAAATCAGAATCTGCGAGTAATTCACCAAGCTTCGTATGCTCTTCCGCTTCACTTGCGCCTTGTTCTACCATGTCGCCGATGACTGCCCATTTGTGAGCAATCTTCATCTCAGAGAGCATATTGACCATTGATTTCATACTGATAAGGTGCGCGTTGTACGTACTGTCAATCAGCTTCACACCGTGGGCGCCGCGTAAGAAGTGGTTGCGTCCGACCGGCACGATGAATGACCTGAGATCATGAGTGATGTCGCGACCAAGATATTGCATCAACTCCTCGAGCATAGCAAGCTGCAGGTAATTTTCCATCGGCATCGGATCATGGAATGTGAAGTCACCACTTGTCATCTCAAACGTCGTCGACTCTGGTCTTACGTGATATGCGCGCAGTGCTGATTTGCTGACGGCAATAACCTTTGCATCAATCTTCTCGGTTTGTTGTTGCATGAGTTTGCTTGCCCCGTCGATGATGACTAGTTTCTTGGCGTGGCGTGCAAGTGAAGCAAACTCATAGGCGATCGCGTCGTCGACGTTGGCGAAGGCCCCGCTTGCGACGAGCTTGTCGTAATAGACAGCATGGCTGCGGCCGAGACTGACCCATATTGTCACTTCTGGCTTCAGCCATTCCGCAAGGAGGGTAGTTTCGCGGGGGCGTTCGCCATCAATCTCGACGATGTAGAAGTCTTCGGTGTGCGTATAGAAGAACGATCGTACCGGCACGGCGATGAAGAGATAGAGCCAGCGCCATTTCGAGGTTGTCACGCCTCTCAGGCCGACGATATCAAACGCCACGCCAAATGCACTGTTGGCGAAATGAGAATAATGCGCGTCGTGGTCGAACTGCGTTTCGGTCAAATGAAGCATGGTCGTCTTGCCGACAGACCCGGTAATCGCGATAATCCGAGGGTGCCAGCGACGAAGGCTTATATTTGCCCAGAAGCGAAAGTATTTTGCGACGAAAATATAGAGGGCTTTTTTTGCGTTGTGCACGAGCTTCATACTTCTTACTATTATACATTGTCGACCCCAAAAGGTTGTAGAGAAAACGAAAGGAGTATACTAGAGGTATTATGTCACGACAAACCGTACTGCTAGTGTATGGCGGTGAGTCGGCGAAACGCGATGTTTCGATCCGGTCTGCTCGTAGTGTCTACGCGGCAATGGATGGTGAAAAATACGACACTCTTCTGGGCTATATCGATCTCCACGGCAAGTGGTGGTTACTCGAGCAATGGACAGATAGCCTTGATGAACATGGTGGGTCACAACTTGTCGCTGCACTCGGGTCACATAGTTTCCTTGTGCTACCTGGCAATGCATTGATTCGGCCCGATGTCGTCATGCCGCTGCTTGCAGAGGCAAGTGAGCATGAGGCAGTAGTCGGGCTCGCGCACATTCTCCATCTCTCAGTGGTCGCGATGGCGCCCGAAGCGAGCGCGCTTGCTCGTCATCTTGAAGGACCCTTACCACGATTGAATCGCAGAGATATCGAGGTTGATGATGGCGAACACGCACCTGATGACCGTATCGTAGTCGCACTGGCTGGCGGCGCGAAGGACGCGACCGTGAGCATCGCGGCGAGTATCGTTGATTCGGAAAGCCCCGAGGACGCATTACGATCGATAGCCGATGATGCACTTGCTGCTCGCGCAGTTGAAGCTGCACGAGGCACATACGAAGCCCTCAAGGGCCGAAGCTATGCGCTCGTGACGTTGAGTCGCTACGGAGAACGACTGGCGCTTGTCTCTGTCGATGTCTATCCTGAGCTGAGTACAGCAGGCACATTCCTGAAGCTCTGGCGCATGAGCGGCGTACGGTATCCTGAGGTCGTGGATTCACTTATCGCAGCCGCAAGAAAGTGATATTATACAAGTAATTACAGAGTAACGGAGGTTATATGGAATCATCATCAGTATTATTTGGTCTGGGAATGCCAGTCGCCATTTTTGTCATCATCTATCTGCTTGCAGGTATCAAAGTCATCAATCAATACGAGCGTGGTGTGGTATTGACGCTCGGTAAGTTCTCGGGCATCAAGGAGCCAGGACTCAAGTACGTCTTTCTCATCTTCCAGCGCATGATCAAAGTCGACATTCGCACGAATACCATCGACATTCCCAAGCAGGAAGTGATCACGAAGGATAACGTGACAATAGGTGTCGACGCAGTGGTATATTTCAACGTGGCGAATGCCGAGAAGGCGATTCTCGAAATCACCAATTACATCTACGCCACGAGTCAGTTTGCGCAAGCTGCGCTACGTGATGTCAGCGGCAATGTCGAACTCGATTCGCTGCTTGGCAAACGAGATGAAATCAGCCAGCAGATTAAGCAGATTGTCGACAGTGAGACTGAGAAGTGGGGTATCAATATCGATAGTGTGAAGGTCCAGAACATTGAGCTTCCACAAGATATGAAGCGTGCTATGGCGAAGCAAGCTGAGGCAGAGCGCGAACGCCGTGCCAAGATTATCGCTGCCGAAGGCGAGCAGATGAGCGCAGCTAAACTTGGTGAAGCAGCTGATATCATTCAGGCACATCCAATCGCGCTGCAACTTCGTAATCTGCAAGTCCTGACTGAGATTGCTGTCGAAAAGAACTCGACTATCATCTTCCCAAGTCAGTTTATGGACACCGTTGATAGCGTGAAGAGCTTCATGGCCAAGGAAGGTATCAAGAAATAATGACTGAGCACAAGAACACTGAAGAATTTGTTGTCGATGGCGAGAAGTTACTTGCGAAAGTGAAGGAACTTATCAGCGAAGGCAACGTGACTCGTATCATCATCAAAAACAAAGAAGACAAAGTATTAGTTGAGTTTCCAGTAACGATTGGCGTAGTCGGTGCGATTCTTGCGCCGATGCTCGTAGCGGTTGGCGCAATCGCTGCGCTCGTCACCGAGTGCAAAGTAGTCGTCGTCCGACGCGACTAGTTTGCGTGTCGTCGGTAGTAGGCGGTATCAAGTCGCTCGATTTCCTGCCAGTCGTGTATTCTCCCGTCTTCGAGGAGTGTGAGTAAGAACGCGTGCTGTGCGATGGCATCTTCGCGATATGTTGCAGAGAGTTTTTCGGCAGTGGCGAGAGGGAAACGGTAATCTCTTAGGAGGACGACCTCACTCGCCTCGAACTCGCGTAATCCATCGAGGCTGGTTGGCACTTCGGCGCCGGCCAGTCCTTTGAGCTCTCTGAAATAGTCGTGCGCAATGCGAATCCCCTCAGGTTTGTAGAGCGACCATAGGTCGGCGCTCGCGACACTGAGGGCGACTTTGCCAGCCTCGGAACCTGAGTCGATGCTATGTGTCTGTGCGATGAGTATACCGTGCTCATCGACCGAAGCTGTTGTCGCAAGGATAGCTTCGGTTGTGACGGAGATATCCTCATCACCATAGTCATATGACTTCATGGTGTCGTGAAGCCAGGCTGCGCTGGCTTGTTCTGGTGTCTCATCTTCGATTCGCTCTCGGATGACATCGTGGGCTGCGCCGCTCATGGCGGCGAGCTCGATAGCGGCTTGGCTAAGATTGAGGTGCCTCGTCAATTCGATAGACCCTTCCATGACAGATAGTGCGTGCGAGAGATTATGGTATGGATATGAGGCGATGAATCCAGCTTTTTTGCCGTCCCCATAGCGATGAGCGACTTCGGCGAGCGTCGTATAGATGACTTGATGTGCCTGAGGGCTGAAGTCGTGTAATATCATGACAATATAGTATAACAAAATATTGCGTGAATGTATGCAAGTTTGCTTCTCATGATGCTTAAGCCTATACTAAGGACACTAACTAAGGAGGGTCGTGGACATGAAGTTCGTAGGCACGCTAGCATTAGTACTCGTAGTAATAGGGGGCATCAACTGGGGACTGGTCGGATTCTTCGACTACAATCTCGTCGATACCATTTTCACGAAAGGATCAGTTATCGCACGCGTCGTATACGCGCTCGTTGGACTTTCTGCACTTTGGGTTCTTGCCGATTGGGGCATGCGCGCAGGCAAAAAAGAATCGTAGTAGTAACGACGCAAATCGAAACACCTCAGTCAGATTGGCTGAGGTGTTTCTTTGTTATGAAATGCCCCCGCAAGGGCGGGGGTTATCGTCAGTGATAGGGGAATGACGGCATCTTGTTGTCGTGCCAACCCTTCTTGACGAGTGTCTGACAAGCGTCGCAGACAGTCTTCGGTATGCCGGTGTAGAGCTCGGGTAGTACCTCGGTGGCGACACCGCAGTACTTGCAGTAGAAATGCATCGGTGCGCCGGCATACAGCCTGCTGTCATCGATTTTTCCATCTATTTGCGATTGCTCGCGTCGCTCTGTGAGCTTCTTTAGTGCATTCTTCTTGCCGCTCATAGTTCACCTCCCAGCCCTCGCGACATAATGGTATCATAGCATATAATTTAAATAGAGCAAACAAGCAGAGTGCAGGTCTGCGACGATAATCTATCTTGATGAGATTAGGCTTTGACGGCTGGTTGATTTTTAGCGTTCGTTTTTTTGAGCGCCTTGTTGGCTTTGTAGATGTGGACATAGAGTACGACGATGGCCACGGCGATTAAGCCAGCGAGCACTAAGCTTATCAGTGCTGTCGTATTGATAAACCCACGGCCAAGCACAAGTGTGGCGAGTGATCCATCACTATTGCTCGTATCACCGAAATCGTAGACAAATATACCAAAGAGGAAGAGTAGGCCGTAGAGCACCAGGTATATTGATACAGTCGTCTGATCAACGACGGGTTTAAGCTGCGTGTCGTAGTATTTTGGTGCGGCTTTTTTTGCAAGCAACATGAGTACGAGGAGGGCGGGTGATACCATCGAGGCTATGAGCAGCAGTGCCGTCCACCCCATAAGCCCGAAGAATGCGTGTCCGAGCGTGGCCCATGTGACCATGATGATTGAAATGGGAATGATTGTGACTGTAACGAGTCGTCGAAATGACATGGATGTTGGCCCCCTATAATTAATTTCTGGTGCGGGTAGAGAGAGTCGAACTCTCGTTTCTACCTTGGGAAGGTAGCATAATAGCCGTTATACGATACCCGCAATACTCAATATTATAGCAGAGGAGGCTTTCTTTGCTCTAGCTCATGTATGCGACGATGGTCAAGTCCGTAGTGATGCGCGATTTCGTGCCACAACGTACGTTTTACGCGTTCGTATATATCTGAATCAAAGGATGACAACGAGAGTATCGGGATTTTGAACAGCGTTATTTTATCCGGGAGCACTAGGCTATATGATGATCCGCGTTGAGTAAGTGGAATACCTTCGTACAACCCAAGCAGCAGTTGGCCTTCCTTCACGCCCTGCTTCGTTAATTGCTCCGGGGTTGGGTTGTCTGCATAGGTGATGGCGACGTTATCGAGGCGCTCGATATATTCTCGCGGCAGCTCGTCCATCGCGCGAGTGATAAGCTTCTCGAACGTTTCGTCGGGCATAATTTAGGTAGAGACCTTGTTTACTAAAATCTCCGACAACTCGGGAACATTAGCAACAGTACTTTCGTTTGCGAGCTCGTCTTCTGATAAAATACCGATCCCCATTTCAGGTTGAAGTGTATAGATCGTAATGTGAGTTGGCTGGACCGGGAAGTCGACGCCATGTGTTGTGTGTAGATAGTCGAACAACTCCGCAATATTATCCAGCTTGACCATCGCTACGATCGTGACACGTTCAGCGCGTTTTACCAGACGATATTCACCCGTGAGGCGAAAACTCGTCAAATCATGTTCATTTGCGAACTCAAGAAAACTTTGGGTGAGTGTTTCAGCAGCTTGCTCGACGTGTTCGCTATCCAGCATGGGCGCCAGATGCTTGAGCGCCATGAGAGAGACATGAAACTCAGACTTCTTATGGAGTGTCCGACCCTCGACGCATATTGTTTCAGGCATACCTAGTAGGCTGATGTGGGTAAGTGAAATGTAGCCATTTTCACGACTGTGATTTTCTGTAATCATGGCGTGTTCCATAAGAGATAGTATATCATTCGGCTCCTCGCAGAGCTATCGGCTAAAGCCTCCGCCGCCTGCTTATGTTGTCACAAGCAAGCTCGCACAACATTGCGCTGCGCTCTGCGAAACTGGGGACTATTTTTGCTTCACAAAAAGTCCCCGAGTCTAGCCTGGGAAAGACCAGCCAAGCAAAAAGCCCAATCGCTAGGATTGGACTATTTGCTTGGTGGCTCCTCCCAGACTTGAACTGGGGACACGAGGCTCTTCAGGCCTCTGCTCTACCAGCTGAGCTAAAGAGCCACACTGCCGTTATTTTATCAGAGAAGGATTATTGAGGCAAGAGTTGTTATTGGGGGCGCCATTAACGAAAATGTCATATATTTCGCTATCTATAATAGATGTGGTTCGCTGGTAGCGGTACGGATTTCTGCGAGTAGGGCGCGAGTTGCTTCTACGCTCAATGACGACAGAGCTACCGCTTTCGCTTCTTGCGGAGTCAATTCGACAAGTTCAGTATCGACAATCTCGTATACTGGAAGTGTGTAATTTGCAGCTGCGGCAATCTCTTTGCCAACTCCTGCGCCTATTTGATGAGTAGGAAATCGCTGGAAGGCTAGAGTGTCACAGGTGGCTATAAGCCCGAGAAAATAGGGCATGCCCTGTTGTTTGTAGCCCGCGTCGTGTTCGGCGGCATTTGGGTTGATGACCTCGAAACCGTGCTGTTTAAGCGTGCGAACGGCATCGTGCTCACGAGCAGTACCGTAGTCGGTGATGTGATGGGCGAAGTAGCAAGTTTTCCTGTCGTTCATAGTGCTTACTCTGACGCGGGTGGGAAGATGAATATGCTGCGGAACTCAGCCCAACTATCAGCGATGAAGTCTGGTCGTATCTCTATGGAGTCCAGGAACTTTCGGCTATATCGGGTAGTGATGGCGCAGACGGTGAGTCCGGCCTTTTTCGCCGAGATCATACCACGGGGATCGTCTTCAAAGGCGAGGATGTTATGACGCGCCTCGTTGGGAAGCCCAAGCGAGAGGAATGCCTTATCGAATGCTTGTTTGTGTGGCTTCGTTTTGTCGGGGTCGACATCTTCGAGCGCGATGATGTGGCTGTCAGGGAAGAGAGGCTTCAAGCCTGTCATGCCGAGGAATGTGCGTACATCAACACCTGTCGCTGTACTTGCAATCGCATTGTAATTATCAAGATTGTACTGCGAAGAAAGTTCTCTGACGAACTCGACCGCACCGACGTGAGGTTTACCAAACTGCGCAAGTAGGTCGCCGTAAGCTTTGTTTTTGATATCGAGCATCTCGCGAAGTAGTGGGTCGTGAAGGTCGAGGCTGCCAGTGCGCAAGTCATGTTCGCGTAGTACCACCCAGAGTGCTCCTGCGACAGTGTGAGTGTCGGCTTTGGCGAATGAATCGAAGTTCTCCTGGGACCCGACCTCAATGAGGGTGGGGATATCGTACCGGTTACCGACGCGATGAAGCGCTTCGAGGCGTGCTTGCTGGTGGAGATTGCTCAGTGGGTCACCGTTTGGTTGATTGTCGAGCAGCGTGTCATCCACGTCATAAATCGCTCCCTGTATCTCGTGGTGTGCTCGCATCATATGTCATCTAGTATCGCAGACACGTGAGGGGCAGCGCAACGATAAGCGTGTTGCATAAAAATGATTGAAAAATACATGGGCTTATTGGTATGATATAAGCAATGGACCGGAGGGAGTTGGCTCAGCGCAAGAAGCGCATTGGCCGCAAGACTATTGCGACTGTTCGCGTTGCGATTAGTATCGACCGCAAGCTCAACACCACGAAGCCTTCGAAGAAGAAGTTTCAATTTAAGTATTCATTCCAGAAATGGCACATGTATACTGTGCTTGGTCTAGTCGTGTTTGTGATCGTCGGATCATTCGTCTTCAATGCCGTCAATGCGCAGATTGCCGCACAGAAGGCTGCCGACCAAGCGCGCCAGCAGAAGATCGATGCAGACGCTGCGAAGAAGCGCGATGAATGTCGAAGCCAAATCGTCACAGCAAATCCCGAACAGCTCGGCAAGCTTACCTACGACGAGCTCTACGGCAAGCAGTGTCAGTAGTACTTGAAATTTCGTAGCCCTTCACGTATACTTTCAAAAGTACCTATGCAGGTGTAACTCGTTTGTTTAGAGTCGTAACTGCGTTTCGGAACAATTAACAATATGCGGGTGTAGCTCAGTTGTTTAGAGCGCTTCCTTGCCAAGGAAGAGGTCGAGAGTTAGAGTCTCTTCACCCGCACCAAATCAAAAGCCCAGCCTCGCCGCTGGGTTTTTGATTTGGATTGATGTTGATAGACTCTCACTCTCGACCGACCCGAAGAAAATAGTCGAGCCTCCCGGCCGCTCCAGCGGCCCGGGAGTTTAGAGTCTCTTCACCCACCCTCAATTTGGTGCATCGCTTTGCTATAATATACATATGCAATTAGGTAAACTAAAATTCGTTGATTTAAACGACGCCACAGATCTAGTCCCCGCCACTGTATTTAATTCTGTCAATGACAATAGCCTATCGAATGTGTTTGTCACCGAAATTGATTCAACGCTGGCTGACACAGTGGCGTTCTGTGAAGCATATGATATTGGGGCGGAAGTGTCTGCGAATTGCGTTATCGTTGAAGCAAAGCGTGCAGATAAGACATGGTATGCGGCCTGTGTGATACTGGCGACGGACAGAGCTGATATAAATGGTGTTATTCGTCGATCTCTAGACGCACGCAAAATATCGTTTGCTCCAATGGATTTGGCCGTGAGTATGACGGGTATGGAATATGGCGGAATTACACCAATTGGCCTTCCCGCAGACTGGCCGATTATCGTCGATAGTCGTATTGCGAGCCTGGAGAAAGTAGTTGTAGGGAGTGGTTTACGTAACTCAAAGATACTCGTATCTGGAAGGCTATTGTCTTCATTGCCTCACGCGATTAGTTTAGATATCGTAAAGCCAGTCGAGTAACCTGACTGAGGAGTCTTTTTGTTATAGTTAGGCTATGACATCTGCTAAAACTTACCATTGTGAACCATGGACACCAAGGGTCAAAGAAACAGCTGATGCCCTGGTCGAAGCCATCCGTAGTGACTGCCCCGAGCTAACAGTTCTGTTTATGGGGGCGGCGGCCTTAGGCTTGCCGGGTAAGAACGACATCGATCTTGATATTTTATGTGACGTAAGCGAAGTTCCTAGATACACGGCTAAGCTCAAGTCTATATTAGGAGAGCCAGACAGATCTGATGCAACGATTTCCTTCTGGAGTTTTGACAAAGATGGTTTCGAAATTGATGCCATTCTTTCAGATCCACGCATCTCGCATGTTCCTCTACAAAGAGCACGGTTTGAGAAGCTAAGATCTGACCCCTTATTACTCGAAGAATATCGCCGTTTGAAGATTAGCTGCGATGGCCGACCTTATGAACTGTATGAAAAGCAAAAGTTAGCCTTTCTCGAAGTAAAGGTTGTTTCTAAGAAGTAAGTTTTTATTTCGAACTAAGTTCGGGCTCTAGCTCATCCGCCACACAGTACAATACCGATGCTTTTCTTTTGCAGCGACATCATCGGCCATCTTCGCGACGCGCGGGTCGACTCGCTCAAATCCGAGCGCTTCATAAAACCTATTATTCCAAAACAGTGTCATCGCCGTGAGGTCATCCATGTCAGCACTATCTGCA
>Ga0302273_1000789_pt1 | contig 13797 bp, 13 predicted proteins | sample III_Bog_N1_3_FD_198774 | JGI IMG/M metagenome (GOLD analysis project Ga0302273, IMG submission 198774) | Peat permafrost microbial communities from Stordalen Mire near Abisko, Sweden - III_Bog_N1_3 | ecosystem: Environmental > Terrestrial > Soil > Wetlands > Peat | place: Sweden: Abisko... | reverse complement strand
AGGGCAATATCTCTAATGGAAGAATCAAGGAGGCTAAATCGTAATCTAAGGGCATGAGTTTTTTTAGACAAAGATAAAAATACACTTGCTTATTTACAACTACTCCACCTGATATTTACATTGACCCGATATTTACATTGACCCATTTTTTACTTCCGGCGAGGAAAAGCACAAAAAAAGCACCTACACATTGTATCGTGTAAGTGCTTGATTTACATTTGTGGGCCCAACTGGGCTTGAACCAGTGACCCCCTGATTATGAGTCAGGTGCTACTAACCAACTGAGCTATAGGCCCCACTTTTGCAGATATTTTTGTATCTTTGCAAAGCGAATGCAAAAGTAATAAATTTTGCTATACTGCAAAAATTCTAAGCCACTTTTTTAGTCATAAATGAAACATTTCAACAACATTACCACTCTTATATTCGACCTTGGAGGCGTACTTGTAGACCTGGACATCGATCGATGTATAATGAATCTCAAACAATTAGGCCTGAAAGACTTTGAACAACTCATGGGTAATTTCGGTCAAAAAGGTTTTTTTCTGGAGTTTGAAAAAGGCCGGTTATCCAAAGAAGAATTCCGCGATGAAATAAGAAAACTGAGCACTCAGACCCTTTCCGACGAACAAATAGATGCAGCATGGAGCTCTTTTTTGGGTGAAATTCCCATACAAAAGCTGAAAATGCTGGCCGAACTGAAAGATAAATTCCGACTTTTACTGCTTAGCAATACCAATCCCATACACGTAGAAGGTACGGTGCCTGCCGAATTTGCCAAAATTGGAAAAAAAGTTTCAGATATTTTCGATAAATGTTATTTATCGTACGAAATGGGAATGGCCAAACCCAATGCCGATATCTTTGAAGCATTGCTGTCGGATGCGGGAGTTAAGGCTGAAGAATGCCTTTTTCTGGACGATGGACCGAAAAACATTGAACAAGCCGATCAACTGGGCGTACAAACTTATCTGGTAGACCCGCGCGAAGATCTGAGCTTTCTTTTAAAGCCCGAAACCTGGCGTTGCTCTGTAAACTAAATCCGAACGGTTTACGAATCCTGTAAAAAACAATGCCCTGTGCAGAAAACAGTAAATGTAATATGAACATCATATATTCTTCAGATAAAATTTCTTTACCTCCCTGTATAGCCACCGTTGGTTTTTTTGATGGAGTGCATGCCGGGCACCGGTTTCTAATAAATGAGCTGAAGGAAAGAGCCAGTGCCGAAAAACTGAAAAGTGTGGTGATTACCTTTGCCACGCACCCGCACAAAGTACTGAATGATGATTTCACACCGGAATTATTAAGCACCTTGTCCGAAAAACTGCTATTGCTTGAAACCACAGCAATAGACTATTGCATCGTGCTGGATTTCACGAAAGAAATGGCAGCCTTGTCGGCTTTTGATTTTCTGAAGCTACTGTTGTCAGAGCAGTACAATGTCCGTTCATTACTTGTGGGGCACGATCACAGATTCGGTCATAACCGTCTGGATGGATTTCCCGAATACAAGAAATACGGCGAAACACTTGGCATGAACGTTACACAGGCTAAGCGCTTCTCCACCTCCGATATACAGCATATCAGTTCGTCGCAAATTCGTCTCGCACTGCATCGGGGCGACATTGGAACAGCCAATGATATACTGACTTATAACTACTGCTTTACCGGAAAGGTCGCTAACGGATTCAAAATCGGACGTAAAATCGGGTTCCCAACGGCCAACCTGGTACCGGAAAACAGCGAAAAACTTATTCCTCCATTCGGTGTATACGCGGTTCTCGTGCACTGGCAAAATCAGGTTTACAAAGGCATGATGAATATCGGCACCCGACCTACGTTGAACAACGGATATCATACGAGTCTGGAAGTACATATCATTGATTTCGATGAAGATATTTACAATCAACTCATCCGGATTGAATTTATTCAGAAAATCAGGGATGAGAAAAAGTTTAACGGCGTGGATGAATTGATAGCGCAACTTCAAAAAGATAGACAGTTTGTCATTGATGCGAATTTAAATACAAAAAATGAATAAATAATTGAGAATTATTCACTGTTAAATCTCTAATTAATTATCTTTGTCATATAATTATAATGTATCACGCAAAGTCAATGGCCAAATGAAAAGAATTTTATTAACTCTAACAATGGGAATACTCCTTATGGGATGTGCAAAAAATGACAATCCGTTCTTCGAAACATATAAGAATAAGTACGGTGCTCCGCCTTTTGATAAAATCAAGAACGAGCATTACATGCCTGCTTTCAAAGAGGGCATTAAACAACATCAGGCAGAAATTGACGCCATTGCCGACAGCAAAGATGCACCTACTTTCGACAATACAATAGCTGCAATGGATTTTAGCGGTGAACTGCTTAAAAAAGTATCTGCTGTTTTTTTCAACCTTTATTCCAGCAATACGAATGAAGCAATGGACAAAATAGCCAATGCAATCTCACCCGTTCTTTCGGAACATAACGACAATATATACCTCAACGAGAAATTATTTGCACGGGTAAAAACACTATACGATAACCGCAGCAAACTGGGACTCACAGCCGAGCAAAACAGGTTATTGGAGAAATATCACCGCAACTTCATTCGCAGTGGAGCAGCACTGAACCCGGAACAGCAAGCAAAACTACGCGAAATAAATAAAGAACTGGGATTGGCTGAAATTGCTTTTGGTCAAAACGTGCTGGAAGAAACAAATACTTACCAAAAGGTGGTGGACAATGAGGATGATTTAGCCGGACTGCCCGAAAGCGTACGTCAGGCAGCAGCAGAGACAGCCAAAGAATCCAAAAAAGAAGGAAAGTGGATTTTTACTACACAGAAAGCCAGCTTTATCCCTGTGCTTCAATACAGCGAAAACAGGGGGCTACGCAAAGAATTATTGCTGGCATACTCTACCAGAGCCAACCACAACAATACCAAAGACAACAAAGCTGTCATAAACAAGATAATGAAGCTCCGCACTCAAAAAGCGCAGCTTCTAGGATTTGCCAACTCAGCAGAATTCATACTGGACGATACTATGGCAAAAAATCCTAAAACGGTATACGACTTCCTGGCTACGGTATGGACTCCGGCACTTGCAAAAGCAAAAGAAGAAGCTGCCGAACTTCAGAAACTCATGGATGCCGAAGGAAAGGGAGAAAAACTGGAAGCCTGGGATTGGTGGTATTATTCTGAAAAACTTAGAAAAGCCAAATATAATCTTGACGAAGAATCTCTTAAACCATACTTCAAGTTGGAAAACGTGCGTCAGGGCGTATTCGATTTAGCATCCAAGCTCTACGGACTGAAATTCAAGAAACTGACAGACATGCCTGTTTATCATCCTGATGTTGAAGTTTTCGAGGTGGATAATGCCGACGGATCACTTGTTGGTATCCTATACACTGACTATTTTCCACGTGCGGGCAAACGCGCGGGTGCATGGATGAATAATATTACCGAACAATACGTGAAAGACGGCGTGGATCACCGCCCTATTATCTGTAACGTAGGCAATTTTACGAAACCTACTGCCGATAAGCCATCATTGCTCAATATGGATGAAGTGGAAACACTCTTTCATGAGTTCGGCCATGCATTACACGGTTTGCTTACAAAATGTACTTACCCTTCCATGTCCGGAACAAATGTATCTCGCGACTTTGTTGAACTGCCTTCGCAGGTAATGGAAAACTGGTGTTGGGAACCTGAAGTAATGAAAACCTACGCCCGTCATTATAAAACAAATGAAATAATGCCCAAAACATTGATGGATAAAATTCAAAAAGCCGGCACTTTCAATCAGGGTTTTGTGAATACAGAATTACTGGCAGCATCACTTCTGGACATGGATTATCACATGATTAAAGATACTGCCAATTTTGATGTTGATGCATTTGAAAAAGCATCGTTGGCACGCATGGGAATGATTCCTGAAATTATCGTACGTTATCGCAGTTCGTATTTTAATCATATTTTTGGTGGTGGATATTCTGCCGGATACTACAGCTACACATGGGCTGCCGTACTCGATGCCGACGCATTTCAGGCATTCAAGGAAACAGGAGATATCTACAACCCAAAGGTGGCAACGGCATTCAGAAAAAAACTACTGGAGAAAGGAGATTCCGAGGATCCAATGAAACTTTATCGCGATTTCAGAGGTGCGAATCCAAATCCGGATGCATTATTGAAAAAGAGAGGACTGAAATAGCTCCTGTAAACAAATTCTAAAGTCAATGCGGGTACGACAACAATAAAACATACCCGCAATTGACTATTTTAAACAACAAAGAATCAATGAGAGTAACTTTAAAGAGTGTAACTGTACCAACTATTCCATTGGCCGCTTTATTAGTTATCGCGTGCAGTGGCTTATGGTTCTCGTCTTATTGGGGAGTACGTTTAGCACTGTTTCCAAATCAGACCACAGAGATCGTCAACCATTTGCAAAAATTAGTAGTTCCTAATACACTTGTATCGGAGATAGTCAGCTTTTTCTTCACATTACTCAATGCATTTTTGCTTGCTCAAATCAATAATAAGTTCACGATAATTCGTACCCGAACGTTTTTACCGATTCTGGTATTCATGACCTTAATGGGAACCTGGAATGAAACCCACCTTGTAAACGGCTCGCACATATCACTGACACTTTTTATTCTTAGCTTATTCTCTTTCTTTAGTATGTCCCGCAACCGAAATGCTTCCGAACAAGCCTTTATGGGTAGTTTTCTCATTAGTATCAGCAGCATTCTTATCAATCCGCTAATCTTTATTGTGCCAGTTTGTTGGATTGGGTTCGGTATGTTTCAGAGTTTGTCCTTAAAAACTTTTCTGGCTTCACTGATGGGAGCTTTAACTCCCTGGATTCTGTACCTGGCCCTTAATTTCATTATCAACCCGCACTTTAATGTTTTACAGGCATTTATTTTAAATCCAAATTTTGTTATCGATATTTCGACATATTCATTGACTGATTTGGTTTATTTTGCACTGATGTCGATAATTATAATTATTGGCATTGTAGGTTTGTATTCAACCACACACAGCGATGCCATCGATACACGCAATAAATTAAACTTTCTCGTTTTTATGCTTATCTCGTTGTGTGTATTATCCTTTATTTTTATCAATCAATGTGTTTCTTTTCTGCCAATTATTGCGCTGGTTTATGCCCTGTTGATTTCTCATCCACTCACGCTGAAACAGAATAATTTCTACAGCATCCTCTTTATCGTATTCTGCTTTATAAACATAGCTTACGCTGTTTCAAAATATATTCTGACCTAAGATGACCGGATTAATGGAACTCGGCTATATAGGCCTCTTTATTGCTTCATTTCTGGCGGCAACTGTTGTACCTTTTAGTTCGGAAGTTATTTTCTCTGCTATGGTTTTTGGAGGGCTTGATGCGTGGACTTGCGTGTGGGTAGCAACGCTGGGCAATTGGTTAGGAGGTCTGACCAGTTACTATGTCGGTTTATTAGGAAAAGTTGAATGGATTGAAAAATACTTCCATATTAAGAAAGAGAAAATAGAGACATTCACTGTCAGAATACAAAAATACGGCGACTGGATTGCATTTTTCTCCTTTGTCCCTTTTATAGGTGATGTAATCGCAGTAGCAACAGGGTTTTTCCGTTGCAAATGGTGGAAAGTGGCCGTTTCGATGTTGATCGGAAAATTTGTACGATACCTGGCTTGGATGTATTTCAATGGGCTATTTATGTGATTCGCTGAGATACAAATTTATACAGTCAATAAAATGGAATATAAATTCAACATCAGATTACTGCTTATCGGTTTATTTTTCATCCTGAACTATACCGTGTTCGGTCAAAACAAATATAAAGCTGTGGATAAAACAGTTCATTTTGGGATGCGCACCGTTCAAAACAGAAATATCAACTCCATCATTATACACTCGGTTTTCAATGCTTCGGGAGGCGACAAATACGATATTGATTTAGTTATCAAACAGTTTTCACATTACCACGTAAGTTCGCACTACGTCATAGGCAGGAAAGGTGATATTTATCAACTGGTGAGTGAAAAAGATATTTCATATCATGCAGGGAAAAGCAGCCTGCCGGATGGACGAACGGGAGTAAACTCCTGCTCAATAGGCATTGAATTAATTACAACAAACGACAGTATTGATTCGCCTACGGAAAAACAAATACAAGCCTTGACGATGCTGGTAAAAGATATAAAAAGCCGTTACAAAATAAAATATGTACTTCGTCACAGCGACATTGCTCCCGGACGTAAAACCGATCCCTGGAATATGAACTGGGAAGCGTTTCTGAAAAGACTGGAAGAATAACAAAAAAGCGGGTAAATCAGATTGTTGATTTTACCCGCTTTTTTTATATGTTAGCCACTAATTAAATGGTCATTAAATAGCTTTTGAACGATTCGAAGTCTTTGGACATTGGCAGACTTTTCTTCTCTCCTTTCATAAACTCCTGTAGTTTTTGTGGAATTTCTACCTTCTCTCCGATAATTCCTTCAACTGTTTCGAGAAATTTAGCCGGGTGAGCTGTTTCGAGGAATACCCCGATTTCATTCGCAGCCAAGCCTTCTTGCAATGCACGGTAACCTACTGCTCCATGCGGATCGAGTAAGTAACCTGTTTGTTGTTTACAAGCTTTCAGTGTTTCGGCAATTTGTTCATCGTTATAACTCACACCACTAATCTCGGCTGTGATAGCTTCGTGCGAAGCACTGTACAAATCCAGCACACGGGCAAAGTTACTTGGGTCACCCACATCCATAGCATTGGCAATGGTTGAAACCGATGGACGTGGTGTGTAAACTCCGGTTTGAAGATATTGCAAGAAAATATCGTTACGGTTATTGGCCGCTATAAAACGCTTAATAGGTAATCCCATGCGTTTACCAAACAATCCGGCTGTGATATTTCCAAAATTACCGCTTGGAACGCACATTACTACATTGTCTGCCTTACCCAACTTTTTCAATTGTGCATAAGCATAAAAATAATAAAAGGACTGAGGTAGAAAACGTGCAACATTAATCGAATTTGCTGAAGTCAATTTCAGTTTTGCATTCAGTTCCTCGTCCATAAAAGCCGATTTCACCAGCGCCTGACAATCGTCGAAAGTTCCGTCCACTTCCAATGCCGTAATATTCTGACCCAACGTGGTAAACTGACACTCCTGAACAGGACTCACCAAGCCTTTTGGGTAAAGCACATATACGTGAATACCTTCCACGCCCAGAAAACCGTTAGCCACCGCACTTCCCGTATCGCCAGAAGTAGCAACCAGTACCTTCACATTCTTCTGACCCTGTTTTTGAATAAAATATCCCAACAAACGGGACATAAACCGTCCACCCACATCTTTGAATGCCAGAGTTGGTCCATGGTACAATTCCAGACTGTAAATGTTGTCGTTTACCGGAACTACCGGAACATCAAAGTTCAGTGTTTCATACACTATATTCTTCAGCGCTTCGGCTTCCACATCTTCACCAAAAAAGGCATCGGCTACGGTGTAAGCTATTTCCTGAAACGACAAAGTCTCAATACTGTCGAAAAACGATTGAGGCAAACGTTTAATCGAGTCAGGCATAAACAAACCTTTATCTTCTGCTAACCCCTTTACAACGGCATCCTGTAAACTAACGCCACTTATTTTCTTATTTGTACTGTAATATTTCATAAATTTATTATTCGATCTGATTCAAGAAAGAAAAATTCTATTTTTTCCAACGTTCCAATCGTTTCATTCCTCGGGTAAACAACCACGCCACCCACTTATTAATTCCTTTTTCAATCATTTTTTCCCTACAAAACTCCTGCATTTCTTCGACTGTTCCGCTAAACGTAAAAGTCCCATTTTGATAACAGTAGCTGCAATACTTTTCATTCTGTGTCCCATCTGAATTTGTTCCCCCTTTTTTTGGGTCTTCTTTCATGGGCATTCCGCAACTTTGGCAAAATTTGTTCTGTGATTTCATAACTAGCAATTTATGAGGTTTTATAAAAAATTACTTCAATGAATTAATTCTTTCATAAACTCCCGACCTTTCAGCAGTCCATAGCTTCCCTTTTCGGCTGCAAATTCATCGTAAACCATCACATCGTCCGCCTTTTCGCCTGGACGGTAAATAATGAACGGAACCGGGGAATTAGTATGCGTTTTGTACACACATGGTGTAGGATGATCAGGCAAAATAGCAATGGTAACAGGTTCGTCCCAGATGGACACTGCCTCTAAAATTGGTTTCACCACACGGCTATCCAGGTATTCTATTGTTTTGATTTTCAACTCCACATCACCTTCGTGTCCTGCTTCGTCGCTGGCTTCAATGTGCAAATACACAAAATCGTCAGTACGTAAAGCATCAATAGCTGCTTGGGCTTTCCCTTCGTAATTTGTATTATAGAGTCCTGTTGCACCCTCCACATTAATCACTTTTAATCCGGCATAAACACCAATCCCTTTAATCAAATCCACTGCCGAAATGACAGATCCACTATGAAGCTTGTAGGTTTCGAGCAGGGTTTTCATTTCAGGTTTGTAACCCGGCGACCAAGGCCAAATGCTGTTGGCTTTGTCCTTGCCTGCCGCTGCACGTTTCAGGTTTACCGGATGGTTTTCCAGCAATTCCTGCGAGCGCAAAATCAAATTATTCAGTAAATAGGCTGTTTCTTGCGCTTCTGGAGTTTCTGCTTTAATCATCACTTCGGCGAAAGCCGTTCCCGGAACATCGTGAGGTGCGGTGCAGTTCAATTGCTTTACCCCACCTTTTATCTTCAACAAATGACGATACGAAACACCGGGAAAAAAGTTGACATCATCGCTACCAAGCTCCTTTTGCAAAAAAAGAATCAGTTCGGTGGCTTCTTCATTACTGATGTGCCCGGCCGAGTGATTCTTAATCTTTTTATCTTCGATGCAAATAATATTGCAACGCATGGCCATTTCGCCATTCTCAATAGCCACACCCATACTTGCAGCTTCTAACGATCCGCGCCCTTCGAACACCTTAGCCACATCATAACCAAGCACACTCATGTTTGCTATTTCACTTCCGGGCGCATAACCTTCGGGAATAGTGTCCAACAATCCGCTCCGTCCAAGTGCAGCAACTTTGTCTATATTTGGTTTATTTGCAGCCTGCAAGCAAGTTTTATTTCCAAGCGAAGCAATGGGTTCGTCCGCCATGCCATCGCCAAGTATTATTAAGTACTTCATATTATTACCCCTAACCCCTAAAGGGGAATTAGGTTACTTTTTTATTGTTATTTTTCTGCTAAAGCAAATCTTCAATGACAGACCAACATATTCCCCTTTAGGGATTAGAGGTCTATTCCAAAAAATCTTTAAATTCAGGCAAGGCATCTTCAAATTTCTTCACCGTTTCAGCCAAAGTGAGATAACTTTCGCCACCGGCTGCATTTAGATGTCCACCACCATTAAACAAATCGGCAGACACTTTGTTGGCAGGGAAAGTACCTTGCGACCGCAACGAAATTTTAATTTTGTCAGTATCTTCACGCATAAAAACTGAGAAATCGACTCCAGCTATTGAAAGAGGAATATTGACGAAGCCTTCCGCATCGCCATTCACATAATTAAACTTACTCATTTCCTGCAGGCTCAGCGTAATCAAAGCCGTTCGATATTCGGGGTAAATTTTCATCTTCTCATACAAGCAGAGGCCCATTAATCGCAGTCTATCAGCAGAGTAAGTATTAAAAACCTTACGGTAAATCGTGTCTTTATCTACTCCGAGCTTAATCAGCTCAGCAATAATTATATAAATTTCCTGACCATTAGAATTATACGTAAATGCGCCCGTATCGGTCATCATCCCGGTATAAATACATTCCGCACAAGCCAGATTTATCATCGAAAAATCACCCAAACGGCAGATTAATCTAAAAATCAACTCGCTGGTGGACGAAATCTCTGGATACGAAATGGTGATATTCGCAAAATTATCTGGATGTAAATGATGATCAACCAATATCTTAGGAACAGAAGTATTTACAATGGCATCAGCCATTTTGGCCATACGACTTACCTGATTGAAATCCAACGCAAAAATCAATTCTGCCTCAGCTATCAGTTTATCCGATTGTTCTTTGTTATTTTCGTAATCAAGCACACATTCCGATCCGGGCATCCACGAGAGGAAGTTGGGGAAAGGTGTAGGCACAATTACAACAGGCTCTTTTTCAATAGTCATCAGATAATGCCACAAAGCGAGTGTTGAACCCATAGCATCGCCATCCGGACCAACATGAGCAATAATCACAATTTTATCAACACCATCAATGGCCTTCTTTGCCTTTGTTATCAGGTCTTCTGCTATAATTTTAGAAATCATTTATCAGGTTTTAAATTGGTTACAAAAGTAGCAAAAAAATACGATTTTGAGAGTTTTTCAATTCTGTCAAAGTTAATCTTTAATATCCAGCACATAAGCACCTTGCTCTCGTACTGAGTAAAATCCGATGTGTCGGGCTGAGCAGGCATGTTTAATATCTTCAGTATACCATTTTGAAATGCTTTTATCTACAATAATTTTTCGGGGTTGAATACATTCCAGTATCTGTTCTATCTTCGGTTTTAGATGATTACCTATAATCAAATAATCGAGTTTGAGCGGCTTAATTGTAGTTTTTCTTTTCAGGAAATCTGTTGTAAGGATCAAAATCCTTGAGCCTTCAAAGTATGCAAATCCATCGGCAAACCATTTCTCCTCCTTTATATAACACGGTTTCTTCAACTTTTGATTTTGCCAGAAAGTTTTTGCAATTCGTTCTACTTCAGCAGTATCAGCAGAATACACATAATTTTTGTCGCGGTTTATGAAGCTTACATAAGTTCCTTTTTGTCCGGCATATACTATCAACCGTTTGGATGTTAGCGTATTATAATTTGTCTGCAAATTGAACACACATGCAATCAGCAAAGCAGTCAGACCGACTATCAAAGGTGTAAATTTTCTATTGAGATAATAGCCTGAAAAGCAGAAAATAGCAAGAAACAATACAATTGTTTGCCTTACATCCAGCGAAATATGCCATACCGAATAAGGCAAATTTTCAATCCACACGATAAAATGATTGAGTAACCACAGCGACCACTTCAACAACAACCCCACAAAATCTGACAGATAAGCAATGAAAGAAACTATAAAAAGACATATTGCCAAATAAATAACCAAACTGGAAAGGGGAATAGCAATAAAGTTAGTCAATAAAAAATAAGAGGGAAATTGTTGAAAATAATACAGCGTAAATGGTGTTGTTCCAAGCTGAGCTGCTATCGAAACTGAAAAAATTTCCCATATCATGCGGGTAATTTTATTCGTAGGCTGGTATAGTTTATCGACAATCGGCTGAAAGAAAATGATGCTCAACACCGCAGCATAACTCAACTGAAAACCAACATCATACAGAAAGAAAGGGTTGTACAGCAGCATGAGGAACATCGACATAAAAATCGTGTTGTAAATCTGCGACTTACGCCCGGTGCAATTTGCTAAGGCCACAAAGGAGAACATGAGTGCAGCTCTGATTACTGCCGCAGACAAGCCGGAGAGGAAAGCATAAATCCACAAAAACAGAATGATAAGAATGGCTTTCAACACTTTCTTTCGCTGCGATTTATCCAGAAAACCAAGCAAGAAAGCAATAATAATGTACACTACACCCACATGCATACCGCTAACCGAAAGTATGTGCATTGCTCCGGTAGCACTATAGCTAGCTCTTAAATCCGGGTTCAAATCATCGGTATAGCCGAGTGTCAGAGCAGCAAGCACTGCAAACTCATCTCCCTGAATATTGAATTTTCGATACACATCCAGCAAGTAATTTCTCCATTTATCTGCCTCCCGCCTGACAGAGAAATCAGTACTTCTATCGGTCATCTGCCAGGTTCCGGACGGAATATAGCAAGTAGCCCCTACCCCCTGCCGCTTCAGATAAGCTGCATAATCAAAAGCATCGGGATTTTGCGCCTTTTCTGGCTCTGTAAACTCAGCTCCAACCAGCAAACGATCACCGAATAACAGTCTGGAGGCTGCATCATCTTTTTGCAAATAAAGAATAGCCTGACCCTGAGTAGGCTTCCATTCTTTTTCTAAGTACTGAAGAACTTCTACCTTGCAAAGATAGGATTTGGCTTTTTCAATGGGCGCTGACATAAGTTCTACGCGGTAAACACCTTTTTGGTGCAGATGGTCAAAAGCTGTACTCTTCTCGCGTATGCCGCTTAAGACATAAGCCATCGACGGCATCAATAAAAAAATTCCGCAGCCGAAAAGCCAACGGAATTGAAATTGTTGTTTGGGAATACGAACACCAAAGGATAGCAGAATTAGCATAGCCGACAAAACAAACATAGCATACAAACTCCATGGAGCCAGGTCTACAAATTGGTATAAAATTACACCAAATATAAACGGTAGCAACAATCTGAAAAATGGAGTTCGTTGCAGAAAGTTCATAGGCTAAGTATTCAGCATATTATGTATTGTCTCTATCGGGTCAGGGGCGCAAAAAACCGCACTACCGGCAACTAGTACATTTACACCGCTTTCAAAAAGTTTAGCGGCATTATCTTCATTCACACCACCATCTACTTCTATCAGGCAATGAGCATTTTTACGTTTGATGATTTCTTTCAGTTCAGCTATTCGGTCATAGCTGTTATCCATGAATTTCTGGCCTCCATAACCTGCAAAAACAGTCATCAAAAGCACTAAATCCACTTTGTCAACAAATGGTTCAAGTACGCTGACAGGTACATCCGGATTGATGGTGATACCAACCTTGATACCTTCTGCTCTGATCAGCTCTATCACCGACAACGGATTTTCGACGGTTTCGTAGTGAAAAGTGAGTATATCAGCACCTGCGTTTGCAAAACGAGAGATATATTTCTCGGGATGCACAATCATTAAATGTACATCAAGAGGTTTGGTACTGTGTTTCTTTACAGCTTCCAATACCGGAAAGCCAAAAGAAATATTAGGAACAAAACTTCCATCCATTATATCGATATGCAACCATTGAGCTTCGCTGCCGTTAATCATTTCGCAAGCAGCCTGTAAATTACCAAAATCAGCAGCCAGAATGGATGGAGAAATTATTTTAGTCATGAGAGTTGAGTGGTTTTTCGTCAAAGAAACAAAGAGGTTTCTTTGTTGTGCAAATATACTAAAAAAAAGACTTCCAAAAAATTGGAAGCCTTTTTTTTAATTCAAATACCATTCAACTGATTGATTTTCTGTTATCTGCTGAACTTTGTAAGAAGAAGCAAATTGTAGAATCTTTTGTAGTGTTGCAGAGCTTGGCTGCAATTGTTGACGATTTTCAAACTTTTTTTTACCTGAATTTACATCAGTTTTTTTTGATTGAGTAGAAATTTTTATCATAGGCTTTTTATGCATTTTAGTAATATATCTAAAACGCAGCCCGATTCAAAATAGTATATATTTGAATAAATATTTTTTTGATTTTTCTGCCAATACAGTGCACAACCAATCAACACAGCAACTACATCACTGATTTAAAAAGCTTTATATTTCAGATTATTTTATTTCCAGATAAACATCTTTTTCGGCAGCTATTCTTCGCATATTGAGCAAGGCGTATCGCATACGACCAAGAGCAGTATTAATACTCACATCAGTCCTTTCTGCTATTTCCTTGAAACTCAGATCTTCAAAAAAACGCATACGAATTACTTTTTGCTGTGAATGAGGCAGCAAGTCGATGAGATGAACAACATCGG
>Ga0302273_1000784_pt1 | contig 13860 bp, 8 predicted proteins | sample III_Bog_N1_3_FD_198774 | JGI IMG/M metagenome (GOLD analysis project Ga0302273, IMG submission 198774) | Peat permafrost microbial communities from Stordalen Mire near Abisko, Sweden - III_Bog_N1_3 | ecosystem: Environmental > Terrestrial > Soil > Wetlands > Peat | place: Sweden: Abisko... | reverse complement strand
ACTTATGGGTTCAGTATCGAGATATTCCTTTTAAAAAAGTTGCGAATTCTTGTGTCATTCGCGTTCCTTTTGCCACTAATTCCCAATGACGAATAACAATGTCACCGGTATCTTTATCAAGCCATCTTCTGCGGCGAACAATCAGATATACAACCCTCCCTCTTAATGGAAAGTCTTGAACCTTACTGTCCTCGTAGAAGCCTTTAGACTCTAATTTACGACCCGTATATTCTTCTGGTATTATATTCTTTTCTTGTAAATAAATAGAAGTGTCACTCTTTGTCTGTTCGACATTTATGATCTCGAAATAATCTAAAACTCCTTCTGGTAATAATAACTCAAAGCCACTTGTAACCATCTGTTTTTGCTACAAAACTAATATTTTTACTAGTCCCCCACAACTTTTTGACTTGATCCATTTGATTCCCACTAAACCCTTGAAGGTGAAATTAAAAATCACTCCTGATATTTTTCAATTTAAGAATTAGGGATAATGTCTGACAACATTTCAAAAGCTTTTTCCACGGTCTTTACATCTGAAAATATCACTGAACGACGATGATTTTGCTCACGAAGCTGACATTTACGTGGATGCGAAGTCATATATTGCAGTAAACGCCCAAACGGTTCAGATTGATAATAAGGAGATTGTGGATTAGAGACAAGAAAAGCAGTCATACGTTCGTTCTTCAACACCAACTTTTCAATTCCCAGACGCATAGCTAACCAACGTAGCCGTACAACTAAAATAAGACTTTGTCCTTCTGTCGGAATTTTCCCAAACCGGTCTTCCAATCGTTTTTCAAACTCTAACAGTTCTGATTCTTTATCAATATTATCCAACTCACGATATAAGCTGATACGTTCTGAAACATTCTCAATATATTCGCCCGAAAACATAACTTCTAAATCCGAATCAATCTGACAGTCGTTGACAAAGGCAGTAGATGTAGCATTTTCAGCACGTTCATCGGCGTATAAATCAGCAAATTCTTCGTCTTTCAACTCATGTACAGCTTCATTCAAAATTTTCTGATAAGTTTCATAACCCAAATCGGCAATAAAACCACTCTGCTCCGCCCCCAACATATTTCCGGCACCACGAATATCCAAATCCTGCATAGCAATATTAAACCCGCTTCCCAGTTCTGCAAAAGTTTCTAAGGCTTGTAACCGACGGCGGGCTTCGGGAGTCAGCAAACTCATTTCGGGAGCCAGTAAATAGCAGAAAGCTTTTCGATTGCTTCGTCCTACCCTACCCCTCAATTGATGTAAATCACTCAGTCCAAAATTATGTGCACTATTAATAATGATTGTATTCGCATTTGAAATATCAATGCCCGATTCGATAATGGTGGTAGCAACAAGCACATCGTATTCATAATCAATAAAATCAACAATAATTTCTTCCAGTTTATCTGCCGGCATTTGTCCATGACCTACTGCCACCCTACAACCGGGAACAAGTCGTCTGATCATGGCCTCAATATTATAGATATTCTGAATCCTGTTATTTACAAAGAAAACCTGTCCATTACGATTCATTTCCAGTTGGATAGCTTCACGAATCACATCTTCATCGAATAGATGAATTTCGGTCTGGACAGGATAGCGATTTGGCGGAGGTGTATTAATGATAGATAAATCACGGGCTCCCATCAATGAAAACTGTAAAGTACGCGGAATCGGAGTTGCTGTCATGGTAAGCGTATCAACGTTTATCTTCATTTCTTTGAGCTTTTCCTTTACTGTAACTCCAAACTTTTGCTCTTCGTCAATAATCAAAAGCCCCAGATCTTTGAATTTTACACTTTTCCCAACTAATTTATGTGTTCCTATTACAATATCGATATCTCCTTTTTCTAATCTCTCGAGTACTTCTTTAGTCTGTTTAGCCGAACGTGCCCGACTAAGGTATTCAATCGTGCAGGGAAAATCTTTCAAGCGGTCTTTAAACGTATTGTAATGCTGTAAAGCCAGCACCGTGGTAGGAACAAGCACAGCTACCTGTTTACTATCTGTAACGGCCTTAAATGCAGCACGAATTGCTACTTCAGTTTTCCCAAAACCCACATCCCCGCACACCAATCTGTCCATAGGCAACGTAGATTCCATGTCCTTTTTTACATCAGCGGTAGATTTAATCTGATCGGGCGTGTCTTCATAAACGAAAGAAGCTTCCAGTTCATGCTGTAAATAACTATCGGGTGAAAATTGAAAACCCAGCTCAGCTTTTCTTTTTGCATAGAGCTTTATCAGTTCACGGGCAATATCTTTTACTTTCGATTTTGTGCGCTCTTTCAAACGTTCCCATGCACCGGAACCAAGTTTATTAATACGTGGAGATTCACCTTCCTTGCCTTTGTACTTTGAAATGCGATGAAGAGCATGTATGCTGACAAAAATAATATCATCATCTTTATAAACAAGCTTCACCATCTCCTGCATTTTGCCGTTCACATTGGTGCGAACAAGTCCTCCGAATGTGCCTACACCATGGTCAACATGTACCATATAATCACCAATCTGGAATTGATTCAACTCTTTGAGTGTCATCACCACTTTTCCAAGTCGGGTTTTGTCTGTTTTAAGTTGAAATTTATGGAATCGGTCAAATATTTGATGATCAGTATAGCATAGCAACGACAAATCGTGGTCAATAAACCCTTCGTGTAAGGTGTTTTTTATCGGTTGAAAAGGAATTACATCTCCACGGTCGGCAAAAATGGCAGCAATACGGTCGGTCTGTTTTACACTATCGCTAAGAATATACAGCTTATAACCTTCACCCAATTTTTGTTTCAGGTTATCAGCCACTAAATCAAAGTTCTTATGAAAAATAGGCTGTGGTGAGGTGTTGAAATGAATGGTTGATTTGTGTTGAAAATAAGCTCTTTCGCTCCATTCCATTTTTCGAAACGCTTGAACCTGTTCAACAAATTGTTCGCCGGTAATTTGAATCCCTGATAAGTTTGACGTTTTATGATCTGATTCGTTCGCTTTTACAAGCGCTTCATTGTAAAGCAGATTAATTCTTTCGCGAACAAAAGAAACATTTGCAAAACTAAACCAGCTATTCGCTGGAATAAACTCAAAAAATGAAACATGAGGCGAGACAGTATCACGTTGCAAATCAGGAATAATAATAATTTCCGATTTTTTTTCTTGCGAAAGCTGTGTTTCAATATCAAAAACGCGAATGGTTTCTACCTCATCACCAAAGAAATCGCAGCGATAAGGCAATTCGTTGGCATAAGAAAATATATCAACAATACTACCACGAACCGAAAATTGACCCGGTTCATAAACAAAGTCAACCCGCTCAAAACCATATTCCAACAGCATTTCTACTACGAAATCGATGCTAAGGCTTTCGCCGACGTGCATTCGCAACATTCTATTTTGCATACTGCTTGCCGAAACCACCTTTTGCATCAACGATTCAGGATAAGTAACGACAACAATTGGCGTAGAAGTATTTGCCAAGCGATTCAAAACTTCGGTTCGAAGGATTTCGTTAGCGGCATCCAATTGCGAGAGTTTAATAGCTCGTTTAAAGGAAGATGGGAAAAACAAAACTTCATCGATAGAAAGAATTTGCTTTAAATCATTGTAAAGATAAGCTGCTTCGTCAGCATCATTCATTACTAAAACCTGGGTATTGGGCTGTGCCCTGAAAAGCGACGCTGCCACTAAAGCACACGAAGACCCGCTCAAACCGCTAATTTTTATATTTGGTTTGGGTGAAGAAACCCAACTTACAAGTGCTTTTACTTGCGGATGTTGGGCATAAAGTTGTTGGAAATCAGAAAGAGTCAATGGTTGATTGTATAATGGTTAATTAGTTCATTAGTTGATTGGGGTATTCGCTGATTAAGCTATTGGGGTGGGATTGATCAATATGTAAAATAATTTAGTTCAAACTAATCATTATTCAACCAATCAACCAAATAACCTAATTAACCAATTCAATACTCCACTTTATCCGAAGCATTGACCCAACTTTCAAAGGCCTTAATAGCTTCATCTGGTAATAACTGCACGCTTTGTAAACGGCGATTCTCTGGTTTTAGTTCAATTTCATCGTAAATAAACGAATCGTCGAAACCAATATTTTTAGCATCGGTTTTCGTATTTCCATAATACATTTTATCCAGATGCGCCCAATAAACGGCTCCCAAACACATTGGGCAAGGTTCGCACGAAGTATATATCTCGCAACCGGCCAAATCAAAAGTTCCTAATTTTTTAGAAGCCTTGCGAATAGCATTTACTTCTGCATGTGCTGTTGGATCGGTGTTAGCTGTAACCCTGTTTACTCCTGTTGCAACTATCTTTCCATCCTTTACAATCACCGCTCCAAAAGGACCACCACCCTTTTTTATATTATCAACAGACAAAGCAATAGCTTTGCGCATAAACTTCTTGTTATAATCCATAAATCTTGAACAAACCTTTAAGAAATCGAATTACAAAGATAGTGTTTTTTTGAATCGAAACCGGACACCAACTTAATTATATGTTTCAAATTATTTGTTATCAATTTTGAGATATTCATTTCAATAAGTCAGAATTATGAGACAAAACAGATATTTAAGTCAGTGACACAAACATTAACAATATATGTTCGCCAGCTATATAAATATCAATCTTCAATTAAAATTTGCCTATAAAATGCAACTTCATACAATTTATTAGAAATTATATCATTTTGTAACTGTAACACTAAGTACGAATTGCTAAAACCGTGATTCATCAACTTTTTGTAATAAATTGTTGATAAATATTCATATTAATGTCACAACTTTTAACTCAGAAAGTCTTACATTTGCAGAAATCGCTAATAAAATTAAAACTACGTATAATTAACCCAACGGATTTTAAGTCACACGGAAATACATTTCCATATAAAAAAAACAAAATAAATATTTGAATTAAGAATTTAGTAATAACAAAAAAAGACTATTTTATGATTAAACATTTAAAATTCTTAGTGTTCTCTTTATTGTTGTTGTCAACAGCAATAAATGCACAGGTAACAACATCTGCATTAAGCGGAAAGATTAGCTCCAATAACGAGCCTATCATCGGGGCAACAGTAGTTGCAACTCATACTCCTTCAGGAACTACTTATGGAGCCGTATCGAACGAAAAAGGACGCTATTTTATACAAGGTATGCGTGTAGGCGGTCCATACACGATTGTGATTTCTTATGTTGGTTACAAAAAGGCAGAGTTTACAGGTGTTCAACTTGAACTTGGCGAAACGTCAACCATCAATGCACTATTAAATGAATCATCACAACAGCTAAATGAAGTTACTGTTACAGCATCTGGTTCAAATAGATTAAGAACTGGTGCCGGACAAAACTTTTCAAACGAAAGAATTCAGAATCTTCCAACCGTTGACCGTAGTATTTATGACATTGTCAAAAATATGCCTATGGCTCAAACGAATAAGATCGGAGGTATTTCATTTGCCGGTACGAATAACCGTTATAACAGCTTTCAGGTAGACGGTACGGTCAGCAACGATGTATTCGGACTTTCTTCTACGGGAACTAATGGAGGACAGACAAGTGCTAATCCTATTTCACTTGATGCCATACAGGAAATTCAGGTTGTGGTAGCTCCGTTCGATGTACGCCAAAGCGGATTTACCGGTGGTGGTATTAATGCCATTACAAAACAGGGAACTAATGAATTCCATGGGTCTGCTTACAGTTATTATTTCAATCAGGATTTATACGGAAGTTACAGCGCTCCTAATGATTATGCAAATCAAAAGCTTATTAAGCAACATGCCACTACATTGGGAGCCACGTTGGGAGGTCCGATCATTAAGGATAAGCTGTTCTTCTTTGCTAGTGTTGAAAATTATGATCAATCATATCCTTCTACTTATTATCCCGGTTATGCTACGAAAGGCATATCGGAAGCAACTGCGAAGTCCATTTTAGATCGCTACACTGCAATAACAGGACTCAGCGATAGCTACGGTTCACGCAATGTAGGTCAAAAGTCTCTTGGCATTTTGGCTCGTATTGACTGGAACATTGATAAAAACAATAAATTTGCTTTCCGCTACCAACACAACAATTCTTTAAAAGATGTTTATAGCAATAGCAGTAGTTCTTTTACATTTGATAATAGTGGCTATACGATGAAGAATAATACAAATTCGTTTGTAGCCGAATTAAACTCTCGTCTTAGCAATTCGGTTTCTAACGAATTCCGTGGATCTTTGACTACAGTTCGTGATAATCGGGAAGTTCCCTATCAAGGACCTACAATTTACATTGCTAGTAATGCAAGTAATGATAATGCAACTATTAGTTTGGGTACAGATTACTCATCGGGAGCAAACAGCCTTAATACTAATGTATATACTATTGAAGATAATCTTTCGTGGTACAAGGGAGCACACACATTCACTTTAGGTACTCATAACGAGATATTCCACTTTGAGAACTTATTTGTGCAATATAATAACGGTGAGTGGTATTACAATTCTCTCACAAATTTCTTAGCAGATCAGACTGCGACATTTTATTATAAATATACCGATCCTCAAGGATTTACTCCTAAGTTCAATGCCGGACAATTTGGGTTCTATGCTCAGGATAAGTGGACAGCAACAAAAGATCTGACTTTTGAATACGGTCTTCGTATCGATATTCCTAAAATCTTTGATACACCGGCTACAAATTCAGCATTCAATACATATGCCCTTGCTAATAAACTTGATGCAGAAGTAGGAACCGTTCCTTCAACAAAAGTAATGTTCTCGCCACGTTTGGGTTTCCGGTGGTATCTCAACAATGACCATAGCACTTTACTTCGCGGTGGTACCGGTTTGTTTACTGGACGCGTACCTTTCGTATGGTTGTCTAATGTGTTTACAAACGATGGTGTAGAGCAGAAAGGTACTACCATATATTCAGCAACTAAAAATGGCGTGACGACTTGGGCTCCTTCATTTTCAACTTATTACAACAATCCAAGTGGTGCAGCTACAAGTGGTGCGCAAGGAAAACCGGATATTTGTACTGTAAGCAAAGATTTTAAATTTCCACAGGTATTTCGTACCAATCTTGCTTTAGAGCAAAAATTGCCTTACGATATTAAAATGACTTTGGAAGGCTTGTACTCTAAAACACTAAATGATGCTTACTTTAGAAATTTGGCTTTAACACAAACCGGGAAGGTTTATGCTATTTCAGGGAATGAAGCTTCGGCAACACCATTTTATTCGACCGCATCAAGCAACTACAACAGTATAATTGATTTGGAAAATACCAGTAAAGGATATACCTACTCATTGTCTGCTTTGTTTGAGAAAAAATTTGATTTTGGATTATATACTTCTGCATCTTATACTTTTGGTCATTCAAAATCAGTTTATGATGGGACATCTTCAGTAGCTTATTCAAACTGGAAATATAATTATACCTACGATTCGAACAATCCTGCTTTGTCATATTCTACATTTGATATTCCTAATCGTATTGTAGCTACTGTCGGATATACCACTCCAAAGTATCTAAAAGGATTGTTGAGTACCGATGTTTCTGTTACTTATACAGGATCGAATGGGATGCGCTATAGTTTGACCATGAATGAAAGTCAAGATTACAACGGTGATGGATATAAAGGCAATTCGTTGCTCTATATCCCGACAGTGGCAGAGTTACAACAAATGAACATTGTAGATAATGTTGACTCTAAGACAAAGGCTGTTATAATGACTGCCGCTGATAGCCGTGCAAACTTTGAAAACTGGATTGAAGGCAACGACTATGCGAAGAATCACCGTGGGCAATATGCAGAACGCAATTCTTGTCAGGCACCTTGGGAAAATCACTTCGACCTTCATTTGGCTGAAAACATTTTCGTCTTAAAAGAAAAAGGAACGAAATTGCAATTGACGTTTGATGTCATCAATTTCTCCAATATGCTCAACAAAAAATGGGGTGTAAATTATGCATCTTCATATAATGTAACACCATTAGCTGTTAAAACAGCTGCTAGTGGAGGTGCAGCTTCATTTTATTACAATACCAGCAACACCAACAACACAGTTGCAGCGAGTGACATTTACTCTCGTTGGCATGCTCAAGTTGGAATCAAGCTAATCTTCTAAACACTGGTTATAAATAAACTTTAGATGTTTATTTGAGATAAAGCTAATAAATTTATGAGATGAGGCTGTCCAAAGGACAGCCTCATTTTTTGTGTCATCAATTATCTTCCACTCCATCACAAAAAAAATTCCCTCAAAGCTTTCTTTGAGGGAATTTCAATTTTATCAACTTGCTTAAGACGTTAGGCTTTCGGAGTTTCAGGAGTATCTGATTTTCCTTTTTTTCCGCTTTTAGGAGTTCCTATGCGCTGCAGGATGGAAGTAATGGTATAATCGTCCACTTTGGTGGCATCCACACCGCGATACAATGCTTTTCCCGTGTCGGTAATGAGCACTATCATATCCCATAATTCATTATAAGTGCTGTAATTTTCGTCTGTATGACGGTTGCGTTCAGTCAATTTAAAGTTCTGATCACTACCCTTTGTATCAAGTTTGTTGGCCAGCTCATTGAGCTCATCTACCAAAGCCTGCTTAAGTCCCTTAGCTTGCAACACAGTCATGTTTGCATTCAAACCAATCAGTAATTGACGGAGACTTTGTGCCACAGCCTCCGAACCCCCGTTATGGATGCTTTTGCGCAGTTCGTGCAAGCCTAATGAATCAGCTTTTACGGTCATCTCTCCGTCAGCCATATCAAGGTACACCTTCACCTTATTGGCATCCAGCTGCACTTTTCTCACCAATTCTTTAATCTCATCAGTAATCTCTACAGCTTCTTTGGTCAAAATCCCCGAAGATGACAATTGAGAACAAACTCCGATTAAAGTTTTGAGACGGTTTGCAAAATCTTCGGAAAAAGTATCCGAGAATTCAGCAAACTCGGCCATATCGGCACGCACCCGTTGATCCAGATAATTTCCAATACCAATAAGATCTTCAATCTTAGAATCAAATTTTTTTTTCACATTCATGTAATTTTCATTTTTAGTTAGTAATTAAGATTATTATATAAGTATAAGATACAAATTTTGAATTATGAAAATAACAGAAACCTTCTGCACATGCTCCGCAACGCGCGGATGAGTTACTGCAACGTTCTGCATACGTTCTGCATCGCGCGGTTGGGTTACTGCAACGTTCTGCACATGCTCCGCAACAGGCGGATAAGTCATTGCAACGTTCTGCTCCCGTTCTGCAACGCACGGCTAGGTCATTGCAACGTTCTGCTCACATTCTGCAACGCGCGGTTAGGTCATTGCACCGCATAGTCGTAGTTTTGCACAAATATTATCCGGTACCAATTGCTAAAGTTGATTCAAAAATGCAGCCTGTTAATCTTTAGCATATATAAAAAATGCCCAACAGCAAAGGATTTCCGAATAATCAACTCTCCATACTATGTATTAACTTTTCAGTTTCGAAATTTATTAAATTATTTAAATTTACCCAACAGTTTTTCAAAAAAGTTTCTAACAAGTTATAAACAGTTTAATTGTAAGACTAAAAGCCCTTTAGATCATTTACACAAAATGATTATCCGCAAAATATCATATTACCACAGAGTGGCTAAATGTGAATAACCCTCGGTAAGTGAAGCGCAACCGGGGGATGATGATCTAGACACAACTCCAGCCCCGAAGTGGGCTGAATATCACTACAAAATAATGTTATAGAACCCCTTCGGAGTTCTGTCATGGTTGCCGGTTTTAGCCGTCCCGATATATCGGGACGGATTAGAATAAGATGAAAGCAAGAACCCTGAACAAACGGTCAGCACTGCTAATAGAGTTCAATACCAATACCTTTTATTTATATTCAACCCACTTCGGGGTTGTAAATTTATTGTTATTCATATCCCCTGGTTTCGCAAGCTTCACCAGGGGTTATTCACATTTAGCCACTTCGTGGCAATAAATAGTTTTCAGCAGACCCTATTTATACTATTCAGTAATCGCATTACAGCACAAAAAAGGCTACCCGGTTCCCCGAATAGCCTCTTAGAATATGAATAAATGAGAAATTACATAGCGTTAATTTCTTTGTTGATTGCTTCGAAATCAGCATCCATTTTCAAACGATAATACAAGGTTTTAAGAGTCTTTTTATATTCAATTTCTTTAGGACTCAATTCTGCAGCTTTTTTGAAGAATGGAATAGATTGTTTAAACACTTCATCTACTTTCCTCATTTCAGCATTGTATAGTTTTGCATCTTTGATTTTATTTGCTTCTTCGGCCATTTTCACAGCTTTATTGTAGTACAAACGACCTTTACCTGCATGTGCCTCAGCAATGGTAGGGTCAACTTCAATAGCTTTATCAAACGCTCCCAAAGCGCTATCAAAATTACCCAAAGATTCTTCTAAGTTACCTTTTACAAAAAGATATTGAGCCATCTTAGGTTCTTTTTCAATGGCACCATTCAAATATGTCAATGCTTCATTAATTTTTTTCGCGTAAATATAATAGTTAATCAAGTTTTGTAAGAACCATGGATCTGTTGGAAATTTATCAAATCCTTCTTTCAAAGTATTTACAGCATTGGCTGAATCTTTTTTATTCATATATTGCTCGTAAAGTGACTGAAAAACTGATTTAGTTTCATACTTTTTAGTTTTCAACGTTTCGAACAGGCCAATTGCTTTATCTGTCAGCTTTGCATTAACTGCAGAAACAGCTCCGTAAAAAGTAATCATATCATAGGTAGAATCCATCTTGATCTCATTATTCATAAGAGGAAGTTTTGGAATTGCCAAAAACACGTCAAAAGTTTTAGAAGCACCTTCAAAATTCTTCTTTTCGAATTGATAAGCACCGTAAGAAATCAGATTTTGTTGAATCTTATAGTAATCAGTCAATTTTGTTTTAATGTCTTTTGCATATTTAGCTTTTACTTTCCCTTTTGCATCTGGTAATTGGTCCAACTTATTTGCTTCAAGGAAATAATCATATGATTCCAGTATAGCTTTTCCTTTTACAATGGTATCAAATGGTTGGTTCAACAATGCTTTTTTATATGCAGCTTCATTTTCTGCATTTCCAATTAATCCAGCTACGTACCAGGTTTCGGCCAGATTTTTCGTAGTAGAATCATTAAGAGCTAATTTAATAGCTTCGCGTGCGCCGGCGAAATCCGGATTATCCATCAAAGCTTTATTTTTTGCCTTCGAAACATTAGCTTTCTGAGCAAATGAGAAAGTAAAGCTTATCACCAAAAATAGGGATAAAATAATTTTTTTCATGATGCGTAATTGTTTTTTAAAATTAGTATTGGCTGAACTGATACATCATGGTATAGCCCAGATTATTATTAGGGTTTTTAATTTTCAGTATTTTCTTCTACATCAGAAGCCGGGGTTTCACCAACATTTTCGGATCCTTCTGCAATCTGAACATCTTCTGTAGCATCCTCAGTAACTTCTTCTGCAACTTCGGACAACACTTTACAAACAGATGCAATCTCATCGTTGCGTTTTTCAAGGTTTATTAAACGAACACCCTGAGTTGCACGTCCCATAACCCGGAAATCAGCCACTTTCAGTCGAATGGTAATACCTGATTTATTGATTATCATCAAATCATTTTCGTCAGTAACATTCTTGATAGTAACTAATTTACCTGTTTTATCAGTAATATTGATTGTCTTAACACCTTTTCCGCCACGATTAGTAACACGATAAACCGGAATAGTTTCTCCATTTTCGTCCAAAAGCAAATTGCCATCTTCATCAACTTCGTCGAGCAACGTACGTTTACCGTAACCAAGCTGAGAAACAACCATGATGTTTTCATTGTCTTCTTTGTTTACACAAATCATACCAACTAACTCATCCTGACCATCCTCGTCCAGTGCCATACCACGTACACCTGTAGCTGTACGACCCATTTCACGCACTTTAGATTCGTGGAAACGAATTGCACGACCATTTCGGTTAGCCATCAACACTTCCGCGTTTCCGTCGGTCAGACGAACTTGTATTACCTGATCATCCTCACGAATAGTAATCGCATTCACACCATTTTGACGTGGACGAGAATAAGCTTCGAGTGAAGTTTTCTTGATTACACCATTTTTAGTGGCAAAAATCAGATAGTGCGATTTAGTATATTCCGGATCGTTCAGACCTTTTACACGAATAAAGGCATTCACTTTATCATCACCATCGATGTTAAGCATATTTTGAATAGCACGACCCTTCGAATTCTTGCTTCCTTCAGGAATATCGTATACTTTCAACCAGTAACATTTACCTTTCGATGTAAAGAATAACATGGTGTTATGCATCGAAGCAGGATAAATATATTCAATAAAGTCTTCGTCACGCGAATCACTTCCCTTTGAACCTACTCCACCACGACCCTGAGCCCTGAATTCAGTCAATGCTGTGCGTTTAATGTATCCGAGATGGGAAATAGTGATAATCATTTCATCATCAGCATAGAAATCTTCAGGATTGAATTCTTCAGAAGAATAAACAATTTGTGTACGACGAGCGTCGCCATATTTTGCTTTTACTTCCAACAATTCATCTTTTATGATTTGCATACGAAGTTCTACTTTTTCGAGAATTTCTTTCAAACCGGCAATTAATTTCATTACCTCTTCGTATTCTGCACGAAGTTTGTCCTGTTCCATGCCGGTAAGTTGACGCAAACGCATTTCAACAATAGCACGAGACTGAATTTCAGACAATCCGAAGCGCTCCATTAAGCGTGTACGAGCTTCATCGGGAGTTTTTGAATCACGAATAATCCGAATTGCTTCATCAAGATTATCCAGAATAATCATAAAACCTTCCAATAAGTGAGCGCGCTTTTCAGCCTCACCAAGTTCATATTGTGTGCGACGAATAACTACTTCGTGACGGTGTTCTACGAAATAATGAATCAAATCTTTCACGTTCAACATGCGTGGACGACCATGTACCAATGCAATATTATTTACGCTGAATGATGATTGCAATGCTGTGTATTTAAACAGTTTATTCAGCACAACACTTGAATTGGCATCACGCTTAACATCTACAACAATACGCATACCTTCACGGTCAGATTCGTCATTGATATGGGCAATACCTTCTACTTTTTTATCTTCAACCAAAGCAACCACAGCCTTGATTAGTTCAACCTTGTTTACCTGATAAGGGATTTCGTTTATGACGATTTTTTCACGTCCCTGAGCATCCGCTTCAATCTCCACTTTGGAACGAACTACAATACGTCCACGTCCCGTCTCAAATGCTTCTTTTACACCGGCATACCCGTAGATAATACCACCGGTAGGAAAATCGGGAGCTTTGATGTATTTTAATATCTCTGAAATTTCAATTTCATTGTTATCAATGTAAGCTATGGTTGCATCAACGACTTCAGTCAGATTATGAGGAGCCATATTGGTAGCCATACCAACTGCGATACCCGATGAACCGTTTACCAGCAAATTGGGTATACGACTTGGCAAAACGGTAGGTTCTTTCAGCGTATCATCAAAGTTCAATTGAAAATCAACGGTGTCTTTGTTTATGTCAATCAACATATCTTCGGACAGTTTGCGTAAACGTGCTTCGGTATAACGCATAGCAGCAGGGCTATCACCATCTACCGAACCAAAGTTACCTTGTCCATCAACCAATGGGTAACGCATAGACCAGTGCTGAGCCATACGAACCAACGTACCATAAATGGAGGAATCGCCATGCGGGTGATATTTACCCATCACTTCCCCAACAATTCTAGCAGATTTTTTATAGGGTTTATCGGAGTTATTTCCCAATT
>Ga0302273_1000781_pt1 | contig 13871 bp, 8 predicted proteins | sample III_Bog_N1_3_FD_198774 | JGI IMG/M metagenome (GOLD analysis project Ga0302273, IMG submission 198774) | Peat permafrost microbial communities from Stordalen Mire near Abisko, Sweden - III_Bog_N1_3 | ecosystem: Environmental > Terrestrial > Soil > Wetlands > Peat | place: Sweden: Abisko... | reverse complement strand
TGAAGTATCGGAAGGAAACCACGCCCCCTTGAGAGAAAAATCCCTAAACAAAAAGGGGAGCAAAAGCTCCCCTTCCATTCTCTCAATTTGAGTCAGGCCTTAGCGCAAAGGAGGCAGCAATAGACGCTGCTTGGCGCCCTGGGCATCTTGAAGCTCAACAAAAAGCATACCGGACTGACGCAGCGGTGGAACAGCACTTAAAAGCGTCGTGCTCCCCATTTCCTGAGCCATAACCATCTGGTCTTGCTGAACTTGCTGCCCCTGGAGATTGAAGACTCGAACTAAGTACCTCTGCCCAGGCTGGGCGACTTGGCTTGAAACCCGCAAGCCTTCACCGGTCCAGGTGGTGGCTGCACCATGCACGCTTTGGCCATGAATGCCTACGGCGGAGGTTAGCGCAACGGTTGTTGTCGCACCACTCAAGTCCGTGCGCCCGCCCACACTAAGTGTGATCGTCACATTCTCCGTGGCGAAAGCTTTGAGCTTGCGCATCGTACTCGGCGTCCACTGAAAATCAATGGTGTCAGTGGTGAAGGAGAGCGAAGTGTAGGTTGCGCCCGACGTTGCTCCGGTCATGTTCAGCGTCCAGGATGCACTCTTGCTGAGCTTGCCCGTGACCCGAATTGTGCCCGTGGTCGCGCTAGTGCTTGGCGATGCGCTCAGAGGCGTCGTCATCTTTGTGGACGTGTCCACAACTGCTGTCGGATGCTTCAAGTCATCCCACACGTTCCAGGCGCGCCCATTCATGGCAATGCAACCAATCAGACCCAGAGACTGGGCGAAATAATTTTTCTGGGGCGCATCATCATACGTCGTAAAATAAGGATGCTGCTTTAGAGGGGCTGCAAGAAGCGATGTAATGATCGTAAAGGCTTTTTGCGACACCGCATCCGAAGCAGCGGCCCCACGAGCAGCGGTTCCCCACATAGCCTCGGTCATGGGAGGCTCATAGGCATCGTTAGTCCAACCGTCGCCACTGCTGCAGGTGTTTGACGTTTTCCATCCGCACAATTTTGCACCAGAGACGGAATACATTCCAGGAGAACTATTCAAAACGGTCCCGCCGTTCCAAACACCTTTGCACCAGGCAATGGCCTCGGCGTCCTTGTTCCACAGCGCCGCCATGCCCATGCGATACGGAACGCGAATGGCGTCAAAACCCATGTCGAAGTTGTTGGGTGACGAAGTGCCGCCGCTTGGCGTGCCGCCATTTGCACTGCTGAAGTTGCGCGCCATGCCCTTGGAAGCATTGGGCTGTGCATTGATGAATGCGTAGGCTCCCGCCTTGGCCTTCGTCCAATCCATGCCCGAGACGCCGTTGGAATCGCCGAAATCCTTGAAAATCGGGTACCACTGCGGCATATGATAGCTGGGATTGCGAATTCCATCGCCTGCGCCAGGCCAAGAATTGATCCGATAGTTGCTGTTCACATCAATAAAATTCTTGATGAGAGACTGCAGGATGATCTTCGCTTTGGACTTGTAGGTGTTTCCACCGGTCGAATAACTCTTCCAATAGCCTTTATCCACCAAAGCTGAAGCAAAAATGAGAGCTCCACAGATGTCGAAGTCTGCATCGCCTGCGTAGTTGGGATCGCTGGGTGTCCACCGGTACCATCCCGAGCCACTGTTCCACAGAGAATTCTCTGTAGCGGCCCAAACGGAATTGAAGGTTGCTTGGTCATTCATCCAGACGGACATGAGCATGGCATAGGACTGCCCTTCCGAGATCGTCCTCGCGTTGCCACTGGGGTCTTTTCCCAGCACAAGGCCACCATTCAAAAAATCCGTCTTCCACTGCGCCCAATGGATTGTCAAAGCCGTGTCCCAGCCAGCCACTGCAGCAGGGTACTTGTTGTAAGGCTCATCGTACGGAAGAAATTTCGCGGCATTTGCAGAACATGCTAGCCCTGCGATCAAGCCAATAAACAAAGGTCGTTTCATACGCATTGGGCACCTCGAGTGGATCGTGGTGAAGATTTGGTTTTGATTAAGACAAATGTCGCACTTCGCAAGTGCGCAAGTGCGCTCATAGACAGCATCTATAAATACACCCGTAAAGAACTTTGCAAAGGACGTTCTCCACCTGAAGCGAAAAAAGCGCTTCCTCTCTACGTAAGTTGCAAAGCGACAGCAAAATGTTCAAAAAAAAAGGGATGCCATTAAGGCATCCCCAACAAGAATTGGGCAAGAGCCCTATTAGTGCGTGACGGCCAGCGGAGTAACCATGCGGTTGCCGCTTTCGCCGCGAACGATCACCATGTAGGAACCACTCTGCAGCTTGACCGGGTAGCTCATGCCATTGGCGACAGGAGCCGCCTGGAAGGAAGCTACGCGCGAGCCGTTCATGCGAACCACGTCGACCTTAGCAGAAGCACCCTTGACCGAGTAGGTCAGCACCAAGCCATTGTTGTAGCTGGCATGGAAGGAAGCAAAGCCAGCGCGCGGAGCAATGGCAGCATTCGGGTCATCGCAGACATCCGTTGCAGGATCGCACTCAAGTGCGGCAACTTCAGCGCTGTCCACACCGTAGAGGGTGACCGCACCGATGCCAAAGGTGTTGGGGCCCGAAGTCAAGACCGTCTTCTGGTCTTCGACCTTCATTTCCCAGCCGAGCTTGGTCATGTAATCAGCCGTGAAGGCAGTGACGTTGCCGCCCAGATTGTTGGTGACGTACCAGGAAGGCTGCTTGAGGGCAGTGAAATCGACACAGATTGTCGTACCGAACTGCGTGACAGGAATGGCCGCGGCGTAGGTCTCGGCATCGCCGACGGTCTTCTTGCCGACCTTGAAGTTGATTACAGGCACCTTGGCCGCGTCGAAAGAGCCACCCAAATCGCTAGGCCCATACAGCGTGAAGCCGAAGGCGCTAAAGCCGGTGGAGGAAAGATCCAGAGGCTTGTAGCCATCGCCGCGCCCCAAGCCAACACCGATGGTCGCCCAGCCGGCATAGGGATGGAAGTGGAAGGTGGAGGTCGGAACTTCCTTGTTCAGAGTGGCCGTCAGCACTGCGGCACCGGTAGTGGCGTTCGGAGTCCAGGCCTTGGCGGTCCCGATATTAATGGTGGACATACCCGTGGCCGAGTCATCCACCTTGGTGGAGCTAGTGTCGGAGAAAACGTACCAATAGTTGCCTTCCGCGCTTAGGGTGTTGTCCTCCTTCACGGCGTCGAAGTGGTCGATGCGGAACGACTTGGAGGCCGCCGCGCAAGCCGTACTCGTGATGTCTGGGTACTTGCTGGCACCCACGATGTTGATGTCCTTGATGTAAAAGTCACCTTTGGCACCAACGGTCGGGCCAGTCTTGCCTTTATTTCCAAAAGTGAAGTTGTCCGGCTGGAAGTTGAGATTATCCACAGCCGTGCCGATGTTGATGGTATTGGCCGCGTCACTCCACCCCGTGGTCAAGCAATCGCCCGCACATTCTTTGTACCAGCTCGCCATTGCGATGGCGGTGAGGTCGACCGTGTACTGCTTCCAGCTACTGGTGATTGAGAAGTCGACGCTCGTGAGCGCCGCATTGGCGGCAGTCGTCGTTGCATCGTAGAGTTTGGAACCGATGATGACGTGGATGATGTTGTCCGCACTCGACTTGGCGTAGAAGGTGATGGCCGTGGCCTTAGAAAGGTCCTTGGTCTGCCAATCGGTGGTGATGGGCACCAAAAGTCCGGCGGTAGCACCATAGTCTGCGGTAGTAGGACCCATCGCGACAGAGTAGTTAAGGCCAACCGCGCTATCGGTGGTCAGGTAGGTGGTGTAGGTCGAGTTGTCCGTGCCGTGGTACCCGGTCACGCCCGTCAAGCCTTTGACCGAAGTGGCACCGGTGTCGGTCATGGCGCTCTTCAACGTCTGCGCAGGAAATGTGATGGGAAGATCTGCTCGCGCCCCTGTTGCCAGGATAGAACCCGCGATCAGACCCAGAGCTAGTTTACGCATATGCGACTCCTGAGTTGTGGTGGTGTGGTGGTGTCTCTAAGTTTCGGAAATGTATGTCGGAGGTGCGGATCTCGCAAGGCGTTTCCAACCCAGCACTTCCGCACATTTATTTAGTCGCAGCCGTGATCGCCTAGGTTCAACCGAAACGATCAATTTGCGGACAATGCTACAGGAATGCTGATACGGGAGGTTCCGCTCTCCAAAAGAACCCAGCCGACACTGCGGAGAGGCGGAAGGCTCAATTGGGTTGCGCCATTGGCAACAGAAACCCGTGCCATCTCGCGCCCTTGGGCGTTCACTAGACGAGCCACGGCCCAAGTCTGCCCTTGCGGCAAATCGACCACAATGGCTGACGCGGTGGCTCGGGCCGAAAGACGCCCCGCCAGCGATGCCGAAGCAGCAATGGCCACCGGAATCGGATTGTAAGAAATCGGCATCTTGACAAAGGTAAAGTTTGAAAGGGCACTGATGCTTCCCTTAACGTCAACCTTCAAAACGTGAGACCCAGTCGTGGTCTTGGTTTTAAAAGTGTCCGTGATCGTCGTCCAAGCCGTGCCAGAAGGCACCTTCATGGTATCCAGCGCGGTGCCATCCCAGGAAAACACCAAGTTCCCGCCTCCAGAGGCCGGCTTGACCCGCGCCACGACCTTCAGGTAGAAGTTGATGTTGGAAATCAGATAGTAGCTGGCACTGGAACCGCTCGCGACGCTCAACATACCGTGGGAGCCACCATCCGTCGAGGCGGCGGAATCCGCCTTGGTGCCGTCATAGTTCGAGGTCGCAAACACGGTGTCCGACGGGATGCTCATCGTATCGGGAATGCGGGGCAAGGTATAGGCGCTTTGCTTTCCCTGCAGCCACGTGCGGACAAAGTTACCGGAAGTGGTGAGATCCGACGTCGCCCAACTACCAGTCTTAGCGGCGGCACGTAGCAAGGCCGCAGATCCTTGCACCGTGGTAGAGGAGGAGTTGCTCGGATCTAACAACTGATTACTGACTGCCCAATTGCAAGAAGAGACCTTGTTCGTCTCCAAAAGATTCAGCCAAGTGGTGCTGTTGCCAGTACTGACGTTGGAGGCACCATCGGCGGAAGTCGTACCCCACTCGCTGATGAACACCGCGCGCCCCATGCCCAAGGCAGAGGTCACGTTCGAACGATAAGCGTCGTGGGCGCTTGCCCCGGCGTAAAAGTGCAGCGTATAGGCAACGTTTCCGGCCGGGTCGGTGACGGCTGGGGTCAAGTTCGGCTGGGAAGACCAGCTAGGACTCCCGACCAGCACCACATTCTTTGCGCCTTGAGCTCGGATGGCTGCAATGACCGCATTATGGTAGGTGACCAAATCATTCCACCCCGGGCCATTGGGCTCGTTGAATGTCTCAAAGATAACGTTGGGAACATTCCCATATTTCTTGGCGGCCAGGGTGAAGAACGTCACGGCTTCGGATTGATGAAGCTGCTCAGCATGCCAGTCCAGGATCACATACAGGCCTTGCCTGATGCAGATATCCACCATGTTGAAGGCACGCTGGGCATTTATCGAGGTGGTGGGAGTGGCCCCTCCTGACAGATCTTCCAGGTACGAAGTGTTGCCGGTAGGTGCGTTCTTCACATGCTCGATTCCCAGAGGAACGCGCACGATTGCAGCCTTCCAGTCACCCAAAAGCGTCTGCGCCACACCTGCGTTGTAGAAACTGTTGCCGTCCGGCTCGCTGCTCCAGAACATGCTGACGCCCCGCAAGATCACAGCAGAGCCAGTGGAATCCACCAATTGCCCATTCTTGATGCTGAGGGTGCCATGCGTCGCTACCGGGGTCAGGGCATAGGAAGCACCGAGGCTCAGCAGAACCGCACATGCCAAAGTCCGTAATCTCATGACAACCTCCAATGGGCCATAGACATCTGAAATGCAACAAAATACTGCCCCCCCACCAGGGAGGCCATTACCTTGCTTTCAATCTAGGTCGCAAAGCCAAGGCGCGCGGTTCGTTTCCATCTGGCAAAAAAATGCTCGTTGACAAGTCGAACACCACCCGCCCAGGCCCCATCACTCCAGAATTTACCCCTTCACGCGTTCGACATACTCGCTGGTGCGGGTGTCGATGCGGATTTTTTCGCCGTTTTCTACGAACAGAGGGACCTGGATCTGGGATCCGGTTTCCAGAGTGGCCGGCTTGAAGGGGGTGTTGGTCGTGTCGCCCTTGATGCCCGGCTCGCAGTAGGTGATCACAAGGTCCACAAACGTGGGCGGAGTGATGGCGATGGGCTGACCATTGAAGAAGAGGACCGTGCACTTCATCTCGGGAAGCAGGAAGGGGATGGCTTCTTCGGTCTGGACCTTGTTGAATTCGAGTTCCTCGAAGGTCTCGGTATTCATAAAGTGCCAGATCGAGCCGTCAGTATAAAGGAACTGGACCTCGGCTTCCTCGATATTGGCCTCTTCCAGCTCTTCGCCGGACTTGTAGGTACGCTCCAGGGTACGGCCATCGGTGAGAGCCTTGAGACGGCAGCGCAAAAATGCCTGGCCCTTGCCCGGCTTTACGAAGTTCACTTCCGTGAAGACGTAAGGAGTGCCCTCGACGACTACGCGGGTGCGCTTGCGCCACAGATTGGAAGGAAGCATGCCCATATCGGCCTAATTCTCCTGCTATTGGTTATGAAAGGTGAGTGTGGCAATGTAGCTCATCGGCGAGTTCTGCGGAGGTGCGCCTGGCAAAGCGAAAAGAGGAGTTCTCGCGGCCTGCGCAAAGTTGCTAACGTGAAGACATGGAATCAACGTCAGAGACCGGGGACGAAGCCAGCCCGGAAATTCACCAGAAGATGGTGCATGATCTGCATGCCATCCTGGAATCTTCTCGCAAACCGCTGGAGAGGATCGGACGTTGGGTGCTGGGGCGACACACCCTCTTCGGCCACGAGCACATCTCAGCTTACGACTCCAAGAGCGGCTGCTGGATCGTGGAGCGGCTGGACGATGCGCCAAATTCTGTCTACGCCATCGGGCCGGAGCTTCCCATCAAGCACTGCTCATCCTGGACGGAGGCACGACTCTTCGTGCTGGTGAGCGGAGCGGCGGCGGAAGTCCCGGGCGATCACGACATCCTTCCCTATCGGCTACAGATCCTGGCGGAGAAGGAAGGGCGGTAACCTCACCCCCGGCCTGCTAATGCGGCAGCAACTCGCAACATGAGACGCCGGTTCCCGCCTCACCCCGCCTGCGCGCAGCGCAGGCACCCCTCTCCCGCTAGACGCCGGAGAGGGGGCAACATGGAGTGCCGAGTTAAGTACTGGATACTCTGGATGCCGTCAGGTGCCGGTTAGAAACGGGGAGATTGCCTTGATTAGGGCAATTCTGGACAAGCCTGCGACACGGATACGTAGGACACATAAGCCTTGCCCTTGCATCCAGATGTCTCGCTCTTCATCCTTTGCCCGCTGTTCTTCGCATTCATGGATGCCTCCATCGATTTCGAGCACGAGACGCAGTACGTCGCAGTAGAAATCGGCAACAAAGGGGCCTAGCACTTGCTGACGGCGAAATTTTAAGCCAAGCATTCGCCTGTCACGCAGAAATTCCCATGCCACCTGTTCGGAGGGCGTCGGCTTTGACTTCAAGGCACGGGCATTCTCTAGGCGCTTTTGCTCCACAAAGGAGAAGGAAACCTCATCCTCGATGCATAGCGCAATGAGCTGCTGGCTCTGGCCTCACCCCCGCCCGCTAACGCAGTAACAGATCGCAACATGAGACGCCGGTTCCCGCCTCACCCCGCCTGCGCGCAGCGCAGGCACCCCTCTCCCGCTAGACGCCGGAGAGGGGGCAACATGGAGTGCCGGGGATACGATGGAGGTTACTTCATGGCTTCGAGCTCAACGCCGCGGGTTTCGGTGACGCCCTTCCAGACGAAGAAGATGCTTATGAAGGCAAAGAAGGCGTAGATGCTGTAGGCTCCGCCTAGGCCGATCCCGGAAGCCAAAGGCGGGAAGGTGATGCTCACGGCGAAGTTCGCGAGCCACTGGAAGAGGCCGCACAGCGCCAAGGCGGCACCACGAATGCGGTTGTTGAACATCTCGCCAAGCATGACCCACATCACCGGACCCCAGCTCATGCCGAAGAAGACGATGTAGAGGTTGGCCGCCCCGAGAGCCGTCCAGGCGCCGATGCCGGATAGCGAGGGCTGACCGCCCACCACAGGAGCGGTGGCAAAGGCGATGGCCATGGCAAAGAGCGAAGCGAACATGCCAAGGCTTCCGACCAAGAGTAGAGGCTTGCGACCCAAACGATCTACCGTGGCAATGGCGATGAGGGTGGTCGCGATGTTGACGATGCTTGAGAAGACGTTGAGCATCAGCGAGTCTTGCTCGGAAAAGCCTACGGAACGCCAGAGAGCACTGCCGTAATAGAAGATCACGTTGATGCCGACCAATTGCTGCAACACGGCCAGGCCCAAACCCGACCACACCACCGGATGGATGCGACGCAAACCCTTGGCGCCTTCAATGAGGACATCGGAGAGGCGCGGATTGCGCTTGCCGCGCAGCGAGGCCTGAATCTCTGCGGCCCGGCCAATGGCTTCGTCTCCCTGGAGACGCAGCAGGATGACTTCAGAATCTTCGATGCGGCCTTTGGCCACCAGATGACGCGGGCTCTCGGGGATGCAAAGGGCCGCAGCACCGTAGACCAGTGCCGGAATCGCCTCGACCCAGAACATCCACTGCCATGCATGGGTGCCGAGCCAGAAGGTACGGCTGGCGCCGCCGGAGAGACGCACGATCACGAAGTTGCTAACCAAGGCAGCAAAGATGCCGAGCACGATGGCGAACTGCTGGAGACTCCCTAAGCGACCGCGCAAACGGGCCGCTGCGGTCTCGGCAATGTAGGCCGGAGCAATGACGCTGGCGGCGCCTACCCCGATGCCACCCACCACGCGCCAGAAAATGAAGTCGTAGATGCCAAAGGGCGCCCCTGAACCAATGGAACTCGCGAAGAAAAGCGCCGCGGCGCCGACCATGCAGGGCTTGCGGCCGAAGCGATCCGCGAGCTGGCCAGCAAAGAAAGCACCGCCAGCGGCGCCCAGAAGCGCCAGCGACACGGCCAATCCGATCAGCCAGTCGCCGGCACCAAAGTGCTCCTTGAGGGCGAGCACCGCACCGTTGATCACGGCGGTGTCGAACCCGAAGAGAAAACCACCCAGGGCGGCTGCCCCGGCGATGAGCAGCATGTAAACGATCGAAGGCTTAGCCATGATCTGTCCCCCCTTTTTTTGTGATCCCAGACACATGAAGCTACAGGTGTTGGAGGACAGAAGTCAAGCGCTGCAGAAGAAATAGGCGTTCAGAAATGAAATGATTTGCAATCGCCCCGCCGATGCAATGCTGTGCCGCTTTACACACATCACCCCGTTCGTTAGCACAGCAGTAACTCGCAGCATGATGCCGTGCCGGTTTTAAGCCTCACCCCGCCGGCGCGTAGCGCCGGCACCCCTCTCCTGCCTGACGCAGGAGAGGGGGCAACATGGAATGCCGGCGAAAACAAAAGCAACACAGCAGCGCGGCACAACACGCGCCAGGGACGGTTCGGCATGGCTCACCGTAAATGCCGCCCGCAGGGACGGGACACCCGCCCACGCCTCGCCCACACAAACGGGGAAGGCGGGGGGCCGGCAGGCAGCCCGGCGACGCCGCAGGCGGCGGGCGCCCATACCAATGGGGTTTAAAACGAGAGCTGGGGGTAAAGGATGCCGGACCAGTAGAATTCCCAGGCGAAGGAGCCGAAGCTGTATTCGCGGGTGCCAATGCGGAACACCGCGCCGCCAGCCTGGGGATCCGGACGCGGCGGACAGCGGTTGGAGCCGAGGTTGTAGACCGTCATCACGATTTCGGGACGGCGGGAGAGATCTATACCGGCGGCGGCCCAGCGGCGCAGGATGCCCTTCATGCAGAGGGCCGCGTAAAGGTAGGCCCAGGCGTGGTCCGGGGACTTGAGGCGCGATGCCAGAGAGTCGTCTGATACGGAATCGATCAGAGGGCGATCAGCCGAAGGAAGCCACGCCGAGGTGGCGCGCAGCGTCTCGGGCTTGATGCCGGTGACGCCCATGGAAAGGTTGCCGGCCGGGACGAAGCGGGCAAAGATTTGTTTGTAGGCCTCGCGGAAGGACTCGGTGCGGCGCAGCTGCTCGCAGATGGCGGGAAGCGCCACCAGACGAGCCGGAAGTCCAGTTTTTGCGGCGGCGGCGCGAATGGCGGGAAGGTCAGCGGCAACGGCCAGGGCACAGGAATCCCAGGCGGGATCGTGGGCCCAGAGAAAGACATTTCCTGTCACGGGCACCGATGCGGCGGAGGTGGAATCAATGACCAAGAGCATGGCCGACACCAAGGGGCCGTCACCGCTATCAGAAAGTACCCGCCAGACGAGCTGGGCGTTCTCGGGGGCGTGAGCAAGAAGCGACTCGATGCGACGGCGAGTGGCGATCTGGTCCTCTAGGCCGGCACGGATGTCGCCGGAGCGGAAGACCTGGCCGAAGGTGCGGCGCTCGATGCGGCTCGGCGCGTTGGTCCAGCCAAGCGTCACGGCAAGCCAAGTGCCGCCAAGGATTAGAAGCGCAAGTACGGGAAGGAAGAGCAGAACCCAGAGCGGAGAACGGCGACGACGCGGCGACGGAGCAGGCTTTTGGGCGCGCTCCTGCAGGAGATTCCAGGCCGTCCAGGCGGCCGCCTTGCGGTCGGGGATGGCGGCAATGCGCGTCAGAAACTGTCGTAGCGACTCGTCGGCCTTAGGGTCGAGGCGGCGCAGCAGCGAGCCATCGGCCACGGCGCGCACAAGCAAGGCGGATTCGGGCGGAGCCGCGCCCTGGAAGAAGGCGGCAAAGCCGGCCGCCAGAGCGTCCAGATCCCTAGGCGCATCCACCGAAACGGAGGACGTCAGCGCGCATCCTGCGGAAGCAGGGCCTCACGTGCGAACTTGCGGACCGAGAGGAGATCCGTCTTGCCGGTGGGCATGAGCGGTAGCTCCTCGGCATGCACGAACATGCTGGGCTTGGGACGCCACAGCGGCGGAAGCGTGCTGTCGTGGCTCAGGTGATCAAACAGCTCGGACAGTTTCTGTTGCGAAAGCGTCGTCACCACCGCGAGCTGCTCGCCCTTGGCCGGGTGCGGGAGACCGACCACCGCGAAGGCGCGCTCGACAAGGCCGGAGAGCATCTGGAGCTCTTCTTCTACCCGCATGTGGGGCACCATCTCGCCGCCGATCTTGGAGAAGCGCGACACGCGGTCGGTGATCTGGATGAATCCCTGGGGAGTGACCCGGACGATGTCGCCGGTGACGTACCAACCGTCGTGGAAGGCCTTTTCTGTGGCCTCGGGATCATCCAGGTAGCCCTTCATCACGATGGCTCCCTTGACCAGCAGCATGCCCTCTTCACCGGGCGGCAGCACGCGAGAAAAGTCGTCGCGATCTACCACCCGCACCGCCACGCCCGGGACCGGCATTCCCACGGCATGTTCTAGGGTGCCGCGCTGGACTACCGTCTGGCCGACAAGATCTGTCCCTTCCCAGTCGGGGCTGTTCACGGCGATGATGGGCGAGCACTCCGTCGCTCCGTAGCCTTCCCGGATGGAGCCTCCCTGCATGTCGTGCCAGAGCTTGCGCAACTGGTCGGAGAGCTTCTCGGCGCCGCTGATGATGTGGCGAAGCGTTCCGAGCTTCTCGCGGGGATTGCGGCGCAGGTAGTTCTCCAGGAACGTGGGCGTGCTGATGATGATGGTGCCCTTGGACGCCTCAATGAGATCGCCCACGGCCTTGGCCTCAGTGGGATTGGGATGATAGACCGCCGAGATGTGGTCGAAGATGGGGAACCAGATAGTGCCCGTAAAGCCGTAAGCGTGGAAGAAGGGAAGCGCCCCGACCATCACGTCGTCGTCGAGGAAGCGGTAGATGCGGCGCAAGCCCTCGACGCTCCCGAGAATGTTGCCGTGGGTCAGCGGGATTCCTTTGGGAAGGCCCGTCGAACCCGACGAGAAGAGGATGGTCGCCACGTCGTCACGACACACCTTGCGCCGCGCGAAGTGACGGCAGGCGAAAGGAATCGGGGCAAGCAATCCGTAGAAAGCTCCCTTCAGCTTGTGGCGGGTCTGCAGGAGTCCTGTCAATTCTTCGGCAAAGAGCATTCCCGGCTCAGCTTCGCGACCGAGCTTTTCAAGGAAGACCTTGGAAGTGATGATGGTGTGAATTCCGGCCTTGGCACAGGCGTTCTCGTAAGCCTCTTTAGACGCGGTGTAATTGAGGTTCACCGGGATCCGGCCCGAGAGAGTGAGCGAGATGTTCATGAGCGCCCCGGCAGCGGTGGAGGGGAACAGCAGTCCCACCCTCTCGCCCGGCTCGAAGCGCTCATTCCAATACTCGGCGATGGCGGCGGCGCGCAAAAGTGCCTGGCGGCGCGTGAGCGAGACGCCGGTCGAATCTCCTAGGAGCTTCTTCGAGGAGCGGCTGCGTGCGACCTCCAGGAAACCGCTGGCAAGCGTCATATTTGGGGGCAGACGGTCGGCGAAGGCCTGGATGGACAATTCCTGCACCGCTTGACGGACTTGCCAGGCGGCCACCGGAGAACTCATCGGCTCTCCAAAGCGCATTTCCACATGCTTGCGCCAACTGACCAGGGTGGGAAGCTGCAAGCGTCCGCCCGGCATGCTGAAGGGGGCCCCGAAGACGCCATCCATGCACATGGGGATGACTGGGACGTCCAGGTCACGCAGCACCACCTCGATGCCGCGCTGAAACTCCTGGATGTAGCCGGTGCGGGAAGGCTGCCCTTCGGCGAAGATGCAGATGACCTGACCGCCCTTGAGCGCCTCGCGGCAATTTTTGACAAATTCTGTCACCGAGCGCAAGCTCCCGGGCGCCACCGGGATGACGCCCATCATGCGGAAGAACCAGTTGGCAAGCGGCCGAGACCACACGTCGTGCAGCATCACAAAGCGCACCCCGCGCGGCGAGGCTGCCTGCACTAAGAGCGCATCCATCAGCGTGACGTGGTTGCAGACGAGCAGCGCCCCGTCGTATTCAGGGACGGCCTCGGCACCGCGCACCTGCAAGCGGAAAAGCAGCCGCATCAGAAGACGCGCCACGGTACGCGAACTCACGTTGGGGAACTTCGCCACCACCACCAGGGTGAGAAGCCAGGCCCAGGCGGCGGCAAAAGCAAGCAGGGCCCGCGAGCTGGGAATGCCGAGAAACGAGGAGGGGATGAGCCGCGAAAAGGCCCAGGCGATGCCCAGCCCCAGCAGCACGGCCGCCGAGTTGGCAAGGCCCATGTAGGTCATGGCGGAACCGAGCCCGCGCTCGCGGCGGCGGGTGCGCCCCTGGATCCAGGCCACCGTGGGAATCTTGAAGAAGCCACTAGCAAAAGCCGCGGCCGCCACCAGCAAGAGAAAGATTCTCGAGGGGAAGGGAAGCAGAGCCGCCGCCGAAAGGCCCGCCGCAAGACCGATGCCGCCCAGAGGCAGGAAGGCAAGCTCGATGCGATCCTTGGAGAAGAGCGCCGCGGCAAAGCACCCTAATCCGAAGGCAGTACCGGCCCCAGCGAGCCCCTCCAGGATTCCAGTGTCGGAAAGATGAAGGACGCGCGTGCCGTGAAGCCAGAGGGAAAGCAGCACCAAAGTGCCGATCATCCAGAAGGAAGCGTTTCCGAGAATCGCAAGGTTGAGACCCCGGCTACCGGAAGCCGACTGCCAGGACTGCTGGAGGTAAGTTACGGGATTTCCCAGCGACGGCGGTGCCTGGTTCGGAGCGGCTTCGCGCTCGCGCACCCGTACCAAGAGCGAAAGCGCCCAACCGGAGATGGTGGCGGCAAGCCAGATTGCCACGGCCCAGCCGACGCGGTGCTCGGAATGCGAGACGAGTCCGGCAGCCAGGAGGCCCAGCACCACCGAAGTGGAAGCCAGC
>Ga0302273_1000779_pt1 | contig 13935 bp, 14 predicted proteins | sample III_Bog_N1_3_FD_198774 | JGI IMG/M metagenome (GOLD analysis project Ga0302273, IMG submission 198774) | Peat permafrost microbial communities from Stordalen Mire near Abisko, Sweden - III_Bog_N1_3 | ecosystem: Environmental > Terrestrial > Soil > Wetlands > Peat | place: Sweden: Abisko... | reverse complement strand
GCCACCTAATTGACTTTTAAGGAATCGTGATGAGTTTGAAATGCGGCATTGTTGGCTTGCCCAACGTCGGAAAATCCACCCTGTTCAACGCACTGACCAACGCAGGCATTGCGGCAGAAAACTACCCCTTTTGCACCATCGAGCCCAATGTCGGCATCGTCGAAGTGCCTGACGAGCGGCTTGATGCGCTGTCGGCTATCGTGAACCCGCAAAAAGTCCAGCGCGCCATTGTCGAGTTCGTCGATATCGCCGGTCTGGTCGCAGGCGCCAGCACCGGCGAAGGGCTGGGCAACAAATTCCTCGCGCACATCCGCGAAACCGACGCCATCGTCAACGTGGTGCGCTGCTTTGAAGACGACAACGTGATTCACGTCGCGGGCAAGGTCGATCCGATTGACGACATCGAAGTCATCCAGACCGAGCTGTGCCTGGCCGATTTGGCCGCCGTTGAAAAAGCCCTGCACCGCGTCGGCAAACTGGCGCGCTCGGGCGACAAGGATTCGGCCAAGCTGGTCGCCATCCTCGAAAAATGCCAGGTTGCGCTCGACCAGGCCAAGCCAGTGCGCACGCTGGATTTCAGCAAGGACGAACTGCCGCTGCTGCAACAATTTTTCCTGATCACCGCCAAACCGGCGATGTTCGTCGCCAACGTGGCCGAAGACGGTTTTGACAACAACCCGTTCCTGGATCGTCTGAAAGCCTTCGCCGAGTCGCAAAAAGCGCCAGTGGTGGCCATCAGCGCCAAGATGGAAGCCGAAATGGCCGAAATGAGCGACGAAGACCGCCAGATGTTCCTCGAAGAACTCGGCCAGAGCGAGCCGGGCCTGAACCGCCTGATCCGCGCCGCGTACAAATTGCTCGGCCTGCAAACCTATTTCACCGCTGGCGTGAAAGAAGTGCGCGCCTGGACGATTCACGTCGGCGACACCGGCCCTCAGGCCGCTGGCGTGATTCACACCGATTTTGAAAAGGGCTACATCCGCGCCCAGACGATTGCCTTTGACGACTTCATCACCTTCAAGGGCGAGCAGGGCGCCAAAGACGCGGGCAAGATGCGCGCCGAAGGCAAAGATTACGTCGTCAAGGATGGCGACGTGATGAATTTCCTGTTCAGCTCTTGAGCACTGCCATGAACGAACCGGTACGCCTTGCCAAGCGCCTGGCCGACATGCTGGCCTGCTCCCGCCGCGAGGCCGAGCAGTACATCGAAGGCGGCTGGGTCAGCGTCGATGGCGTGGTGGTCGAAGAGCCGCAGTTTCGCGTGCTGAACCAAACGGTGGCGCTGTCGCCCGACGCCAGCTTGCTGGCGCTGACGCCGGTGACGATGCTGCTGCACAAGCCCGCTGCTTATGAAGCTGCCGAAGCGGTGGCGGCTGGCACTGCTCGCGTTGACGCGGGCGCTGGTCCTGCCGGTGCCCGCGCTGGCGCCAGCGTTCAAACGGCGGCCCAGTTGCTGGTCGCCGCGAATCACTCGCCGGCGGATCGCTCGGGCATTCGTCCGTTGAAAAAGCATTTTTCCAGCGCCGAGATGGTGACGCCGCTGGCTACGCCCGCCAGCGGTCTGGTGATTTTCACCACCGACTGGCGCGTGACGCGCAAGCTGCGCGAAGACGCCCGGCTGCTGGAACATGAAGTCGTGGTTGAAGTCAGCGGCGATATCAAGCCCGGCGGCCTGGAGCGGCTGAACCGCGTGGACCACGGGTTTACCTACCGGGGCGCGCTGCTGCCGCCCGCCAAGGTCAGCTGGCAAAGTGAAGCGCGGCTGCGCTTTGCGCTGAAAGGCGAGGTGCCGGGGCAAATCGCCTATATGTGCGACAGCGTCGGCTTGAAAATTACGGCGATGAAACGGCTGCGCGTGGGCCGCATGTCACTGAGCCAGCTGGCGCCGGGGCAGTGGCGCTATTTGATGCCTTACGAGCGGTTTTGAGTCGTAGCGGCCGCCTCACCAGAATGAGCGATATAAGGTCTGCCGCGATTTTTGCTGCTAAATTGATTTTCTGTGCGGAGTTCTATCCTGCTGCCTAACGCGGGTGTCAACCTTGGCGTATTACTTGCGCTTGTTGACTACGCGGTTAAGCGAAGACTAAGATTCTGGCATCTCAAGCTGGGGGAACGCAATGACAGTCAGGCAGCGCAAGCTGGTGCGGAGTTGGATCGGGCTCTTGCTCGTGTTTGCCGTAGCCCTCGTGTTTGACGACTTTATCGCAGCCAATGCATCGTGGCTCAGGTTCATTCTCGTCCCGTTCATCGTCACTTTTTCGATCCAGCGGGAGCATGGCGCGTCCGGTTTTAGCTATTCCTTGGATGAACTCGCCGATTCCTACTCATGGCTCACAGTTTGGATGGGCCTGTGCGCAATTTTCTTTTTTGTGGGGGCCATCTACGTGACTCGCTCCCGCATAGACTTGATAGAAGTCATTGGATTTAAGGTGGTGGTGCTGTCTTTCATCGCCTTTTTGGGGCCGTTCGTGATCTTGGGTGAGAGGGAACGCTACAGAAACTACGGGGCTTTTCCTCCGCGCATCTGAATCTGGATGGAAGTTTTCAGGTTATACGCGAATTTTTAAATCCCGATGACGCCCGGAAACGCCCAAATCAAGCTGCCGGTCAGCATGAAGTAGCGCAAAAATTTGCCGACGGCCATGTAAGCCAAGCACGGCCAAAACGGAAACTTCAGCCAGCCCGCCACCGCGCACAGCGGATCGCCGACGATGGGCAGCCAAGCGAGCAAACAGGCTTTGGGGCCGAGTTTTCCCAGCCAGTCAATAGCGCGGCTGTGGTGCGCGGAGTGGGTGTATTTATCGGCGACCTTGTGCGCGCCGTAGCCCATCCACCAGTCGAGCGCGCCGCCTAGCGTGTTGCCCGCCGTGGCCACCAGTATCGTCGGCCAGAACAGGTCCGGGTTCAGTTTCACGAGGCCAAACACCACCGGCTCCGAGCCTAGCGGCAGCAAAGTCGCTGAAATAAACGACACGATAAACACCGTACTCAACCCGAGTTCGGGCAGGGCTAACAGTTCGAGCAGGTGTTGAATCCAAGTGGGCATAGGCGGTGAAGTATAGGCAGCCGGGTCGGTCGGCGCGCCGGGCGAAAATTTCGATTCAATTGCCCAAATTTTGGGCAGCTACAATCATGCCTCTTTTTCGGCAACCCCCAGTTTTACCTCCCCCGCTCCATGAACATCGGCCCCTACGTTTTGGCCAACAACCTGTTTGCCGCGCCTATGGCGGGCGTGACGGACAGGCCGTTTCGCCAGCTGTGCAAAGCGCTGGGCGCGGGCTATGCCGTGAGCGAAATGGTGACTTCGCGGCCCGATTTGTGGGACACGCTCAAAACCTCGCGCCGCGCCAGCCACGCGGGCGAACCCGGCCCGATTGCCGTGCAGATCGCCGGAACCGACGCGCCCATGATGGCCGCCGCTGCCGCTTACAACATCGAACGCGGCGCGCAAATCATCGACATCAACATGGGCTGCCCGGCGAAAAAAGTCTGCAGCAAATGGGCCGGATCGGCCTTGATGCAGGACGAGCCGCTGGCGCTGCAGATCATCGAAGCCGTGGTGGCGGCCTGCGCGCCGCACGGCGTGCCGGTCACGCTCAAGATGCGTACCGGCTGGGCGCAGACGCATAAAAACGCGCTTCAGATTGCCCGTGCCGCCGAAAGCGCCGGAGTCCAGATGGTCACCGTGCATGGCCGCACGCGCGAGCAGGGCTACAAAGGGCTGGCCGAATACGACACGATTGCCGCCGTCAAGGCCGCGCTGCGCATTCCGGTGACGGCCAACGGCGACATTGACAGCCCGGAAAAGGCCAGAGACGTGCTGGCCTACACCCGCGCCGACGCGGTGATGATTGGCCGCGCCGCGCAGGGCAGACCGTGGATTTTCCGCGAAATCGGCCATTTTCTGGCGACCGGCAAACACCTCGCCCCGCCGCTGGTGGCCGAGGTCAAGCGCCTGCTGCTCGACCATTTGCAAGACCACTACGCGCTGTACGGCGACTTCACCGGCGTGCGCACGGCGCGCAAACACATCGGCTGGTACGTCAAAACCCTGCCGGGCGGCGAAGCCTTTCGCGCCCGCATGAATCTGCTCGAAGACTGCGCCGCGCAGCTTCAGGCCGTGGGCAGTTTTTTTGATGAACTGGGCCAGCAGATGGACCGCATTCCGCACGCCGCCGACAGCCAAAGCGGTGCAGCCGGGACACCCGCCAACAACGATAAAAATCAGGAGGAAGCATCACGATGAGCCAAACCAACTTGGAAGAATGTGTGCGCGCCAGTCTGGAAAGTTATTTTCAGGATCTGGACGGCATCGCGCCCGACGGCATGTACGACATGATGGTGCGTGTGGTGGAAAAACCGCTGCTCGAAGTGGTGATGCACCACGCCGCGCACAACCAGTCACGCGCCGCCGAATGGCTGGGCCTGAACCGCAACACGCTGCGCAAAAAGCTGGTCGAGCACCAGCTCCTCAAATAATTAACCTTAGAGAAAAACCACCATGAACGCCTTGATTTCCGTTTCCGACAAAACCGGCATCCTTGAATTTGCCCAGGCGCTGCACGCGCTAGGCATCAAGCTGCTCTCGACCGGCGGCACCGCCAAGCTGCTGGCTGACGCGGGCCTGCCCGTGACCGAAGTGGCCGACCACACCGGCTTTCCCGAAATGCTCGATGGCCGCGTCAAGACGCTGCATCCGAAAATCCACGGCGGCCTGCTGGCCCGGCGCGATTTTCCCGAGCACATGGCCGCGCTGCAAGCCCACGGCATTGACACCATCGACCTGCTGGTCGTCAACCTGTACCCGTTTGAAGCGACCGTGGCCAAGCCCGGCTGCACGCTGGAAGACGCGATTGAAAACATCGACATCGGCGGCCCGGCGATGGTGCGCTCCGCCGCCAAGAACTGGAAAGACGTGGGCGTGCTGACCGACGCGTCGCAATACGCCAACGTGCTGGCCGAACTCCAGGCCGATGGCAAGCTGACCGACAAAACCAAATTTGCCCTGTCCGTGGCCGCGTTCAACCGCATCAGCCAGTACGACGGTGCGATCAGCGATTACCTGTCGGCGATTGATTTTGACGCCAGCAGCGCCAGCGCCCTGCCGGTGCGCGCCGATTTCCCGGCCCAGTACAACGGCCAGTTCATCAAGCTGCAAGACCTGCGCTACGGCGAAAACTCGCACCAGCAGGCCGCGCTGTACCGCGACGTGAATCCCGCGCCCGGCGCGCTGGTCACGGCCAAGCAGCTGCAGGGCAAAGAGCTGTCCTACAACAACATCGCCGACGCCGACGCCGCCTGGGAATGCGTCAAGAGCTTTGGCGAAACGGCCTGCGTCATCGTCAAGCACGCCAATCCCTGCGGTGTGGCCGTGGGCGCGGACGCGCTGGAGGCCTACAGCAAGGCGTTCAAAACCGACCCGACCTCGGCGTTTGGCGGCATCATCGCTTTCAACCGCCCCGTGGATCGCGCCGCCGCCGAAGCGGTGAGCAAGCAGTTCGTCGAAGTGCTGATGGCACCAAGCTTCACGCCCGAGGCGCTGGAAGTGTTCAAGTCCAAGGTCAACGTGCGGATTTTGCAAATCGACCTGCCCGCTGACGGCACGCAGGGTCGCAACCAGATAGACATCAAGCGCGTCGGTTCCGGCCTGTTGATGCAGACCGCCGACAACCACGAGCTGACGCTGGCTGACCTGAAAGTCGTCAGCAAGCTCCAGCCGACGCCTGAGCAGCTGCAAGACCTGCTGTTCGCCTGGAACGTGGCCAAGTTCGTCAAGTCCAACGCCATCGTGTTCTGCGCGGGCGGCATGACGATGGGCGTGGGCGCGGGCCAGATGAGCCGCCTCGACTCGGCGCGCATTGCCAGCATCAAGGCCGAACATGCTGGTCTGTCGCTCAAGGGCACGGCGGTGGCCAGCGATGCTTTCTTCCCGTTCCGCGACGGCCTCGATGTGGTGGTGGACGCGGGCGCAAGCTGCGTGATCCAGCCCGGCGGCTCCATGCGCGACCAGGAAGTCATTGATGCCGCCGACGAGCGCGGCGTGGTCATGGTGGTGACGGGCGTGCGCCACTTCCGCCATTGATTTTGGGTTCGGCGCGCTATCGGCACTGACGTGAAAAAAGCGGCTGAGGCCGCTTTTTTTATGGAATGCTTCCCTCTTTTTATTTGGAGCTTAGGGGTGAACCTTCGGGGTTTCAGCTTCATCTTGAGCCGCTTCATCAGCTAACCAAGCATCCAAGTTTGTCCGTTGCTTGGCATCGAACTGCCCAATGCGCAGCACAACGTCTGCCAGCCAGTCATCTTCACAGTAAAAGTAGGTGACACAAACGCCCAGCACTTGCGCCAAATTTCGCGCTATTTCAAATGCCGGTTGATGAATGCCAGTTTCATACCGGCTGATGCGTGCGCTGCTGCATCCCTCATCCAATCCAATCAGAACCCCCAGTTTGTCCTGCGGCAAGCCCATACGCTCACGAGCTTGGCGCAAGCGAACGCCAAAGCAGCAAGACGGTGGAGAGGCTTTTTTGACCATCCGGGGATGGTTCCCATAAGCGGTTGCCTCGTCTCTACGAAAAACGTAGAATGGCTAATGGAATCAATCCATTAGTTGTAAAAAAAATTAAATTCTTATGAAAATTAAAATCGCCTTGCTGTCATCACTTGTTGTTCTTTTTGCTGGTTGCGGTGGAGGCTCAGACGCAACTGGATCAAACTTAACTGAATCCGTTATCGTCAAAGAATCACAAGTTCTCTCAGAAGGAATTTCTGTTAGTTACCCCTTGCCTGCCGGTACCTACACCGCCGAAATTACATCAAGCAACAATGGCGTCAAAATTCAATGGATTGGTAACGCAACTTGTGCTGCCTCTACAGAAGTAAAGTCGTACAGTAATAGCTGCACATTGAGCCAACAAGGTCAATTGAATATTTCAAATCCAACGCTTCTTGGCTTGGGTGGCGATGAAATCGTCACCATCAAAGTAACATCAAGCCATTAACTTGGATGCTGCCCTAAGGGGGAGTTGGTTGAGGTGCGACAGTTTTTGGAAAAAAAACCAAAAAAAGCGGCCTCGGCCGCTTTTTTTGATGGGGCTGGCTTTCAGCCGATGCCGGATGCCGCTTCAGCAGCCTTTGAAAAACCGCGCTGCCGCGTCCACCGTGGCGGCGATGTCTTCATCGGTGTGCGCGGCGCTGACAAAACCGGCTTCATACAGCGCCGGAGCGTAATAGACGCCGCTGTCGAGCATGGCGTGGAAAAAGCGGTTGAAGGCCGGGCTGTCGGTTTTCATCACCTGGCCGTAGTTCTGCGGCAGCGATTCCAGCAGGAAAAAGCCGAACATGCCGCCTTCGCTGTCGCCGCAAAACGGCACGCCCGCCTGATGGGCCGCCTGCGTCAAGCCGCTGACCAGGCTGCGCGTGCGCTCGGCCAGCGCTTCGTAAAAACCGGGTTTCTGGATTTCGCGCAGCGTTGCCAGGCCGCAGGCGGTGGCCACCGGGTTGCCCGAGAGCGTTCCGGCCTGATACACGCCGCCTAGGGGCGCGAGGTGCTCCATCACGGCGCGGCTGCCGCCGAACGCTGCCATCGGCATGCCGCCGCCGATCACCTTGCCCAGCGCCGTCATGTCGGGCTTGAAGCCGGGAATGTGCTGCGCATAGACGCTTTGCGCGCCGCCCAGTGCCACGCGGAAACCCGTCATCACTTCGTCGAAGACCAGCAGCGCGCCGTATTCGGTGCAAAGCTCGCGGCAGCGTTTGATGAAGGGCACGCTGGCGCGCACGAAATTCATGTTACCGGCAATCGGCTCGATCATCAGGCAGGCGATGTCTTTGCCGTGCAGGGCAAAAGCTTCTTCGATTTGCGCGATGTGGTTGTATTCCAGCACCAGCGTGTGCTGCACGACTTCGGGCGGCACACCCGCACTGGTCGGGCTGCCGAACGTGGCGAGGCCGGAACCGGCCTTGACCAGCAGCGCGTCCGAGTGGCCGTGGTAGCAGCCTTCAAACTTGATGATCTTGTTGCGCCCGGTGGCGCCGCGCGCCAGCCGGATCACGCTCATGGTTGCTTCGGTGCCGGAGCTGACGAGGCGCACCATTTCAATCGACGGCACGAGCTTGACGATTTCCTCAGCCATTTCCACTTCTCGCTCGGTGGGCGCGCCGTAGGAAAAGCCTTCGAGCGCGGCTTTCTGGACGGCTTCGAGCACCGCCGGGTGGCCGTGGCCCAGAATCATCGGCCCCCACGAGCCGATGTAGTCGATGTAGCGCTGGCCGTCGGCATCCCAGAAATAAGCGCCGTGGGCGCGCTGGATAAAACGCGGCGTGCCGCCCACGGCCTTGAAGGCGCGCACGGGCGAATTGACCCCGCCGGGAATCAGGCGCTTGGCGCGCTCGAACAGTGCGTCGTTGCGGGAGGTGGCGGGTTTAATGTTTGGTTCCATTGGGGGGCAGCTCGAAAGGGGATTTGAGAATGGGGGTGGCATCGTCGGCGCCCGGTGCGTCGTCTTCGGCGGCTTCGTCGTCTTCAGTCTGTGCCCAGAACAGGCGGTCTGGCACGATGTTGCCCATGCCGGGGTGAAAACCGGCTTCTAGGCTGTGATCCAGGTAGGTCAGCGCCTCGGCGGTCGCGGCCTGCAGATCGTGGCCGTTGGCCAGCAGGGCGCACAGGGCCGCCGACAGGGTTTCTCCGGCGCCTTGAAATACGGCTTCGAATCGCTCGAATTTTTCGCTGTACAGCACGGATTGCGGCGTGGCCAGCACGTTGTCAATGAACTGATCGGGCAGCGGGATGCCGGTGATCAGCGTGTAGGGAACGCCCAGAGCCGCAGCTGCTTTGGCGATGTCGCGGGCGGAAGGGCTACGCTCGGCAGGCCAGTCGGGCAGCAGCCAGCGCCACAGGGTGCTGTGGTTACCTATTAGAAGGGTGGCTTGGGGCAGCATCAGTTCGCGAAAAGCGTCCAGGTAGCTGTCAATTTTGCTGTCTTCCCACCACGACAGGCTGGGCATGTAGGCGATCAGCGGCACGTCTGAATAGTCAGAGGCGATTTCGGCGATGGAGCTGATGTTTTCCGGGCTGCCGACGAAGCCGACTTTGATGGCGGACACGGGCATGTCTTCCAGCGCGGCGCGCGCCTGATCGGCGACGGCTTCTTCGTCAAAGGCGAAATGGTCGAAGATTTCAGCGGTGTCGCGCACATAGGCGCCAGTGACGATGGCCAGCGGGTGCGCGCCCGCCGATGTGATAGCCGCGATGTCGGCTGTCAGGCCGCCTGCGCCGCTCGGGTCGTTGGCGTTGAAGCTCATGACGCAGGCTGGTGAAGCATCGTCATTTTCGGGTTGTAACTGCCGGGATTCGAGGGGTGGAGCGTTGAGGTTTGCCATAAGATTCAAATTTTTCCTCACCAGCGAATTAGCAACACGGCCTCTATACAATTGTTGCATTCTATGCGAAGGCAATTTAAGCTGTGACTCAATCGATGACCTGGATGTGTTTGATCTGTGGATGGATTTATGATGAGGCCGTTGGTGCGCCCGATGATGGCATTCCTGCGGGTACACCGTGGGCTTTGGTGCCCATGAACTGGACTTGTCCAGAGTGTGGCGCACGCAAGGAAGATTTCGAAATGGTTCAATTGTGAATTTTCACGCTCAGGTCTGAGTAGGTTCAGATCGATAACCGACCGCTTCGGGGTCTGCAAAAACAGGAGTAGAGACAGTGAGCATTCCCAGTTCCGGACTCAAGGTGTTGGTCATTGATGACAGCAACACCATCAGGCGCAGTGCTGAAATATTTTTGAAACAGGGAGGGCATGAAGTCCTGTTGGCAGAGGATGGGTTTGACGCCTTGTCCAAGGTCAATGATTTCGAGCCAGATCTGATTTTTTGCGATATTTTGATGCCGCGCCTAGATGGCTATCAGACTTGTGCGATTATCAAACGCAATGCCAGATTTTCGGGCGTACCCATCGTGATGCTCTCCTCCAAGGATGGTGTTTTCGACAAGGCGCGTGGCCGGATGGCGGGTTCGCAAGACTACCTGACCAAGCCTTTCACCAAAGATCAATTGTTGCAAACTGTTCAGGCTCTGGGTAGCCTCAAGCAAAAGGAAATGTAATGGCGATTAAAAAAGTATTGGTCGTGGACGATTCCAAGACCGAATTGATGTATTTGACTGATTTGCTGGTCAAAAATGGGTTTACCGTCAAGACGGCAGAAAATGCTGAAGACGCCTTTCGCCGTCTGGCAGAAGACAAGCCTGAGTTGATCCTGATGGATGTGGTCATGCCGGGGCAAAACGGATTCCAGTTGACCCGCGCTATTGCGCGTGATCCCTTGTACTCCGATATCCCCATCATGATGTGTACCAGCAAGAACCAAGAAACTGACCGCGTGTGGGGAATGCGACAGGGCGCTCGCGACTACATCACCAAGCCAGTTGATGCAAGCGAGTTGATGGCCAAAATCAAGGCCCTTGGCTGAAAAGTTACTAAAACTATAGCAACTACAGCATGGCGAACAGACAAGCCCTGAGGGCGCTACAGACCCGGCTGGCCGAACGATTGCAGATTGCCCGTACGGAAGGTGTCGCGGCTTTATGGCTGGCCGTAGAGGCAGGAGGAAAAAAATACCTTTTCCCCCTGGCTCAGTCCGGTGAAATCTTTCCCTGGGTCAATACCCATCCGGTTTCCTATACCCAAGCTTGGTTTGTCGGCGTGGCCAATTTGCGTGGGGGGCTTTTCGGCGTTGTCGATTTGGCCAGTTATGTGACTGGCCAGCCGCCCACCCAGACCAATGAGCTCATGCGTTCAGATTCGAGGCTTGTCTCTCTCAACAGTGCGCTAGATGTCAATTGTGTTTTACTGATCGACAAGCTGGCGGGCCTGCGAAAGCAGGACGCCTTTGCTGAGTTTTCCGAAAAAGCGCCTGACGCACCAGAGTTCTTTGGAAACCAGTATCTTGACCACAATGGTGCGACCTGGCAGGAAATCAACCTCCAGTTGCTTGCACAGCAAGCCCATTTTTTGACAATAGGTGCCTAGCGCGCTCTGTCCTTCTGACCCTGTTTTTCCCCGAAGGCTCACCATGTCTGTTATTGAAAATATCCAGAAATTATTTAAACCCAAGCCGGTGCAGTCCGAAGACAGCATGAACATGAGCATCTCGGGTGATTCTTTGCAGAGCTCTTCCCTGAGTGACACCGCTCGCGCCAAGCTGGTTGCGGTCCATGAAGACTATCCTTCAAGCAACATGGAGTTGGGTGACGATGAAAAGGATGCGAGTTCAGATCTGCTCAAGCTTCCTCTGCTCGGCCGCCGGACGCTGAGTCAGCATCAGAGCGTGTTGGTGCCCTTGATGGCCATATCGGTGGCTGTCTTGATTGTGGTGGCTTTCGTGGCACTTGATCAGTCGAATAAAGTCGCTCAGCAGGTGGCCGCCACGGGCCAGTCACTGATGCAGTCCCAGCGACTGGCCAAGTCTGTGTCGCAGGCGCTGGTGGGTAGTGCTCAGGCTTTCCCGGATGTGAATGAAAGTGCGGATGTGCTGGTCAAAACCATCAAGGGTCTGAAGTCCGGCGAAGAGGGCATGAAGCTCAGGCCCGTCGCAGCAGCCTTGCAGAAGGATGTGGATACAGTTTTTCCTTTGATGGAGCGGGCTGAGAAAAATGCCAAGACGGTGATGGAGCAGCAAGCGATTTTGATGCAGGTGGGTAACGCTCTGCGCAGTATTAACCGTCAATCGTCAGACCTGCTGGAAATCGCTGAAACTGTCGCCTCGCTCAAGCTCCAACAAAATGCAGCGTCAGCGGAAATTTCTGCCTCTGGTCAGCTGGTGATGTTGACCCAGCGCATTGGTAAGTCTGCCAATGAATTCCTGACGATGGAGGGTGTGAGTCCCGAAGCCGTGTTTATGCTGGGCAAAGATTTGAACTCGTTCAAGGAAATTGCCCAAGGTCTGCAGGACGGCAGCCCCGAGCTTCGTTTGAGCCCGGCCACTGACGCACAGACGCGCGAGCGTCTGGAAGCACTGATGGCGCTTTATGAAAAAACCCGTCTGCAGGCGGGTGCCATTCTGGGCAACTTGCAAGGCTTGGTGTCAGCGCGTGAAGCACAGGCATCGATCATTGCCGACAGCGAGGAACTGCGACGCGACCTTGAAACCTTGCAAGGCAGGCTGTCTTCCCAGACTGGTCTGGGCGTGCTGTCTATTTTCGCCTTGGTGACTGCTGCGCTGGTTGCGTTGTTATGCGGAACGGGTTTGGCCCGCTTGCAGGTGAAAGACAGTCGGCAGCGTCAAGCAGTGGCTGAAAGCCAGCAGCAAGATGCAAAAAGCCAGGAGCAAGATGCCAAGCGCGTCAATGACGCCAACCAGGCCGCCATTTTGCGTTTGATGAATGAATTGCAAAGCGTTGCTGAAGGCGATTTGACCCAAGAAGCGACCGTGACCGAGGACATTACCGGCGCGATTGCCGACTCGGTGAACTACACGGTGGAAGAGTTGCGCCAGCTGGTGGGTAACGTGCAAAACACGGTTACCCGAGTAGCGCAAACGACGGCGCAGGTGGAAAACACCTCGACCGAGCTGCTGGCAGCCTCTACCGAGCAGTTGCGTGAGATTCGCGAAACCGGCCAGTCGGTGCTCGAAATGGCTTCCCGGATTAACGAGGTGTCCACCCAGGCGCAGGAATCTTCCCAAGTGGCCCGTCAGTCGCTGACGGCTGCCGAATCGGGTTTGCAGGCGGTGCAAAATGCCATCGGTGGTATGAACTCCATTCGTGACCAGATTCAGGAAACTTCCAAGCGCATCAAGCGACTGGGCGAATCGTCACAAGAGATTGGTGAAATTACCGAGCTGATTTCTGACATTACCGAACAAACCAACGTGCTGGCGCTCAATGCCGCCATTCAGGCGGCCTCAGCTGGTGAAGCCGGACGAGGCTTCTCAGTGGTGGCAGAAGAAGTTCAGCGTCTGGCCGAGCGTTCTGCTGATGCAACGCGGCAGATTGCGGCGCTGGTGAAAGCCATTCAGACTGACACTCAGGATGCTGTGGCCGCTATGGAGCGCTCCACGCAGGGTGTGGTCGAAGGGGCCAAGCTGTCTGACAGCGCAGGTACGGCGCTGACCGAGATTGACCAGGTGTCGCGCCATCTCGCTGAGCTGATTGAGCAGATTTCTGATTCTGCCTCCAAGGAAGCCGTTTCGGCAAATGTGGTGGCGGGCAACATCCAGCACATTTTTGCGGTGACGGAACAAACCGGAGAAGGTACCCGATCCACAGCCCAGCAGGTGCGCGATCTTTCCCATATGGCGGAAGAGCTGCGGCAATCAGTGTCACGATTCAAGATCGCGTGATTTTCCCCCGTTATGCGTTTGATGCGCATTTCAATTCCTGAATCTGCCTGTTACTTATCCACGCCATGGTCACGAACTCAACAATAGCCAAGCCCGATTTCGCCATGAACGACCTAGGCCCGCTGGCCTGGGTGCTCGACGAGCTTCGCAAATCGCTGAACAGCGCGACAAAAGCACTCAAACGCTTTGCTTGGGATGCAGAGGCGGCGCGCGGCTCTGATCTGGCCGCGATTGATGCTAGCCAACTGCGCATCGCCCGTCAGCAACTTCATCAAGCCGTGGGCGCCTTGGAGATGGTTGGCCTGACCGGTCCAGTGCTGATGCTGCGCGCTATGGAGGCGGCAGTGCAAAAGTTTGTTTTGCAGCCCGAGCATTGCAGTCAGGAAGCGGTTGCCAAAATCGAGTATGCCAGCTTTGCCCTGACGGAGTACCTCGAAGGCGTTCTGGCAGACCGTCCGGTTTCCCCGGTGTCCCTATTTCCCCAGTACCGCGACGTTCAGGAACTGGTGCGCGCCGACCGGATTCATCCAGCCGACCTGTGGCCGCTGGAGTGGCGCTGGGCAGAGCCGAAACTGGCGGTGACAGCAG
>Ga0302273_1000775_pt1 | contig 13948 bp, 12 predicted proteins | sample III_Bog_N1_3_FD_198774 | JGI IMG/M metagenome (GOLD analysis project Ga0302273, IMG submission 198774) | Peat permafrost microbial communities from Stordalen Mire near Abisko, Sweden - III_Bog_N1_3 | ecosystem: Environmental > Terrestrial > Soil > Wetlands > Peat | place: Sweden: Abisko... | reverse complement strand
GTGCGGATTGCCGAACTGGTGGCAAAATTGTGAAAAGTGAACAGTGGTTAGTCGCAGTTGGCAGAAACTTATGGTCATTAATAGTCATTTGTTTACACGTCATTTGTTGTGATACCAGCATAAACGCAAAGTCTCAACTATTGAATGACTATCAATGACAGATAAACATTGGACAAACCTGGAACTTTTAACCTGAAACTTGAAACTTATTTGGGTATGATCGGGCAATTTATAAAATACATTCACGAGGAAAAGCTGTTTCATTCGTCGCAGCGCATCTTGCTGGCGGTGAGTGGCGGCGCCGATTCGATGCTGATGTTGCATTTGTTCACCAGCGCCGGGTTTTCGGTGGCAGTAGCTCATTGTAATTTTGGTTTGCGGGGCGCTGAATCGGATGGTGACGAACAATTTGTGTCCGATTTTTGCGATCAGCACAATTTGGCTTTTTACGTGAAACGTTTTAATACCGAAGAATTTGCTTTGCAGAAAGGTATTTCGATTGAAATGGCTGCACGCGATTTACGGTACGAGTGGTTTAAGGAGTTACTCAAAAAACAGGGATACGATTACCTGGCAACGGCCCACCATCAGGACGATGTGATTGAAACGTTCCTGATAAACCTTTCGCGTGGTAGCGGAATCAAGGGTTTGAGCGGCATCCAGCCCAAATCGGGACAAATAATCCGTCCCATGCTTTTTACCAACCGCGCCGAAATTCTGGACTACTGCCAGCAAATGAAAATCGCGTACCGAACCGATTCGAGCAATTTGGATACGGTTTATAAACGCAACCTGATCAGGCAGCAAATTCTTCCTCTGCTCGAAGACGTAAACCCGGCTTTCAGGAAAAATGCACTGAGAACCATCGGGAACCTTCACGAAACCGGGCAACTTTTTCAGCAACGGATGGACGAAATAAAAACTTGTGTTTATTCGGAAGATGACCAGGGGGCAATGATTCACATCGATAAATTGATGAACATGTCGCCGCTCCGGACCATCTTATTTGAGCTAATTCGCCCGTTTGGCTTTCAGGCTGAGCAGATTGGCGATATCATCGATTCGTTGGACCGGGAATCGGGACGTAAATTCTTTTCGGATGAGTACCGTTTGGTCAAGGATCGTGAATATTTGCTGATATCTCCTTTTATATCGAAGTCGGATAAAATTTTTTACATCGAAGAAGGTTGCACCAACGTGAGTTTCCCGGTTCAACTAACTCTCGAAAACATTGAACGAACCCAGGCTTACCGATTTTCGACCCATTCGAACGTGGTTGACCTTGATTTTGACCGGCTGGTTTTCCCGCTCATTTTGCGCCACTGGAACGAGGGCGAATACTTTCAACCCCTTGGTATGACTGGCCTGAAAAAGGTAAGCGATTTTTTTATCGACGAGAAATACTCCATTCCGGAGAAAGAAAATGCATGGATACTGGCGAGCGGCAATCAGCTGGTCTGGATCGTCGGAAAACGATTGGACGACCGCTTTAAAATAACGGATAAAACCAGACGGGTGTTGAGAATCAGGTTGGGGTAGGAGTGTCTTTCATTTAATTTCTTTTTTCTTTTCGGATGGTGGTAGAAAATTTTCGCCGGTAACAACACTTTTCCCTGTTTTTGATTCCAATTCCAATCGTGCATTTTTGGCCACTGCGCCTCCTTTTTTACCAGCAATTGCATTCTTCTGCAATCCTTTGGACTGCTCGCTTTCTGCAATTTGCCGGGTCGAAAGCTCTGCCAATGCAGTAAAAATCAATTCGGCTTCGGTCATGTGGTCCCGTAAATTCTGAGTTTCCAAGCCCTTCAAATCTTTGTGTTTTCTGACGGTCAGTCCAGTCCATTCCTGATGGATAACATTGGTTAGGAATGCAAATTCATCTTGTTTTTGAATTCCTGCATCTTTCCAATAATCGGTCAGTTTATTGCGGGTCTCCTGACCGGTCATGCGTTGCTGAATCCACTTTTCGCTACGGCCCAGCTTTTGCCAGTTTTCGCGAGCGCGGTCTAAGCTTTGCTCCGGATCGGCAATTTCCTGCATTCGTTCATAGCCAACTTTGGCCAGCCATTGTTTAAATGGTTCGGCTTTTGGCGATGGAATGGATTGAATGATACGCAACAAACCTTGAGTGTTGGAGCAATCAGTAGCATAGTTCTTACCATCCGATGATTTCAATTTCAGTTGTCGACAAATTGTCGATAACTCAATGCCGGAAAGTTTTTCCCTTTTTTTTATTCTGTACCAGTAGTCCTTAGGATCAGAACTGTCCGTTAATATTTCAATAACATCAATCACCGAAAAATACCACTGTTCTTCCCTTTCGTCCCAGTGGGTTCTTACTTTTTTGCTCTCGAAAAGTTTAATGGAGGTGTCGGTATTCATGGCAGTTAGGGTCTTTACTGATTGGATTGTTTTAATGTCATTATTGAATACCCCAATTTACTTAAAATTTTACAATCACGTTGGATAAATCACCTCTTTTCTACGATAGATTGCTTCGCTAGTCAAAAAACTTTGCCAGCAACCATTTTGTCGGACCACTATTTTCGAAATGCTTGTTCGGTTCGGCTTTTCGCCAGGGATCTTCGCCTTTCCGATGCCTCTTCATACCCATTCACAAGCGGAGTCATGCTCCTTTTTTACGCCGATCGGCATTTCACCAAGGCTCCACGTCATTTCACCAAGACTTCACGCCTTCTCGCAAACAGTTCATGTGCACGGTAATCGTTCGTGAGATGGCGCGCATCTTTTGTGAGAAGGCGTTATTTGCCTCCGAGAAGGCGTGCATCGTTTCCGAGAAGGCGGTAATTGTCAGTGAGAAAGCGGTAATTGTCAGTGAGAAAGCGGTAATTGTCAACGAGAAGGCGCGCCACATTCGCGAAAAGGCGGTAATCGTCAGTGAGAAGGTTTTTGCCTACTGACTTTGAATTACGTGGATCAATTCTTCGGCAATGGTGCGTCCTTGTTTCACGCGGTCGGCCATTCCGATGCCGTCGCGGATATTTCCGGCTAAAATCAATCCTGGATATTTTTGCTGAAGTTTGGCAATCATTTCGTAGCGTATTCCGGTACTTTCGGTGTATTGCGGAATGGCTTTCGGGTAGCGGTGAATCCGAACCAGATCCGGTTTTAAATTTCGGTCTCCCAGCATTCGCGGCAGTTCATGGTCTAAAAGCGATTGAATTTGTTCGTCGTTCATCGTGAAAATATCCGGACGTTTGGTGCCTCCCATGAACACCGAAAGCATGGCTCCCTCTTTTGGGGCACGACCTTCGAAAAACGACGAAAGAAATAATACCCCAAGTATATTTTTATTTTCCTTTCCGGGGACCAAACCTCCAAAAGCGTTTAGCGACATGCCTTTCCACGATTTAAACCCGAGCAGAACCTGAGTCACTGTGGCATATTTTAATTCGTTGAAAGGCGCAATTTCTTCTTCATTAAGGAAAGGCAATAAACCAGCCAGCGCATAGCCTCCGCAAGTGGTAACGAATTGCGCGGTTTCCAATGAAATCAATTGTTCTGGAGTGGTTATCTGGAGTTGAAATCGGTTCCCGGTAGGTTTTGCTAGGATATTCTGAACATTCAGCTGAATATTCTCCGGGCCGATTGCTTCTGTCAGCGATTCAATTAATCGACCAAGTCCACCTTTGGCTGAGAACACTTCGCGGGTCGCTTTTTTATCCCGATCGCTTTTCGGGAGTTTCGCTTTTTTTATCGATCCCCGGATGAAACTTCCATAATTTTGTTCAAGTTGCCATAGCTTCGGAAGCGCATAGCGGGTAACCAGTTCGTTTGGATTTCCGGCGTAAATTCCGGAGATAAAAGGATCAACCGCATAATCGAGGTAACTCTGTCCCAACCGGCGTTTGACCAAATCGGCCAGTTTCTCGTTTGGGTCGGTTCCTTTTGGCCTCCATGGTTCTCCTAAAATCCTGAATTTATCGTACCAGCTAAAAAGTGGTGTATTTATGGCCGACCAAAGTCCTGAAGGTAAGGCATGCCACATTCGGTTTTTCCAGATCAGCCGGCGTTTGGCGTTTGGATCGGCAACTTCAAGCTCGCATTTTCCGGCCAGATCTTCAAACAATTCAGTCATTTCGGGATACGAAACAACGCCTGTGTTGGGGCCAGCCTCATAAACAAAACCTTGTTCGCTCACGGTTTGAATCACCCCGCCGGTTTTGCCCGATTTTTCGATGATTCGAAAGTTGATACCCGCTTTTTTCAGGTAAAAAGCAATGGTTAGTCCGGTTAATCCGGCGCCAACAATAACAACATCGGTTTTGAGCGATTCAGCCATGTCAAGTTATTTATTTGAGAATATATTAATTGCCTGTGATTTAATAAATTGTAAATCGTAAATGAGTAAATCGTAAATATTTACACCGGTTTTGAAAAGTTCGTTTGTCCGGCATGAATGAGCGGATCGAACGAAGCGGCTACATTGCGGATAAACAATTGTCCATCGGTTGTAATCTGTATTTTTTCTTCGGAAAGGGTGATCAATCCGTCGGTTTCGAATTGCTGAAGTAGTTCTGGATTATAGGTGGTTTGTTTTTTTACTTCTGTGGAAGTCATATCGAGGATTTCACCCAGATGGCTCCAAATAATTTGTTCGTTGCACATCAGTTCGGTAATCACTTCGCGCACCACAACCTGTTGTGGGGTAAGCGAATAACCTTTGATGGTTGTTAATTCACCTAGGTTAATTTTGGTGATGTATTCGTCGATCGACTTGGTATTTTGTGCATAGACGCCTTCCAACTGGCTGATGCCGGTTACTCCAAAGGCGTAAACCTGACCGGTGGTGCGGCGGGTGCAATAGCCCTGAAAGTTGCGGTGCAGCTGCTTGTTATGCCTTGCCAACGTGAGTTCGTCGCCGGAATTGGCATAATGATCCATTCCAATTGCTTCGTAGCCATTTTGAGTCAGCAGCGAATAAGCGGCTTCAAACATTTTGATTTTTTCGTCCGGAGCCGGAAGTCCTTCTTTTTCGAGTTTCTTCTGAATTTTACTCACCCAAGGAACATGAGCATACGAAAACGTAACCAATCGATCAGGCTTTAGTTCGATGGCTTTTTGGATGGTTTCTGCGAAATTTGCGGCTGTTTGTTTGGGCAGGCCGTAAATAAAATCGAGGTTCACAGCCATGCTGGGCGAATCCTGTTTCAGGAATGCAATAATATCTTTGATAGGAAGTGCGGATTTATCGCGGTTTACAGCGTCTAACACTTCGGTGTTGAAATCCTGAATTCCAAGGCTGAAACGGTTGAATCCGGCTTTTTTCAGTCCGGTCATTTGTTCAAAAGTCAGGTAGGCAGGATTCACTTCGATTGCAATTTCGGGATCAGGAATAATTTTGAAGGTTGAAAACAGCAATTCGTTGATTTGCTGAAGATATTCAACCGGAATAGCGTTTGGTGTGCCTCCACCATAGTGAATCTGCGAAACCATCCGGTTTTTATCCAGCCTCGAAGTCACCATTTTTATCTCCTGAATAAGCGCTTTGATGTAGGCATCCACCACATCGTCCTTGCGAAGCGGGTATGAGTTACATCCACAGAAATAGCACATTTTCAGGCAAAAAGGAATGTGAATATAAATTGAAATGTTCTGCGGGTTCCATTGGTTCGACTGATCGATGGCTTCCAGATAGTTAGCCGGACTAAACTCTTCAGTAAAGAAATTAGCCGGTGGATAACTGGTGTACCGTGGAACCGGATGATTGTATTTTTCGAGTAATTCGCGGTTAATCATGATGTTGTTGTTACGGGTTGCGGGTTATGTGTTACGGATTTAACTCGCAACACGTAACGCGGATCTTTTTAACGTTTCCAATCAGTCCTTTTCACCCAATCGGCAAGGAATTTGGCGTTCTCGAACGAGATTCCGGGCATAAAACCATGTCCGAGGTTGAAAATCCAGTTCTGGTTGTTTTTGCCAAATTCGATGTAAGGTTGTAGTGCCTTTTCAATTTCGGGCTGACTGGCATATAACAAACGAGGATCAACATTTCCCTGCAAACCAATGCTTGGATTAACGATTTTTCGGGCCATGCTGAGCGAAGTTTGCCAGTCGATGCTCAGAAAGTCGCAATCGGCGGGCGAAATGTGGGCAATTCCGGTTCCCAGTCCTTTCGGAAAGAAAATAAACGGAATTCCTTTTTCGCGCACAGCATCGCCAATTCTTCGGATGGACGGCATAAACAGCTCTTCATACAAATCGAAAGGGATCAAACCTGCATGAGTATCGAACAATTGAAAAACGTCAATTCCATGTTCAATTTGTCCTTGTGCATAAACAATCGAAAGTTCGGTTACTGCATCAATCAGTTTGCGCGTTATATCCTTGTTTTGATAGATGAATTTCAGGGCATCCGGAAAATCGCCTTTGCGTCCCAGGCCCTGAAGCATGAACAACAAAACGGTAAGCGGAGCGCCGCAAAAGCCAATGAGCGGTGTATCGGGTGATTTCGTTCTGCTGATTTCGTCGATAACCGAATAAATGTAATTCAGTTTGGATGGATCAGCCTGAAGACCAGTCAATGGATTTTCGCGGAAGGCCAGTGGCTGATCGAAAACCGGACCGCTTTCGTTGAATTCAAGACCCATACCCAGCGAATATGGAATTACCAGAATGTCGGAGAACAGAATGGCAGCATCAACACCCAAATCCAGGATGGGCAGAAGCGTAACCTTTGCGGCCACTTCCGGATTCTGCATCATTTGCCAAAAGGTATAATTCTCTTTGATCTTGATGTACGATGGTAACACTCGTCCAGCCTGACGCATAAACCAAACAGGTGGTCGTTCGGTTTTCTCTCCCCGGAGTGTTTTTAATAGTATTGAGTTTTGTGTCAATGTGTATCGTGTTTTATGTTTTCCGAATTATTCACTCCTTCTTCTTTCTCTGCTTTCTTTTTTCTCTTGTTTTTGAGGCGATTCAGATTTTCTGGTACTTGGCTGACTTTGTTTTACTTCCCGGTTCGATCGGGTACGAGTTGGCTGAGAAACCGATTTCTCAGTCGATACAGGGTTACTTCTTGTCGGTTCAATTCTATTTGCTGGCTGCTGTCTGTTTGATTCTCTGGGTTGAGTTTGTATTGCCCCTGATTTTTCCTGATAAACAGGGCTGCGATATTCGTTTGTAGGTCTTCGTTCATAGCTTCCTGAACCGGGATTTGTACTGTTTGGCCTGACTTTGGTATTTGGTCTTTGCATGTAGCTGTTTTGCGGATAACCGACTGAACGATTTGGCTGCCTTTCATTCAGTTGGTTTCTGTTATCAAAACTCTCATGCCTGTTAACAAACGATCGTTCGGGATGTTTGGTGGCGTAATCATTTCTCCGGATGTTGTCAAAGTTATTTCCTGAAAAATGAATATCCTGGTTGGCTGAGCGCCGATATTTGTTCTCAATATTGATGTGCGCGTAAATATTCCTTCGGTATCGAAATGGGGAAAATGGGCTACGGTTACGATACCATCTTGGATAGTAGTTCCAGTAGTATGGCGAATGCCAGGGGCTGTAATGTGGGCCCCAGAGAAAAGAGAAAATCAAAGGGGTACGGTAGAATATTGGCTCAACGATATAATTGGAGCCATAAATATAGTCGTTGCCAACAATTTGGATGTGGGGATTTCCGTCCGAAACTTTTTCGATTTCAATGGTAGCAACGTCCTGATAAACATCGTTGTCGAGAACGGCCTGAATAACGACCAATGAATTTTGTTGGGATGAATTTTCGACGACCCTTAAATAGTCAACGTAGCCATCTCCATTCAGGTCAAGGTTCGAAATCCGGTTATCCGGATCATTCAACCGGTGTTCAAAGTCTTCCAGATTTTCCGAATCGCCAAAAATGGAAGCTACTGCATTCAAATCCAGATTGTCGCTAATGTCGTTACTTGTTGCCCGGGTTGTAGTAACCGTGCGTTGTGCCTGTACACCGAAGAAGGTTGTACATAAGGCCAGAATTAAGATACCGATTTTCGTTTTCATGATCGTGAGTTTTTATTGTTTCCTGTTTTTGTTGAATTTCATTTCATTTTTAGTAACAGGAATGGCATATCAAAAAATCTGCCAGAAATGTTTTGCTTTTATGCTATTGCTGAATATCAGTGCGATACAATAATTGTACTTTGTCTGTTCTCATGAATGCACCCTTCGACAAGCTCAGGGTGCGGCGCTTCGAATGAATTTAAGTCATTTGCCAAACCTGTTGTTACCCCTGCAACTGAACACTGCCTACTGAAACTGCCCACTTTTTACCCTTTCAGCGCTTTCAGTGCGTCATACGTTGCTTCAATGGTTTTATCAATCTTTTTGGCGGTATGTGCAGCCGACATAAAACCGGCTTCGAATTGCGACGGGGCTAGGTAAATGCCATTATCCAAGGCCATTTTAAAGTAGTTGGCATAAGTTGCGGTATTGCACCGGCAGGCATCGGTATACGAACTTATCTTTGCCTCTTCGGTAAAGAAAAGTGTAAACATGGAGCCAACACGGTTCACAACTCCTGGAAAATTAAGATCGGTCAGGCATTTTTGGATGCCATCGCCCAAACGAGCCGATTTTTCTTCGAGCATTTCGTAAAAGCCATCGGTTTCGTCCAGAATTTTCAAAGTGGTGAGTCCGGCTGACATGGCCAATGGATTTCCGGAAAGCGTACCAGCTTGGTAAACCGGGCCTTTTGGGGCAAGTTTGTCCATGATTTCGTATTTGCCGCCATAAGCGCCAACGGGTAATCCGCCTCCGATAATTTTTCCGAAGCAAGTCAGGTCGGGAGTAATACCCAGGATTTGCTGTGCTCCACCTTTTGAAAGGCGGAAGCCAGTCATCACTTCGTCGAAAATCAGCACAGTTCCGTATTTGGTGCACAGTTCGCGAATACCCTGAATAAATTCTGTTTCAGGAATAACAACACCCATGTTGCCAGTAACCGGTTCGATAATAAGAGCAGCAATCTGTTCAGGATAACGGACGAAAAGTTCTTTTACCGAGTCCAGATCGTTGTACCCAGCTGTCAATGTATCTTTTGCTGTTCCTGAGGTTACGCCAGGCGAACTGGGAGTTCCGAAAGTCAGCGCACCCGATCCGGCTTTAATCAGGAAGCTGTCGTTGTGTCCGTGATAGCATCCTTCAAATTTAATGACCATTTCGCGACCGGTATATCCACGTGCCAGGCGCAGTGCACTCATGGTAGCCTCTGTTCCGGAGTTAACCATGCGAATGCTGTCGATTGAAGGAACCATTTTTTTGATTTGCAGTGCCATCTCGGTTTCGAGCAGGGTAGGAGCGCCAAAACTTGTTCCTTTTGCAGCAGTTTTCTGAATAGCCATGATCACATCGGGATGGGCATGACCTAAGATCATCGGACCCCACGAACCCACATAATCGATGTATTCGTGGCCATCGATATCAAACACTTTCGCTCCTTTGGCGCTGGCAATAAAAAGCGGATTGCCGTCAACACTCTTGAATGAGCGGACCGGAGAATTTACCCCGCCGGGAATATGTTTTTGTGCTTCCTGAAAAGCAGCAATGCTTTGGGCGTATTGTTTCATGTTTTGTAATTTAAAAGTATCCGGATTCGATGTTATTCATCGTCATTCTTTTCATGTCATTGATAGTCATTCATGGTAACTGCACCAACTTCATTGGCAATCAATAACCATGAACGACTTAATGACTATGAATTATCTTGATACTATTTTATAATTCTTTGATAATGTCCTGCGAATGGTATGAAATAATGATGTCAGAACCTGCACGTTTGATGGATGTCAGAATTTCGCGTACCAGCCGTTTTTCGTCGATCCAGCCATTGGCGGCAGCAGCTTTCACCATGGAATATTCGCCACTCACATTGTAGGCAGCAATTGGAATGTTGAAGGTCGTTTTTACACGTTGAATAATATCCAGATAGCTCATTGCAGGTTTCACCATAACAATGTCGGCGCCTTCTTCGATGTCGAGGGCTACTTCGCGCAAAGCTTCGTTAGCATTGGCCGGGTCCATCTGATAGGTCGAGCGGTTTCCAAATTTAGGGGCGCTTTCGGCTGCTTCGCGAAATGGTCCGTAAAATCCGGAAGCATATTTGGCCGAGTAAGCCATGATGGGCAGATTGTGAAAGCCATTTTCGTCGAGGGCTTTGCGGATCGCGCCAACACGTCCGTCCATCATGTCGCTTGGTGCAACCATGTCGATACCTTCCTGTGCCAGCGAAACTGATTGTTTAGCAAGTGTTACCAAGGTAAGGTCGTTGTCAACATCGCCATTAACGATGGTTCCGCAATGACCGTGAGTGGTATATTCGCAGTTGCAGATATCGGCAATCACATATAAATCGGGTAAGGCAATTTTCAGGGCACGTACCGCTTGTTGCACAATTCCGTTGTGTTCGCAGGCCACCAGGCCATGTTCGTCTTTGTGTTCAGGAATACCAAACAAAAGGACTGCCTGAATGCCAAGACCATATAGCCGGCGACATTCTTCAACCAGCAAATCGACGGATAGTTGCGAATTTCCGGGCATTGAGGAAATTGGATTGTTAACTTTTGTTCCGGGGCAAACGAAAAGAGGCATCACCAAATCGTCGCGGGTAAGTATTGTTTCGCGTACCAAATTCCGTAGAATCGGAGTATGTCTCAATCTTCTGAGTCGTGTTATTGGAAATGACATAGTTTGAATGTTTAAAGTTGTTTTTTCTGTAAATGATTCATGATGGCTGTATAAATTCCTTGCGAATTGGCTGATCCAGCGGTAATCAGCGGCTCAATTCCATTTCTGATTACTTCGGCCGAAGTTGTTTGCCCGATGCAAACCAGTCGTAATTTTGCCGGATCAGTTTTGCCCGAAATCAGATAAAGAAGGTTGTTGCAGCCCGAAGGACTGGTGAGCACGATCATCTCGTATTGATCGGTTAGGATAAGCTCAAAGGCTTCCTGATTAATCGTATCGGGTAGAACGGTTTCATAAAATAATACCCGCGTACAGATAGCTTTTTTCGAAATCTGATCTTCGATAACAGACCGGGCCAGGTTGCCAATCGGAAAGAGAACCCGTTCGCCTTCGTTCACACGATTAATAAAATCGGCAGAAAAGTCTTCGGCTGTGTTTCCCAGATTGATAAATGAAGCCGATGTTCCGTAACACTCCAGTGTAGAAGCTGTTTTTTTCCCGACGACAGCAATTTTTAAATGCTCCGGAAGACCATAATTATTTTGAAGATCAAAAAGTCTGTCAAAAAAGAATCGTAGTCCGTTTGGACTGGTGAAAACAATCCAGTCAAAAAAATCGATATTTTTCAATTGGAGCCATGCCAGTTCATCGAGAGGCAATGGCCTGACATCGATGGTCGGCATCGAAAGCAGTGTGGCTGATTCTTCCGATAAAAGGTTTTCCAATTCGGCTGATTGCCCAGCAGGCCTGGTCGAAATAAATACTTTGTTTTCGAGTAGTTTGCCCATTTCGTTTCAATGAGTATGATTGATTGATTTGATTTGATTCAGAATTTCGAATGCTCCTTTTTTCAGCATTTTTTCAGCCAGTTGAACGCCGATTTCAGCGCCCTTTGTAATTTCTCCGGATATGTTTTCCTTAATGAATTGCTTGCCGTCAACCGATGCAACGAACCCGCACATGCTCAAAATCCCATTTTCGGTTTTTGAATAACAACCCAGCGGAACCTGGCATCCACCTTCCAAATGAGCCAGGAAAGCACGTTCGGCTACAATGGCATTCCAGGTTTCTGCATGATTCAGTTTTGCCATTAACAGATCAATCTCCGGGTCGTCCGAACGGGTTTCAATGGCAATAGCGCCCTGGCTGACCGCCGGCATGATCACTTCAGGATCGATGATTTCCGTAATGTATTTTTCGAGCCCAAGACGCTGAAGGCCGGCTGCGGCCATAATTAGGACATCGCAATAGCCATCTTCCATCTTTTGAAGGCGTGAATTGACATTTCCACGAATATCTTTAATGATTATCTGGTTGTTTATCTTCATGAGTCCGGCAATCCGGCGCAAGCTGGAGGTAGCAACCACATCACCTGCCACCAGTTCTGCAAGCTTTTTCCCGTTTCGGCTCACCAGCGCATCGCGAAATTCGCCGCGCTCTAAAACAGCGCCCAGTTTTAATCCATCTGGTAATTTGGTTGGGAGGTCTTTCAGGCTGTGAACAGCTAAATCAACCGTAGCATCCAGCAGTTCATTTTCAATTTCTTTGGTAAATAAACCCTTGTCACCAATCTTTGAGAGCGCAACATCAAGAATTTTATCTCCTTTTGTCTTTATTATTTTCAGTTCAACCTGAAGGTCAGGAAAGATGTTTTCAAGCGTAGTTTTAACCTTCTTTGCCTGATATAATGCAAGTTGGCTGCCACGTGTGCCTATACGAATCGTTTTTTTCATGCTGATCGATCAAAAGCAAATCAAGCGGATTTGCCACTAAAATATTTTAGTCGAATTTAAATAAATCATTGATGATTTTTAAGGAATCGATGTTTTTTCCGTTATCTGTTAAATCTTTTAGATTTTTGATCAATAAACGGGTGTAACGCTGGGTAAGATGTTTGGCATAATCATCAACAATTTCCTGCATTTCAGGAGTATTTACTTTTCGGTAGGTCGAAAGTTCTTCCTGGTTAATCGATTGAAAATTAGTGGTTATTGTATTTATTGCCGGACGTAACGATCGGCTTGCCAGCCATTCGTTAAAGTCTGAAACAACTTCGTCGAGAATAATTTTTGCTTTTTTTGCGCTTTCCATCTTTTTTTCGGTGGTTTGCCTGACAATTTCCTGAAGGTTGTCGACGCCAAGTAACTCGATATTCTCCAGTCCAGCAACCGAATTTTCAATGTTTCGCGGAACCGAAAGGTCAACATAAACCTGTTTGCGGTTCGACCTTTTAACCATCGATTGCTTTACCATTTCGGTTGTAATGATTGGTTCGTGCGCGGATGTTGCGATCATCACAATGTCGTAATGCTGCAGCCTGTTTCCAAATTCTTCAAAAACCATGGCTCGTCCGTTGTATTTCGAAGCTGTTTTTTCGGCCTTCTCATAAGTCCGGTTGGTAACTGTAATTTCCTTAACTCCTTTTTTGAAAATATTTTGAAGGGCCAGGTTCCCGGTTTCACCAGCTCCAATCAGGAGCACCGATTTATCGTCCAGCCCATCGAGCAGGCAAGCACACATTTCGACGGCTGCGCTGCTCACAGAGGTTATTCCAAGCTTGATACCTGTTTCGGTACGGACGCGCTTCCCTGCTTCAAACGATTTCTGAAAAAGACGCATCAACACTGCATCGGTGAGCGCTAATTCGGTGCAAGTCAAATAAGCTTCTTTCACCTGGCCAATAATTTGGTCTTCGCCAATGATCAGCGAATCCAATCCAGAGCTGACTTCGAATAAATGACGAACTGCACCGGCATTTGACCAATGATAAAAATGCTGCCAGCAATGATCTGTAATTCCCTTGAACTTTTTAATCACCTCGTAAACCAGCTCAAATGCGGTTTGATTGTCGTGTTTGTCCTGAGAGAAATAAATCTCAGTCCGGTTACAGGTCGAAATAAGTACCAGATCGGCAATTCCGGTTTCCTGCTGAAGGAGCTCTGAAAACGGAACAATATCATCTTTTGGAAACGAGAATCTTTCGCGGATCTCTAACGGCGCTGTTTTATAGCTAATTCCTATTACCCCAATCATAAATAAATCTTTATCAGGATTGCTAACGAAAACAATTATGAACAATGAAAGTTGCAATTTGACTTACACAAATGTGTAAAAATTGCTTTTAACCGAAAAAGTGAACTGACTTTAACGTTAGCAAATACTTGGAGGTGGACGTGAGAAATGGAATCCGGGAGAAAGAAAATCGTGAATTTCAAAGTTCATGATCCGATAGCTGATCGTGCCCGTGTCGGGTGAAAACGCAG
>Ga0302273_1000773_pt1 | contig 13956 bp, 14 predicted proteins | sample III_Bog_N1_3_FD_198774 | JGI IMG/M metagenome (GOLD analysis project Ga0302273, IMG submission 198774) | Peat permafrost microbial communities from Stordalen Mire near Abisko, Sweden - III_Bog_N1_3 | ecosystem: Environmental > Terrestrial > Soil > Wetlands > Peat | place: Sweden: Abisko... | reverse complement strand
GGCGCCCGAGCATGGCGCGGGCGCCGTCATCGTCCATGTGCTGAGTCAGCTGGCCTACGCCAACCCGGCGGCCATCGCCGTGGCAGGCGTGACGCTGGCGGTGGCGCTGGGGCTGCGCCGCTGGCGCCGCAACTGGCCTTCCATGCTGATCGGGCTGGCCGTCGCCACTGCGCTGGCCTGGGGCTGGAGCCAATTGAGCGCCGCCAGCGCCACGCCCGCGTCATCGCTGCGCACCGTCGGCCTGATGGCGACGCCGTGGCCGCGCTTTGAGCTGCCGCGCATCGGCTGGGCGCAGGCGTCGGAGCTGATCGGGCTGGCGTTTGCGCTGACCATCGTCGCGCTCGGTCAGGCGGTGTCGATTGCCAAGGCGGTGGCGCTGCGCTCGGGCCAGCGCATCGACGTGAACCGCGAGTTCCGGGGCCAGGGGCTGTCGAACATCGTCGGCGGATTTTTTTCCAGCTACGTCTCCTGCGGCTCGCTGAACCGCTCCATGCCGAACCTCGAAGCCGGGGCAAAAACGCCGCTATCGTCGGTGTTTTCGGCGCTGCTGCTGCTCGCGCTGGTGGCCGTCAGCGCGCCGGTGCTGGCGCAGATTCCGATGGCCGCGCTGGCGGGCTTGCTGGTGCTGGTCGCGCTGGGGTTGGTCGATCTGGCGCGCTGGCGCGAGCTGTTCGCCCTGAGCCGCAGCGATTTTGCGGTGGCGCTGGCGACGCTGCTGGCCACCGTCACCATCCGCATGGAAATGGCGATTTTGCTCGGCGTGCTGCTGTCGCTGATGTCGTTTCTGTACCGCACCTCGCGGCCCGCGATGCGGACGATGGGCTTTGACAGCCGGGGGCTGGAGCGCCAGTTTGTCGTGATTGATGACGCGCTCAACGCCGCCCCCGACGAGCGCCACCCGCCGCTGCCCGAATGTCCGCAACTGAAACTGCTGCGCATGGAAGGCGAAGTCTATTTCGGCGCGACCCAGCATGTCGCCGACATTTTGTATGCACTGCGCCACCAGCCCAATCCGCAAAAACACCTGCTGGTGATGGCCAAAAGCATGAACTTCATCGACCTGGCGGGCGCCGAACTCTGGGCCAGCGAGCTGGCGGCGCGCCGCGCGATGGGCGGCAACCTGTACTTTCACCGGCCACGCCCGGAAGTGATCCAGATGTGGCGCAAGACCGGCTTTACCAGCCTGCTCGGGCCTGAGCACCAGTTTGCCGACAAGTTCAGCGCCATTTCCACCATTTTTGGCAAGCTCGACCCCGAGATTTGCCGCCAGTGCAAAGCCCGGATTTTTTGGGAATGCAAAACCGCCCCCGGTAACCCCCTCGGTCAGATGTCGATTGATACTGCATAGGACTCTTTATGGAACGCGATCAGGCCAGTAAATTCATCAACGACCTTCTCAAGCTGATGGTCAGCCGGGGCGGCAGCGACATGTTCATCACCAGCGACTTTCCGCCGGCCATCAAGGTCGATGGCAGGATGACGAAGTTGTCTTCCCAGGCGCTGAACGCGGGCCATACGATGACGCTGGCGCGGGCCATCATGAACGACAAGCAGGCCGCCGAGTTCGAGCGCACCAAGGAGTGCAACTTTGCCATTTCGCCGCCGGGCATCGGGCGTTTCCGCGTCAACGCCTTTATCCAGCAAGGAAAAGTCGGCATGGTGCTGCGGGTGATTCCGGCCACGCTGCCGACGCTCGACGGCATGGGCATGCCGCCCATCCTGAAGGACGTGGTGATGACCAAGCGTGGCTTGGTGATTCTGGTCGGCTCGACGGGTTCGGGCAAATCGACGACGATGGCGGCGATGGTCGATTGGCGCAACGAGGAGTCTTACGGCCACATCATCACGATTGAAGACCCGGTGGAGTTTGTGCATCTGCACAAAAACTGCGTGATCACCCAGCGCGAAGTCGGCCTAGACACCGACAGTTGGGACGTGGCCCTGAAAAACACCCTGCGCCAAGCGCCCGACGTGATCCTGATGGGCGAAATCCGCGACCGCGAGACGATGGAGCATGCACTGGCGTTTGCCGAAACCGGCCACCTGTGTCTGGCCACGCTGCACGCCAACAGCGCCAATCAGGCGCTGGACCGGGTGATCAACTTTTTCCCGGAAGAGCGCCGCGTTCAGCTTTTGATGGACCTGTCACTCAACCTCAAGGCCATCGTGTCGCAGCGGCTGGTGCCCAAGCAAGATGGCAAGGGGCGGCTGGCAGCCGTCGAGATCCTGCTCAACTCCCCCTTGATTTCTGACTTGATCTTCAAGGGTAAAGTCACCGAGATCAAGGAGATCATGAAGAAAAGCCGCAATCTGGGCATGCAGACCTTCGATCAGGCGCTGTTTGACGCCTTTGAAAACAACCTCATCCATTACGAAGACGCGCTGCGCAATGCCGACTCGGTCAACGACTTGCGCCTGCAGATCAAGCTGTATTCCCGGCGCGGCAACAAGCCCACCGACCCCGACGACCCTAGCTTCACATTCTGAGCAACGCCATGCCCCAATTTGCCGCCAACCTGAACTGGCTCTACACCGAACTGCCTTTTGCCGAGCGCTTTGCCGCCGCCGCCCGCGACGGCTTCAAGGCCGTCGAGCTGCTCTCGCCCTACGCGCTGCCCGCCGCCGAGCTGAAAACGCTGTTAAGCGCCAGCGGCCTGCAACTGGTGCTGCTCAACACCCCGCCCGGCGGCACCGACGCGGCCAGCATCGAAGCGGCCTGGGCGTCAAAAACCAGCTGGGGAACGGCCTGCCAGCCGGGCCGCGAGGCGGAATTTAAAACCGGCCTGACGCTGGCGCTGGACTACGCGCAGCAATTGGACTGCCCGCGCATTCACGTCATGGCGGGCGTGCGGCCCGAGGGCGTGACGCCGCAGGCCGCGCACGCCGCTTATGTGAACAACCTGCGCCACGCAGCAGCGCAGGCGGCAGCCGCTGGTCTGGATGCGTTGATCGAGCCGATTAATACCCGCGATATTCCCGGTTATTTTTTAAACCGGCAGGATCAGGCGCATGCGATATTGGATGAAATCGGCGCGGCCAATTTAAAAGTGCAAATGGATTTGTACCACTGCCAGATCATGGAAGGCGATTTGGCAACCAAGCTGCGCCGCTACGTGCCGACGGGGCGCATCGGGCATATTCAAATTGCGGGCGTGCCGGGGCGCAACGAGCCGGACTTGGGGGAAGTCAATTACCGCTATGTATTGGCGCTGCTGGACGAGCTGGGGTATGACGACTGGGTGGGGTGTGAATACCGGCCGGTGCGCGGTGCGGTGGCGGGAGGGACTTCGGCGGGGCTAGCGTGGATAAACTGAGTTTCTTTCTTAATCGTTCTCTGGAAAGAACCGGGCCGGGTAACCCACTGGGTAGTAAAGCTCTCGAAGTCCAGGATTGTCATGCTCCCACAGTCTGCGAATTTCAGCTTCTCGTTCTTCTTCCCATGCCCTGTTATTTGCTGCAAGCTCTTGCTCTGAAGTGAGGGGAGAAGGATACCGCTCTGGATGCAGTTTCTTAAGCTCATGTTCACGAGCGGCCTCATATGCCGCTCGCTGCGATCTACTTTCTCTGCTGATTCCCCACGCTCTTTGGCCGTAAGCTCCGACGGTTGGAACAAGGTAGATGGTGATATTCAGCTTTTTTGCTAGTAATTTCGCTTTCTCGAATGCAACTTCCAATGTCCATGGCGGTTTTTCTTCTTCGACCATTATCAATTCCTCCTAAGAGCTTGTCATATGGTATTGCTATTTTTTATGTTCATGATGGATAAATTCAGATATTTAAATTTTAGCTAAACACTCAAAACTCCTTTTTTGTATTCAGTATCCAAGACGCTGCTTATTTGGGCGGCCGACTTCAGTTTCACCAGAAAATTGCATCCTTTATTGTCTGGCAACCAGCGCGGGCATCCTAAAAAATACTCATCCAATAGCTGACCCGCCGCCTGATTTTTTCGCTGCAATCGAAGACTCTCGCCGTGGATGGGACAACGGTATGTCGTAATTCCTAACCTTTTGCTTTTTTGCGAATCTCGGATGCCATCAAGAGCTTGGCGAATTCGATTGGCCTTCACCGGATTGATGGTTTCGCGTGTCAGGGTCAAAGATGCGATTTCAAACTCGGGCCGATTCAAATTGGCGAACAAGTTCAAATCTGCAAAGGTGAGCTGCTGTGTTTTTTGGCATGCTCGCCGGCCGTTTAGCTCAACGTAATAGCCAGAACAGCCCCAAAAGAAATCATGCAGTCCGGCGGTGGATGTGCGCCTATCCCATTGCAAAACCATACTGCGGCCACACTGACATAGCTTGTTGTGCGTGCTTTGTCCCACGTGGTATTGCAGCACCTGCGCATTCGCATCGGTAATGATGATCGGCTGATAATTTTTCTCTTCTTCAACTATTTCTTTTGTTGCCAACACTTGATCTAAAGCCGAGATTTCCTTGTTGAGCGCGTTGCGCTGCTCTTTTAGAGTGGCCCATTCTTGCCGTTGCTCTTTTGTTGGCTCCCCACGCCCCAGGGAAAGCTTTCGTAGCGTCATGATCTTTGCGTTAACTTCCTGTAATTCTCGTTCAAACTTCTCTTGTGCTGACTTGGGTTCGTCACGGATTCCCTCGCTAAAACCGGTAAAAACGCCATCCACAAAATCCTTGGCGCTTTTGACAATGACTTTTGCGATAGGTGCAATCACGCCGACGATTGCACGTCCCACCCGTGTCACGGTAGTGATAATGCTGGTTAAACGAGCCGCCCATCCCATGGTTACGCCCTCGCTCTCAATGCCTGATAGTGTTCTGACCGTGCAGCAAGCAAGCGGTTACGGGATCGAATGGCCTCAACCAACTCGTCGATATTTTGAGATCGATCAAAGAGCATCCCGACAGTCACTGCTCCGAGCGCCGACACAATCCAGCTGCCCGACAGGGCTTTAACAAAAGCCCCCGCCGCACTGGCGGCCAGACCGCGTGCGGCACGAGCTTTTGCGACCTCCATGACACCACTGACTTGCTCCTTCTTTACAGCTACTCGATACCCCTGAGTGGCGACAATGACCAACAGGGGGATCAAGGGATGAAAGTTGTCCCAGAATTCATCGAGATATCCATGATCAAGGCCGGTAGCCGTGGCATTGATCGCATGCTCCAAGTCAGCTTCCGACATTTTGGAATCAATCACCATATCGTTCGGCCCAAGCCGAGTCGATACTTCGCTGGTTGTCAGAATGGAAATTTCTGGATAGCGCTCCAGTGTGTCATGGAGGTAACCCACGCTATCGGTTGCCTTGAGTTGAAGCAGTTCCGCCGTGCCACCATGTTCGTCCACGATTTGCATATCCCAGCCTGGCTGTGTCATCGAAGATGCAAGATGTGCCGAATACCCATCGGGTAAGGTCAGGTCGCCCACGGTGCCGCCAGCATTCAGCTCAGCAACCACCAGATATTCAAAGTATTTCCCTTTGGCGCTGTTGACGATGCCCATCCATTCCTGATCGGAATAGCTCCCGACATGGCTGGGGTCAAAATTCGGATTGGTGTCGTGCAAGGCCTTCAGTGCCAAGGGGTTCAACTCATCGCTGCTGCCGGGCTGCTCGCCAAGGCTGAGTGCAACGGCAGCCAGATCAAGGGCGCGCGTGTTCTTGTACTGCTGATATCGTTTTAGCAGATCGCCCATCGGGTCAACGGCATCGTTATCAAGGCCGCCATATCGCGCCAAAAGTGCGCCCAAGTATTGCCGACGCATGGCTATCGTCCCGTGTAGATTGTGGACTGCGGCGCTGAAGGCTCAGGTTCATCTTGCCCTAGGGCTGCAGCGATTGCAGCCATCTGCCCTTCGAGCGTTGCTATACGCTTTTCAAGATTGGCAATATAAGCGTCCATACCGCTCAGAACTTCCTCCGTCCGAAGGTAGCCCTCACGAAGTTCGCCCTGGAGGTCTGTAAGTGAAAGACTCATCTTTTTATCCCTGATGCTGTTGAAGAGTTGTAGCCGACTGATTTAAGCAATAGTCGAACCCTTGTGGAAACTCACATATTTGTGAAAAAATGTTAAATCATCTAAAGCATAGCCTAGATATTCAAAATCACCCCGCCACCACCCGCCGCGCATCCTTCAAAAGCAGCAGCAACTGGTCCTCCCGCAGCGGTGACGGCTCAAAACCAAACCGCTTATAAAACCGGGCAGCCTCTTCATCCATCGGGTGCGTGAGCAGGGCGCGAATCCCAGCCTGGTCTGAAATCATCAGCGCCCGCCGGATGGCATCCTTCAGCAGCCCGATGCCAATGCCGCTCCCCTGATCCTGCACGGCCACGCCCAGCCGCGCCAGAATCACCACCGGCAGCGGGTACTGGCCCATGCCTTTGCGGATGCGCTCCGGCGCTTCCAGCGTGTCCACCTGGCCGACGGTCAGGCTGAAAAATCCCGCTACCCGCTCACCCTCAGCGGCCACAAAGGTTTTGGCCGACCCGCTGGACTGCGCCTGCCGGGCGTGGCGAATCAGCCAGTCGTTGAGCGCCGGTTTGCCGCAGTCAAACGTGTCCAGCCGGTGCCGCGCCTGCAACGGCTCGGGCGCGCCCAGCGTCACGCCGCATCCCACGGCGCTTTGCGCGCAAACAAGTTGCGCAGGCCGGGGTTGTCCTTGGGCGGCGCGTCCAGCGCGTCCATCAGCGCGCCGTACTGGCTGCCCGTCACCATAAACAGCCGCTGATCGAGCAAAGTCTGCTCGGCGGCATGGCAGGCGCTGTCCAGAATGAAATCGGTCAGCGACTTGTGCGCAGCATCGGCGGCGCGGCGCAGGATGGCTTCCTGCTGCGGCGTGGCGCGCAAGCCCAGACGGGCAGAGCGCGGGGCGCGGGCGGGCGGGGCAAGTGTCGGTGTCATGGGCGGCTTTCAAGACGGGTCATAAGTTTTGATGTTAGTACAAACGACAAACAAATTCAAACCGCTATCTTTGACAACTCGCGCCCCCCATGCATGCAAAAATCCTGCAAACCCCCAGGAGCCATGCCCATGAAATCCTACTCAGCCTATTTCGTCCGCGCCGCCGCCTTTGAACAAGCCCAGGCCGTGTTCGGCGCCAGCGTTCAGCCCTTGCCCGATTCGCCGTGGCTGCTGTGCGCTTACCTGCCCGATGACGAGTTGCCCGATGAAGACGTGCTGCGCGGCGAAACCTCTCTCACGCAGGCCAAATCCGAGGCGCTGGGCGAGGTGTTTTTTGTCTATGGCGACACCTCCGTCGATTGGTTTGTCTATGAGCACGCCCAGGACGGCGAGCTGCTGCGCAAGCTGGTCTGGGCGACTCTGCCCGAGGGCGACTGGGATGATTGCGGCTGGGCGCTGGCCGAAGGCGCGCCCGAGGCGTGGGAAGCGGCCTTGTTCCGCACCGACGGTCTGGCGCGCCACCTCTACAACGAATCGCTGCGCCTGCAGGACGAAGGGCGCGGCGGCGAAGTGGCCGCGATGCAGGCCGATGCCGAAAAGTTCTGGGCCGCCCAGCAAATCACGGCGGGCCAGACCCTGCCGATGGGCGACGGCACGGTTGCCATGCTGGTCGAAAAGAGCTACGGCATTGACCGCTTTCAAATCGCGTAATCACTTGGCACCAGGAGCCATCATGAAACTTTCAAAACTATGCGCTGTTTTTCTTCTGACGCCTGCGCTGGCCTTGTGCGCAGAGTGGCATTGCCAGAATCAGGACATGGAGGTCTCCTGCAGCCAGACAGTATGTGAAGCAGCGGAGGCATTTACCCCGATAGATGTCACGGTCAGCGATCTCGGTTCGATGATCGTCTGTGCTTATTCGGGCTGCTGGAGTGGCAAAGGAAAAGTGCTGAAATCCGGCGCTCACGTCATCATTTCTGCCAATAAGCTGAAGTGGAGCGGCACGTCGCCCAATCCGGCCACTTTCATCGTTGGCCTCGATAAAACCGACAACATTGCCGTGATCAAAGGCTCGAATTTCGCCATGCCTCTGATCTGCAAAAGCGGCGGCGCTTAACCCGCCAGCCCGCTCAAAATCGGGCAGTCGGGCCGCTGATTGCCCTGGCAGCAGCTCGCCAGCTCCTGCAGCGTCTGGCGCATGGCCTGCATCTCGGCGATGCGCCGCTCCAGGTCTGCCACATGGGCCTGGGCGATGCGTTTGACATCGGCGCTGGCGCGGTCCTGGTTCTGCCACAGCTTGAGCAGCTCGGCAATTTCAATCATGCTGAACCCCAGCAGCCGGGCACGGCGGATAAAGCGCAGCGTGTGAATCTGCGCCTCGCCGTATTGCCGGTAGCCCGCGTCGGTGCGCGGCACGGCGGGCAGCAGGCCCAGCGTTTCGTAATGGCGGATCATCTTGGCCGACACCCCCGATTGGGCAGCGGCTTGGCCAATATTGAACGGGCCGGAACTGGCTGCAGGCGCGGCGACGCTGGTGGCGGCTGACGATGTGCGGGCGCTCATTTCGGGCCGCCTTTCCAGCGCCGCAGCAGCAGCGCGTTGCTGACCACGCTGACGCTGCTGAACGCCATCGCCGCCCCGGCAATCACCGGACTGAGCAGCCCGAACGCGGCCAGCGGAATCCCGACCACGTTGTAGAAAAACGCCCAAAACAGGTTTTGCCGGATCTTGGCGTAGGTGCGGCGCGAGATGTCGATGGCGTCGGCCACCAGCGCCGGATCGCCGCGCATGAGCGTGATGCCTGCCGCCTGCATCGCCACGTCGGTGCCGGTGGACATGGCAATGCCAACATCGGCGGCGGCCAGCGCGGGCGCGTCGTTGATGCCGTCGCCGACCATCGCCACGCGGGCGTTTTTGTCGTTGATGCCAACAAGCCCGGTCTTGAGCTGGCCGACGATGTTGGCTTTGTGTTCGGGCAAAACCTGGGCGTGGACGATGGTGATGCCGAGCTGCTGGGCCACCGCGTCGGCGCTGCCCTGGTTGTCGCCGGTGATCAGCGCGGTTTGAATGCCCAGCGCGTGCAGGCGGGCGATGGCCGGGGCCGCTGTGGTTTTCACCGCGTCGCCAAAGGCCAGCAGCGCCAGCAGTTGCGGCGCGCCGCTTACATCGGCCAGCCATGACACGGTGCGGCCCTGCGCTTCGAGCGCGGCGGCCCGCTCTGCCAGGGCGCTTAAATCGACGTTCAATTCCTGCATAAAACGCGGGCTGCCGAGGCGCAATTCGCGCCCGTCCACGACCGCCGCCATGCCGCGCCCGGCCACGGCGCGCACCTGCGTGGCTGCTGGCACAGCGAGCCGCTCTTTCAACGCCAGCGCCGTGACGGTCTTGGCCAGCGGGTGTTCGCTGCCGGACTGGATGGCGGCGCTCCAGGCCAGCGCCGCCGAATGCGTTGCAGTCGTTCGCCCGGCAGGCTTTGCCGACGTGGCGGAGTCAGTCAACTCGGCCAGCGTCACCAGCACGACCAGCTCCGGCTTGCCTTCGGTCAGCGTGCCGGTTTTGTCGAAGGCCACGACTTTGACCTGATGCGCCACTTCCAGCGCCTCCGCGTCTTTGATCAAAATTCCGTGGCGCGCTGCCACGCCGGTTCCGGCCATGATGGCGGTCGGCGTGGCCAGTCCGAGCGCGCAGGGGCAGGCAATCACCAGCACGGCCACGGCGTTCAAAATGGCCGTTTCCCAATGGCCGTCGCCCGCGCCGAACCAGCCCCAGCCCAGCAGCGTGACCAGCGCCAGCGCAATGACCACCGGCACAAACACGCTGCTCACCTGATCGACCAGCCGCTGAATCGGCGCTTTTTTGGCCTGCGCCGACTCGACCATTCGCACAATGCGCGCCAGCGTCGATTCCGCGCCGACGGCGCTGGTTCGGACCACAATCAGGCCTTCGCCGTTGACGGCGCCGCCCGTCACCCGGTCGCCGGGCTGCTTGTTCACTGGCAGGCTTTCGCCGGTAATCAGCGACTCGTCGGCCTCGGTCGTGCCCTCGGTGATTTCGCCATCGACGGCGATGCGCTCACCGGGGCGCACGACGACCCAGTCGCCGACTTTCACTTCGGCCACCGGCACGTCGGTGTCCACGCCGTTGCGGCGCAAGCGGGCGGTTTCGGGGCGCAACGCGTTCAGGGCGCGTATCGCTTCGGTGGTCTGGCGCTTGGCGCGCGCTTCCAGCCATTTGCCCAGCAGCACCAGCGTGATGACGACTGCCGACGCCTCGAAATACAGGTGCGCCATCGCGTGGCTGCCGCCGCTGCCACCAGCGCCGTTGCCGCCATGCCGGAGCAACTGATAAACGCTCAGGCCGTAAGCCGCCGAGGTGCCCAGCGCGACCAGCAAATCCATATTGCCCGCGCCCGCCCGCAGCGCCTTCCAGCCCGATTTGTAAAAGCGCGCCCCCAGCCAGAACTGCACCGGCGTGGCCAGCGCCCACTGCAGCCAGCCGCCCAGCATCCACGACTGGCCGAATAGCGCGCCCAGCATCGGCAGCGCCAGCGGCGCCGACAGCACGGCGGCCAACGCAATCGGCCACCAACTGGCGCCGGGTTTGGCGGGCGATTTGGCGGCGGTGCTGGCGCTGCTGCTGCTGCTTGCGCCTGAACCTGAACCTGAACCTGTGTTGGCTCCGGTGCCGGTGCCTGAATCCGTGCCCGTGCTGGCGCCGCTGTCCGTGCCCGTGCCCGTGCCCGCGCCCGGCTCGCGCCATTCAGTCGCCGGATAACCGGCCTTGTCCGCCGCCGCAATCAGCTGGGCTGGCGTGACGGCGCCGCCGACGACTTTCACCTCCGCCATTTCCGTCGCCAGATTGACCTCCGCCGACAGCACGCCTGGCACCTGCTTCAAGGCTTTTTCCACCCGCGCCACGCACGAGGCGCAAGTCATGTCGCTGATGGTCAACCGCACCGATTCTTCGCCGACGGCGTAACCGGCTTTTTCGACGATGGCTGTCAGCGTGGCCAGCGTGACCTCGGCGCTGGCCTTGACGCTGGCCTGTTCGGTGGCGAAATTGACGCTGGCTTCGGCCACGCCGGGCGTCGCGGCCAGGGCTTTTTCAACGCGGGCCACGCAGGAGGTGCAGGTCATGCCTTCGATGGGCAGCGTCCATTCTTTCAGCGCGGATGCGGGCGGTTTTGGCGGGGCGGTGGCGTTCATGTGGGCTTTCCTGAGGGGCAATCGCCGTAGTGTGAACCTTCCCACGGTGGAAAGGTCAAGCGCGGCCCCTGACGGCACCAAGGCCCACAAGAAAAAAGGAAAATCGCTTAACTTTCCCACCGTGGAAAGGTTCAGACTGCGTTTTTCAGATCATCTTCACCACTTCAAGGAGTTTTTATGGAATTCACCATCCCCGCCATGAGTTGCGGCCATTGCGTCAAAGCCATCACGCAGGCGCTGACGCAACTCGATTCAGCCGCCACGGTCAGCGTCGATCTGCCCGCGAAAAAAGTCACTGTGCAAACCTCCCAGCCGCAAGAAAAAGTCGCGGCGGCGCTGGCCGAAGCGGGTTATCCGGCGGCTTGAGGCCGCAGCCCGGCTGGCCTGCCTGGTGTCGCCAGTCATATTTTGGGAAGTACGCATCATGGAGATGAATCAAATTTATAGCGCAGTCCCAAAAGCCGCCTGCGATTTTTAGTCTTGAAGTGGTGCTTACGCTGTTAAAGGCGCTTATCATTTAGTTAAGAATCACTTTATTTTTGAGGCTGAAGATGAAAAAAGCACTTGTCTATGGTTTTGCATTCTTGATTAGCAGCAACGCTTTGGCGCTTGACAGTTCGGTCGAAAACGTCAAGGCGATTTGTGCGCTGGTCGAGGGTGGAAAATCCTCCTCCATCAGCTTCAAGGCGAGTGCGGACGCCAAAGGTTTGGTTCGTATTGTGGCGGCGGGCGTTAAAGGAGACGTTACGCTAACCAAAGAGCAGCACGAAGGGCTTCAGCGTGTTTTGCAATCCGATCAAGCCAAGGACTATGCGAATTACCGCACTTGCGTGAAGGATACGCTGCCGTATTTCAAAGCCAAGCCAGTGGCTTCTGCTGCTGCGGCCCCTGCTCCTGCGGCAACTCCTAACTCCAAAGCAGGAATTGAAGTTAAAACCGGAGACAAATCACCCGTTCAAATCGGCAATGGCAATACTGTGAGCTATAATTAAAATGCATAAAATAATAATTTATACGACTGCATTAGTATTTATTAGTTTTTCTTCTTTTGCTGAAACAAAAATACAAACTGGGCCGCATTCTCCAGTTCAAGTTGGAGATAATAACACTGTTAATTATGGATTTTCAGCAGAGGATGTTGTAAGACTCGTTGTCGAGGCAGTAAAGGCTGCCGATGCACGTGCCGATGCAAAGTATAAATCTGATGCGGGAATAATTGAAAATTTAACGACTGCTTTTAAATATATAACCCAAGGTAAAACTAAGGCTACACCTGCCGAAGTTAAAAAGGTTTTCGAGGCTTTGCCGAAAGGTGATTTCAGCCAAGCACTGACAATATTTGAAGCCGAATCCAAGACCTTTGAAGAGCAAGCCCAGTCCTTTGAAGAGAAATCGAAAAAAGGAGCTGAAATTTATCGAAATATAGGCGCATTGGCATTTTTTGGTGATACACAGAAATCTTTGAATGCTTACCGCCGCGCTACTCAGCTTGATCCCGATGATGCAGATGGCTGGAATCAGCTAGGGAATTTATTGCGGCGCGTGGGGCAATTAGACGAAGCCATTCGTGTTTATGAAACTGTTTTGCGCTTAGGGCAAGAGCATCAAAATCAAGAAGAAGTAGCGGTTGCTTACAGCAACTTAGGCAACGTGTATATAACGCGAGGGGACTTGGGCAAGGCGATTGAGTATTACAACCAATCCTTGAAAATTCACGAAAGCCTTGGTCTCCAAAAAGGAGTGGCGGGTGATTATGGAAACCTGGGCAACGTGTACCAAACGCGAGGAGACTTGGAGAAGGCGGTTGAGTATTACAACCAATCCTTGAAAATTCACGAAAGTCTTGGTCTCCAAAAAGGAGTGGCGGGTGATTACGGCAACCTGGGCAACGTGTACCAAACGCGAGGGGACTTGGAGAAGGCGGTTGAGTATTACAACCAATCCTTGAAAATTCACGAAAGCCTTGGTCTCCAAGAAGGAATGGCGGGTGATTACAGCAACCTAGGAGTCGTGTACCAAACGCGAGGGAACTTGGAGAAGGCGGTTGAGTATTACAACCAAGCTTTGAAAATAGATGAAAGCCTGGGCCACCAAGAAGGCATGGCGGGTGATTACGGCAACCTGGGAGTCGTGTACCAAACGCGAGGGGACTTGGCGAAGGCGGTTGAGTATTACAACCAAGCCTTGAAAATAGATGAAAGCCTTGGTCACCAAGAAGGCATGGCGAACCATTACGGTAACCTAGGCACCGTGTACCAAACGCGAGGTGACTTGGCGAAGGCGGTTGAGTATTACAACCAATCCTTGAAAATTAACGAAAGCCTTGGTCTCCAAAAAGGAGTGGCGGGTGATTACGGCAACCTGGGAATCGTGTATCAAACGCGCGGGGATTTGGATAAGGCAGTTGAGTATTATAACCAAGCCTTGAAAATAGACGAAAGCCTTGGTCTCCAAGAGGGCATAGCGAGTAATTATGGTAACCTGGGCACCGTGTACAAAACGCGCGGTGACTTAGATAAGGCGGTTGAGTATTACAATCAAGCCTTGCAAATCCACGAAAGCCTTGACCACCAAGAAGGTATGGCGATTGATTATGGCAACCTGGGCAGAGTGTACGAAACGCGCGGGGATTTGGATAAGGCAGTTGAGTATTATAACCAAGCCTTGAAAATAGACGAAAGCCTTGGTCTCCAAGAGGGCATGGCGAGTAATTATGGCAACCTGGGCAGCGTGTACCAAACGCGAGGGGACTTGGCGAAGGCGGTTGAGTATTACAACCAAGCCTTGAAAATAGATGAAAGTCTTGGCCACCAAGAAGGCATGGTGAACCATTACGGTAACCTGGGTACCGTGTACCAAATGCTTGGGGATTTGGAGAAGGC
>Ga0302273_1000766_pt1 | contig 13992 bp, 9 predicted proteins | sample III_Bog_N1_3_FD_198774 | JGI IMG/M metagenome (GOLD analysis project Ga0302273, IMG submission 198774) | Peat permafrost microbial communities from Stordalen Mire near Abisko, Sweden - III_Bog_N1_3 | ecosystem: Environmental > Terrestrial > Soil > Wetlands > Peat | place: Sweden: Abisko... | reverse complement strand
TTTCGAGGAATCTTCTTTGGTGTCGGTAGTGTCCTGGGTGCCACCGTTGTTGTCGCGCTTGTGATATGGATTTTAAGTCATTTAGTCGATTTGCCAGGTGGAGTCGGTAACTTTATTCAATATGTTGTCGACGTGGTCAAAAGTCGCTAAGCATTAGGTTGATTTTACTACAGACAAATAGGGTAGCGATTGGCTATACTGGAGTTAGTTATGGGGGTTGAATTAAAGCCATCTGATTATGTTCACTTACATAATCATACTCACCACAGTTTACTGGATGGTCTAACAAAGATACCCGATTTAGTGGCGCTTGTAAAAGAGATGGGCATGGACGCGGCGGCTATAACCGATCATGGTACTATGTCTGGTGCGATTGAGTTTTATAAAGCAGCTAAAGATAAAGAGATAAAACCAATTATTGGTATAGAGGCATATGTCGCGACGCGTTCTCGGCATGACCGTGATCCTCAAAAAGACAAGGGTCGCTATCACCTAACAATTCTAGCTATGAATAATGTCGGCTATCAAAATCTGATGAGACTCAGTTCTATTGCAAACCTTGAAGGCGTTTATTATAAGCCACGTATGGACCGTGAAATTCTTGAAAAATATAATGAAGGCCTAATTATATTATCTGGCTGCGCCAGCAGTGAAATATCGGAAAATCTAAAAACTGATAATGTCGAAGAAGCTAAAAAAGTCGCCGTTTGGTACAAATCAGTTTTTGGCGATAGATACTACCTGGAGATGCAGGACCACGGGCACCCCGACCATACTAGCAAGTGGGACGTTCAGGAAAAAATTAACGGTTATTTGAAGCAGATGTCCGATGAGCTTGATATACCTTTGGTTGTTACGACTGACGGCCACTACTTAACTCATGATGACCAAGAGGCTCATGAAATATTACTGTGCGTTGGCACGTTACTGACCCAAGAGATATTATAAAAAGATGGGGTAAAACTTGTCCCGAAGCAATTATGAACACACGTAAAATTGCCGACATGTGTAATGTTGAATTAGCTCTTGGTGGCATTTTGATTCCGACTTTTCCAACCCCAAAGGGTGAGAATGAGAAATCGTATCTAGATAAGTTAGTTTATCGTGGTTTAGCCTGGCGTTATGGCGACCTTGACCAAGAACAGACACTAGAGCTAACTCTCGATGAGGCCAAAACACATATTCCAGAGGAGGTTTTGCAACGGGCCACTTATGAGCTGGAAGTAGTCGATAGAATGGGTTTTAACGGCTATTTCTTAATTGTGCAGGACTTTATTAACTGGGGCAAGAATCGGGGAATTATCTTTGGACCAGGCCGTGGTAGCGCGGCTGGCTCTATTTTGGCGTATTCATTACGTATCACCGAACTTGACCCGCTTGAATATGATTTGCTGTTTGAACGTTTCCTAAACCCCGACCGTATTAGCATGCCAGATGTTGATATTGACATTCAAGATACGCGGCGTGATGAAGTAATTGCCTACTGTACTGATAAATATGGAGTCGATAGGGTAGCTAATATTGTTACATTTGGCAAGATGGCCGCTAGAGCCGCGGTCCGTGACGTGGCGCGAGTTCTTCAAGTGCCTTACGCTGAGGCCGATCGTTTTTCAAAAATGATTCCACCACCTGTTCAGGGTCGTCATATCCCCTTGAAGGTAAGTGTTGTGCAAGACGCGGATTTGAAGCACGAGTATGAGACCAATCCAGTTGCCAAGCAAGTTTTTGACTTCGCTATAAGACTGGAAGGCACGATACGTTCACATGGTGTTCATGCCGCCGGTGTGGTGATTGCGCCCGACGAGATCGTTAAATACGCGCCACTAGAAATGGCTCAAAAAGGCGTTATCTCGACCCAGTATCCGATGGGCCCGATTGAAGAACTGGGACTTTTGAAGATGGACTTTTTAGGTTTATCTAACCTTACGACGATTAATAACACCCTAAGGATTATTAAGAAAGTTTACGAAGTTGATATCGATATCGATACTTTGCCATTGAATGACACTAAAACCTACGAGTTGTTGCAACGTGGTGATTCGACCGGTGTTTTCCAGCTTGAATCGGCTGGTATGAAGCGCTATTTACGCGACCTTAAGCCTTCGGTCTTTGAGGATATCATTGCTATGGTTGCTCTGTATCGACCAGGTCCAATGCAGTTTATCGATAGTTTTATCAAGCGAAAACACGGCCAAGAGGCAATATCTTATCTTCATCCAAAATTTGAAAACGCGCTCAAGGAAACATATGGTATTTTGGTCTACCAAGAACAATTTATGCAGATTTCTAAAGATTTTGCCGGCTTTACAGGCGGTCAGGCTGATACTTTGCGAAAAGCGGTTGGAAAGAAAAACATTGATTTGATGCGTAAGGTTAAGGTTGATTTCGTGGATGGTGCTGTGAAACACAGTGGCGCTGATCCAAAATTAGCCATAAAATTCTGGGATCAACTGGAAGAATTTGCTAACTACTGTTTCAACAAATCGCATGCGGCCTGCTATGGCCTAATCGCGTATTGGACGGCTTATTTGAAAGCTCACTATCCAGAGGCCTTTATGGCGGCGCTTATGACCAGCGATCAAGGTGATATTGATCGCTTGGCAATTGAAATAACTGAATGTAAACATATGGGCATAACGGTATTATCACCTGATGTTAACGAAAGCTTCGTCGAATTTGCCGTGGTGCCTGGCAAAAAACAAGTCCGTTTCGGAATGGCGGCAGTTAAAGGTGTCGGGTTGGGCGCAGTTGAGGAAGTTCTGCGGGCGCGCAAGGACGGTAAGTTTACTAGTGTTGAAGATTTTGCTAGACGCGTGGGTGTTACCAAATTTACTAAAAAGGCCTGGGAGTCATTAATTAAGTCAGGTGGTTTTGATACGTTAGGCGACAGGTCTGACTTACTATTTAATCTGGAAACACTGCAATCTTTTGCTAGCAAACTACAAAAAGAAGCACTCAGCGGGCAAATCGACTTATTCGGTAGTCTAGGTGAACAATCCAAATTGCAGCCATCGGTAGTACTTCAGGCGTCACCGGTAAAACATATCGAAAAAGAGCAACTTGGCTGGGAAAGAGAACTACTGGGTCTATATATCAGCGCTCATCCTCTAGATAATTATGATGCTTACTTTGAAGAGCAGACAATTCCATTAAGCCAGATTAAACCCGACGTTGATGGCAAAAGGGCGACCGTAGGTGGTTTAATCTCGACGGTTAGGACGATTATTACCAAGTCTGGCACAAAAATGGCCTTTGTCGGGATTGAAGATAAGACAGGCGAGGGTGAAGTTATCATTTTTCCTAATTTGTTTGAACAATATGGCGCACAGCTAATTCAAGACGCCGTCATAAAAGCAACTGGCAAGGTTAACGCTCGTGATCGTGATGGTCGGTTGGGCACTGACGCCAAGATGATCGCCGATGATATTCAGTTTGTGACCGACAAAGAACTCAACGACTATGAATCCACGGGTCACAAGATGGTAAAACCTAAAGTTAGTAACACCGTTAAGGCTGAGCGCGTTCTAAAGAGCACTAAAACTACTGTACCGTTAGAGGTTGCGGTTGAAAAACCGAAGTATATTGAGGATGTTATTCCGCCCGTCAAAAAACTTTACGTTCATATTAAAAATCCCGATGATCACGAAGCACTCCTGGCGCTAAAGCAGGTCAGTGGCCGTTACGTTGGTGTCGTAGACATTATTTTAGTACTGGGTGAAACGAAGAAATCGGCCATTAAATTGCCGTTTAGAATTGAGCCAAGTGATGAGCTAGTCGGCGAACTGGTCAAAATACTAGGTGAAGACTCAGTTGTTCTTAAATAGATAAGGCGTAAAGAGCAATACCGGTCGCAACACTGACATTAAACGATTCTTTCTTGCCTTGCATCGGTATTTCTATCAAATAATCACAAACAGCACGCAGTTCATTGGTAATACCACTAACTTCTTCGCCCAGCAGCAAAACAAGCTTTTCTGGAGCTTTAAAATCGGGTAGCATGATTGATTTTTCGTCCTGTTCTAGTCCAATAATCTTATAACCTTGCTTTTTTAAGTCTGCAATATTTGGCTCTTCCTGGTATTCAAAATCAACCATTTTTTCGGCACCAAGGGCGGATTTATGGATTTGGTCGGTTAGCTTATTAAAAATGTGTGGCAAGCGCGTTTCAGTCGGCAATTTAGGGTATGGCGTATAGCCGCTTAGGATAATTTTTGAAACACCAAAACCTTCACAGGTTCGAAAAATTGAACCAACGTTATGTGTTGAGCGGATGTTATGGATAATTACAATAATTTCAGGCATTGTCTCATTATAGTACACTATAAAAACCACAAGCAATTTGCTATAGTCGTAGTAATGGACGAAGACAGAATTCAGCAGGGTCGTCGCGAACAAGACGAAAAATCTACTCAGGAGCGAGCCGCGATTTTAGGTCTTCAATATTTTGATGCACGGGGAGTTGAAGGAACGCTGGCTTTAGTTAGCGACACGCTAGATATTGCTACTATGCACAAGAACCGAATTGTACCACTTGTCGCTGGTAATGAGGGTGCGGCTTGGCGTTTTGGCATAACTACCCAAACACCTCAGTCCTTGGTGCGAGATATGACAAAAGAGTATAACGACCAAGGAAAGAATATCCAGTTTTTCTTGATTAGCGCCAGTAGCTATCGTGCGCTTCTGGACCGCTATGACCCGCCAGTAACAGTTGTCTATGATGATATTAAAATCGCTAAAGTTGGCGATAGCGATACCATGGAAGAGGTTAGCCGGACGCTAAATTCAGTTGCCAGTGACCAGGTCTTTGATTATCTAATCGACCAAGCTGATAAGTTGGGCGCAAGTGATATTCATGTTGAAAATCAACGAACTCATATCCGTATTCGTATGCGAATCGACGGTGCGCTTCACCCAGTAGCCGATCTTGACTCGGACCGTTATCGCGTGATTTTGGGAGCTTTGGCTTCTCGTGCTAATCTTTCGACGGCTGCAACCGAAGCTCAATCTGGCCATATCCAAAAAGAAATAATCAGGGACGGTGTGACCCATTTACTTAACATGCGTGTCGAGACAATTCCAACCATGTACGGACAAGACGCAGTCTTGAGGTTATTTAATTTTAACGAATCAATGTTGAACTTGGACAATTTAGGTATCGCTGCGACCGAGCGGGCCGAAATTGATGAGGTAATTAGCCATCCTAGAGGCATGGTATTGATGGTCGGTCCAACCGGTAGTGGCAAGTCGACCACTTTATATAGTATTATCAACGCGCTTAATTCGAGCGACGTAAAGATCATTACCCTAGAGGATCCAATTGAATATGGAATTTCGGGTATTTCGCAAATTCCAATCGATACGACAAATGGTCAGAGTTTCGCTGATGGTTTGCGGGCTGTCCTTAGACTTGACCCTGATGTTGTCATGGTCGGCGAGATTCGGGACGCCGACACGGCGAAATCGGCGATTCAAGCCTCGATTACTGGCCACTTGGTTTTGTCGAGTTTTCATGCTAACACGACTTCGGCTGCCTTTAGTCGCATGATTGATTTAATTGGAGTAAATCCTATCTTTAGCTCGGCGATACGCTTGGTTATTGCTCAACGATTAGTTCGCCGTCTTGACGACGAGACTAAGCAAGAATACGAACCTGACGACGCAACGAAAAAATGGATACGCGAAGCTCTAAAAGATTTGCCATCACATATTGAAAAACCGGACCTTGAGAATTTCAAACTATGGAAGCCGGTAGTTAGCGAGAGTTCGCCATTTGGCTATAAGGGCCGAGTTGTCATTATGGAGCAAATGGTAGTCAACGAGACTGTTCAAAAGTTTATTCGTGGTGATATTGAAGATATTCATACTGAATTGATTGAAAAAACTGCTCGCGAGGCTGGTATGGTTACTTTGCTGGAGCGTGGAGTCTTGGCGGTACTGCGCGGTGAGACAACTCTAGATGAAATTAATCGGGTAATTTAGTCAATAACCCTTTCAAATTAACGGCTATCATGTTATAGTCAGTAGCTGATTGTATTTATAAATTGTAAAAAGTGAGACGAAAATGAGTTTTGAACTAATTAAGAAAGTTAATGAAGCACAGAAGAAGAACAGCGTCGTGGATGCCCGCAGTGGCGATACGGTTCGCGTTCACCAAAAAATTCGTGAAGGCAACAAAGAGCGTGTCCAGATTTTTGAAGGCGTTGTTATTCGCACTGACCGTCGCGCTTCACATACATCACGTATTACAGTACGAAAAATTGCTAGCGGTGTTGGTGTTGAAAAGAGTTTCTTGTTACATAGCCCTCTTGTTCAAAAAGTTGAAATTGTTCGCCGTTCTAAGGTTCGTCGTAACTATCTTTCGTTCCTACGTAACCGTAGCGGTAAGAGCGCGCGCCTAAAAGGTCTTAACTTTGACCGTGAAGGTGTTAACACGCTTGAAGAGGCGCCTGTTGTTGAGGAAGTGCCAGATGTTGTCGAAGAGGTTGTCGAGCCAGCTGTTGAGACAAAGGCAGAGTAGATTAAGTTATCAAAAATATTAACACCCGGAAGACCGGGTGTTTTTTTATTGCTACAATAAAGCTATGATACTTGGAATTGATGAAGTTGGCCGTGGGCCTTGGGCGGGGCCGTTGGTAGTTGGAGCGGTAGTTCTTGGGGGAGCACAAATTCCAGGTCTGACCGACAGCAAAAAATTAAGTAAAAAACGCCGTGAAGAACTAGATATTATTATCCGTGACCAAGCAGACGGAATTGGACTAGGTTGGGTGACAGCCGGTGAGATTGATGAAATTGGTCTGGCGACAGCTTTAAAACTGGCTACAATCAGAGCGGTTGAGCAAATTAAGACGCCGTATCACGAAATAGTTATTGACGGAACAATAAATTTTTTAGAAAACACTAATAAAGCACGATTCGTCACGACCATGAAGAAGGCTGACTTATTAGTGCCATGTGTATCAGCTGCTTCGATTGTCGCCAAGGTTGCTAGAGACGCTTATATGAGTCAGCAGGACCTGTTATATCCCGGCTATGGCTTTGGGTCGCACGTTGGTTATGGAACCGCCGCACACATCAAAGCAATCAAGCTGCTTGGTGTAACGCCACTTCATCGTTTATCATTCGCACCACTAGCAAGTTACCGCATATCCGAATCTCTAAAACCAATTAAGTCCGACCAACCAACTACTAAGTCTATCGGCGACGCCGCCGAAAATGAAGCCGCTAATTATTTAGGACGGGCAGGCCATAAAATAATTAATCGTAATTGGAAGACAAAGTTTTGCGAAATTGATATCGTCTCAACGCATAACAGCATCGTTTATTTTACGGAAGTAAAGTATCGCCGGGAACAAGCCCAAGGTGGCGGACTGGCGGCCATTACTCCAGCCAAGTTACGTCAAATGAAGTTTGCCGCCGAGTATTACGCATTAAAAAATAAGCTCAATAATACCGATTTACGATTGGCTGCTATTTCGATGACAGGTTCGCCACCGAAAGTTGAAAATTTCTTAGAGATTTTTTAGAGCTTGGCGCACGGCTGGTCCATCGCGTTCAATTAACTGCACGCGGCCTTCGATATCGTTAATTCCAAGTTCGATAACTCTCTTTAGGTTCGGCATATTAGTCATTGGCTCAAAGAAGTCAATATATTCTTGAAGTTGCTGACGGTTTATGAGCGCGACGGCAGTGTAGCGTGGATAGTCATCGTAACTCATGTCGCCGCTAAAAGTATCAATAATCCACTGCCAATTTTCGCGTAGCCATTGCCAAGATAGCGTACGACTATCGTGGCCACGGACTAGGTATGCAAACCAATGCGAAGCATCTTGGGGTCTAATGACCTTACTGTCTTTTATCAGCTCGAGGAGTTGTGATATTTTTTGTGGTTGACGTGTGCTGGTGATACCCAAACAGATATCCTGACGTAAGTCGCCAGATTGTGAAGAGGTATATTTATTTATAAGCTCATCGACAATTTCGCTCTTGCCGTTTCTGACGGCCGAACCAATAATCAAGCGACGTAGTTCGGGGTCCATATCTTCCAGCTTGGTTGTACGGTAAAGTGTATTCGCTTTTGCGATAGCTTCCGAGTCTTCGCTATACAAAATTAGGCCGATTATTGTGCTACGTAGTTTTGTATCTTCTTCACTTTCGCTTAGTGCGGCCGTCCAGCCCAGTCGTTCGTATTGTGAACGGGCGATACGACCAGACAGGTTCTTTAGGGCTCGTTCCGCGACTGGCTCATCTTCGACAAACTTACGCAGTTCACTGAGTGCTGCAAATAGAATTGTCCAAACATGTTCATCTGTCTCGTCCTTATAGGCACTCATTAAATCAATTAACTTAGCGCTTGGCATCAGGCCAGCCCTGGCTAGTAAAGTGGCTTCGTTTAGTAATTGAATTCGGCCAATAACTGTTTTTTTGTTATTTCGGATGTCATCCAGGTGCTTTTCGAGCGTAGCTTGGTCGTAGTGGGTAATAAAATGTGCCGTGTCGCTGATGTTAAAGCCGAGAGTTGAATTGTGTGTTCGCTTAATTTCAATGTTATTAGTCGATAACATTTCAGGCATTTGATTGCAGGATGAATTAAGCGGGATTGGCCATAATCTTTTCGAAGATTCGTGCGGACCAATGAAAAATTGCTCCTCAGAAAGCGTAACATTGTCACCGGTTTGTTCGACATGGACTACGGGATAACCAGGTTGAGATATCCAGGTGTTCATTAGTGTCTTTATGTCTTTACCGGAAGCGTCAGCAATAGCGCTCCATAAATCGTCGGCTTCAGTGTTTGTATATGCATGTTTTTTAAAATACTGTTTTAAGCCGGCTTGAAAAGCATCGTCGCCAACGTATTGTCGTAGCATTCTTAGTAGACGCGCCCCTTTGGCATAAACAATGGCGGCATCAAATAAGGTATTAATTTCGTCTGGATGATTGACGTCAATTTGGACCGACTGAACGCCATCAATACTATCGCGTCGTAGGGCAAAAACGGTATCGTTCGTTGAGAAATCCAGCCACACATTCCATTCTGGGTGTAAGCTATCGATTGCGATACCTTCCATTAGAGTAGCGAAGCTTTCATTTAGCCACAAATTGTTCCACCACTTCATGGTGACTAGATTGCCAAACCATTGGTGAGCCAGTTCGTGAGCGATAACTGTCGCGATATACTGACGACTACTAATACTGGTTGTTGAAGGATTCGATAGTAGTGCAATTTCCCGGTAAGTGATTAAACCCCAGTTTTCCATAGCGCCAGATGAAAAGTCAGGCAGGGCGACGTGGTCGGATTTTGCCAGAGGATATTTGGTATCAAAGTATTGCTCGTAAAACTCAATTGAGGCAACCGCGATCTCTAAGGCAAAATCAAGACTATCGGCTGACTGAGCAGGTGTTGCCCAGACATTTACCTCGACGTCGTTATTGGTTTTGGCTGATTTTTTATGTAATTCCCCGACAACCCAGGCTAGCAAATAGGTGCTCATGCGCGGAGTAGTTTGAAAACTAGTGACAAGTTTGCCTTCTTGAACAGTTTGCGCCTTTACGGGCATGTTGCCAAGCACGGTCACGTCTGGCTCGGTAGTGAGAATGACATCAAATGTTGCTTTGGCTTCTGGTTCGTCAACGCATGGAAAGACTTCCCTGGCGTGATGGCTTTCAAATTGCGTAGCTAGTAGCTCTTTCTTTGCGCCGTTATGTTCGTAGTAGCATGGGTAAAGTCCGTGCATAGGGTCGGTGATGATGCCGCTGAATGCAATTACTACGATATGCTTGCCGGCGGCAAGGCTGGAGTGAGTGATTATTAATTCGTCATTTGCCCCAGCTTGAAACTCAGCTTTTTTTCCGTTCAACGTGACACTATTAATTTGAAGGTCTTTGGAGTGAAGCAGTATTTTATCGGAACCATCTGGTAATAAACCTTTAATTGTGACCAAGCCGTTAAATTCTCGGCCTATGCGGTCAAGATTAAGTGATAAATTGTAATGATCTGGTATGAAACTTTTAATAAGCCGTGGAACTGTCTGCATATATCCTATTGTATCAGATTAGCCTGACGTTAATCTGACATGTCGTGCATAATGGTGTTTATGGCTAATACTTATAAACGCCGCCGAGTTACAATCGCGAGCTTATTACTGACAGCCTTAATAGTAGTTATAGTCGGATATTATAATCAGCCCGCGCCAGTACAAGAGTCAAAGACAGCAAATCAGCACGAAGTGTCAACTGGAGCACAAGATGACTTGGCTGTCGACGTATTGCAAAGTCTGCCAATTAAGGGCCGCGCGCCCAAGACCGATTACAATCGGGCTCAGTTTGGCGACGGCTGGAAGTCGATTGGCTCTTGTGATATGCGCAATATAATTCTAAATCGAGATTTAACCGAAGTTGAAGTTGATGACAAATGTAATGTCATTAAGGGAACACTGGATGACCCATATACTGGTAAACTAATACAGTTTGAAAGAGGCAGTGAAACTAGTAGCGCTGTTCAAATCGACCACGTAGTGGCCTTATCTGATGCTTGGCAAAAGGGAGCTCAGCAACTTGACCGAGCGACGCGCGTGGAACTTGCTAATGACCCGCTTGAACTTATAGCCGTCGACGGTCTCACTAATCAGAAAAAATCAGATGGTGACGCGGCTACATGGTTGCCGCCAAATAAATCCTTTCGTTGTCAATATGTTGCTAGACAAATTGCCGTCAAGAAAAAATATTTGCTATGGGTTACTCAAGCTGAGTACGACGTTATCAAGACGCTACTAACCAGTTGTCCGCAACAGACCGTACCAACAAAATAGTTGCGTAAATCACTCAATCTTGCTAATATGTAGATAGTACATTTCCGGCCAGCAGGTCGGATTTTTTCATAGATAAGCCCAAGTAGGCAAAAGGAGATATTTCATGGAAGAAATCAACATCAAGCAATTAACCCTAGCGGTCAGAACGATTGCCGAAGAAAAGAATTTACCAGAAGAGACAGTTCTGTCTGTTATTGAGCAGGCCATCGCCGCTGCATGGCGCCGCGACAATGGCGAACGCGATCAAGAAGTTCGTAGCGAGCTTAATATTAATGACGGTACGGCTCAGGTGTTTGTATCACGCGAAGTCGTTGAAGAGGTTGGCAGTAGCGCGGTTGAAATTAGCTTAGCCGATGCAAGGAAAATTAAAAAAGATGCCGTTATTGGTGACATTATTGAAGAAAAGCACGAAGTTACTAGTTTTGGACGCGTGGCCGCCCAGACAGCCAAGCAGGTTGTGCTGCAGCGCCTGCGTGAAGCAGAGCGCGAAGTAGTGCTTGAGGAATATGAAGATAAAATCGGTACAGTTGTAAACGGTACTGTACAGCGTATCGAGCCCCGTGTTATTAGGGTTGAACTGGGTAAGGCTTCTGGTATTATTCCCCAGAGCGAGCAGATTCAAGGTGAATTTTACAATATTGGTAGCCGTATAAAAGTATTTATTAAGGATATCGAACGCGATAATCGGGGTCCACAATTGATTCTAAGCCGCGGTAACGAAGAATTCGTTGAATACTTGTTCCGTCAGGAAGTTCCCGAGTTAGAAACTGGTGCTGTTGAAATCAAAGCCATTGCCCGTGAAGCTGGACGTCGTACAAAACTAGCCGTTGCCAGCACTGTGCCTGGCGTTGATCCAGTCGGTACATTTGTTGGTGGACACGGTACGCGTGTTCAAGCTGTTATGAATGAGATTGGCGACCAAGAGAAAATTGACATCATAACGTATGACGAAAATAGCGAACAGTTTATCAAGAACGCCTTGAGCCCAGCCGAAGTTGTCAAAGTCGTTATAAATGAAGCCGATAAGCGAGCGACTGTTTATGTCAACGAGGACCAGCAATCAATCGCGATTGGTCGCGCTGGACAGAACGTCCGCCTAGCTAGCCGTTTAACTGGATACGAACTTGATATTGAACAATCGGCCACTCCGGCTAAGTCAGCCAAATCGCCCAAACGAGATATAGAAGACAGTCTTCTAAGTGCTGTTGAAGAAGCCACTCAAGAATAAAAAATCTCAAAAAAACTAACTAGCACTCGCTTGATTAGAGTGCTAGTTTTGCTATACTAGATATAGAAAAAGTGCTACTCATAACATAATCTGCTTGCGCTTTTATACGAGGAGGATAGATAATAACATTATGGCTGACGACTTCGAGGAATTTGTATCTCATTTGACCGACAACGCTCGGACGAGCTTGCACCATGCAAACATTATTGCTCAGGGCTATAACAGCCCATATATCGGCACCGAACACTTATTATTAGGGGTATTGGCGCAGGGCTCATCGGTTGGAGCTAAGCTACTAGCCGATGCTGGTGTAACCTTAGAGAGAGCTCAGGTTGCCTTAAATCTGGTGCCGCTAACGACTGTTATTAGTATTGGCGCCAAGGGACTAAGTGAAACCGCCAAATTAACACTTCGCATGGGTTGGGAAATTGCCCAAGAATTTCATCAAGACTACCTTGGTACCGAACATATTATATACAGCATTTTAAGTCAGAAGAATGCTAGAGCCACGGTACTACTGCGCGATATGAATATTGATATTGGTGAGTTGACTTCAGAACTCGAGGAATTTTTTGATCGTCAGAATGATCTGTATCAAGAGGCTGATGGTGGTGCGCGGACTAAAACTAAAAAACAGCCAACCCGAAAAGGTGCCCTCGAACTATTTGGTACCGATTTGACAGCCGCCGCTAAGGAAGGCAAATTAGATCCAGTAATTGGCCGAGAGGCTGAGCAGGAGCGGATGGTGACAATTCTCAGTCGCCGTACCAAAAACAACCCAGTATTAATTGGCGAGCCAGGCGTTGGTAAGACGGCTATAGTTGAAGGTTTAGCGCAGAGAATTATCCACGAAGACGTACCCGACCATTTGCTGGATAAGCGTCTCATCCAGCTTGATTTAGCTGGAATGATAGCTGGTACTAAATATCGCGGCGAGTTTGAGGAGCGACTAAAAAACGTCATCACCGAATTAAAAGAACAGAAGAACGTTATAATCTTTATCGACGAACTGCACTTACTGGTTGGAGCCGGCGCAGCCGAAGGCGCTCTAGATGCCGCCAATATGCTAAAGCCGTTGCTGGCTCGTGGTGAACTACAACTAGTTGGCGCGACAACTTTGGAAGAATATCGAAAGCATATCGAAAAAGACACAGCCCTAGAGCGTCGCTTGCAGACAATTATCGTACCAGAACCAAAACTGAAGGACACGATTGCTATTATTAAGGGTCTGCGCAAGAATTACGAAAACCACCATGGCGTCAGTATGACCGATGAGGTTATTGAGGATGCTGTTTATATGGCCGACCGTTACGTTAGCGAACGGTTTATGCCCGACAAAGCGATTGACGTCATCGATGAGGCTGCTGCCTTGGTTAGGGTCAAAGCTGGACGCAAACCAAGTAAAATTCGTGACTACATGAAACAGCTTAAAAACTTGAACGAAAAAATGGAAGAAGCCGCCGTCAGCGAAGACTACGAACGGGCAGCTTTATATAAAACACGCATTAGCCAAATTACCGAACGCCTAGAAGAAACGCGTGAGGCATTTGAGACAAAAAAATCAATTGCCCTAACAGACGACGACGTCGCTCACGCTATTGCCTCGATGACAGGTATTCCAGTCAAGCGAGTTAGAAAGTCGGAGGCTAAATTACTACGAAGTCTTGAAAAGCACCTTTCAAAATATGTGCTTGGCCAAAAAGAGGCCATCGAAGTTGTTTCCAGCGCAATTCGACGTAGCCGGAGTGGTGTTGCCAGTAGTAAGCGGCCGATTGGCTCATTTGTCTTTATGGGTCCAACTGGTGTTGGCAAAACAGAGCTTGCTAAAGTTTTAGCACGTGAGGTTTTTGGTAGCGAAGAGTCGTTAATTAAAATCGACATGAGCGAATTTGGTGAACGCCACAATACCAGCCGCTTGCTGGGCGCGCCAGCTGGGTATGTTGGCTATGAAGACGGTGG
>Ga0302273_1000765_pt1 | contig 14000 bp, 8 predicted proteins | sample III_Bog_N1_3_FD_198774 | JGI IMG/M metagenome (GOLD analysis project Ga0302273, IMG submission 198774) | Peat permafrost microbial communities from Stordalen Mire near Abisko, Sweden - III_Bog_N1_3 | ecosystem: Environmental > Terrestrial > Soil > Wetlands > Peat | place: Sweden: Abisko... | reverse complement strand
GATATTTTGAAAGAATTTATGGTGCGTAATACTTATATTTACCCACCTAAATTTTCGATGAAAATTATCGCTGATATTTTTGAGTTTACTTCTCAAAAAATGCCTAAGTTCAACTCTATTTCTATCTCAGGTTATCACATGCAGGAAGCTGGTGCAACTGCCGATATTGAGTTAGCTTACACGTTGGCCGACGGACTTGAATACCTTCGTGCCGGAGTAAATGCCGGAATGGATATTGACTCGTTTGCTCCACGTTTGTCATTCTTCTGGGCTATCGGTATGAATCACTTTATGGAAATTGCCAAAATGCGTGCTGCACGTATGTTGTGGGCAAAAATCGTAAAACAATTCAACCCTAAAAACCCAAAATCACTGGCTTTACGTACTCACTCGCAAACTTCTGGTTGGTCATTGACCGAACAAGATCCGTTCAACAACGTTGGTCGTACTTGTATCGAAGCTATGGCTGCAGCGTTGGGTCACACTCAATCACTTCACACCAATGCATTGGACGAAGCGATTGCATTGCCAACCGATTTCTCGGCTCGTATTGCCCGTAATACTCAAATCTATATTCAACAAGAAACAAACATTACTAAGGAAGTTGACCCATGGGCAGGTTCTTATTATGTAGAAACATTGACCAATGAAATAGCAGAGAAAGCCTGGGCATTGATCGAAGAGGTTGAAAAACTGGGTGGTATGGCTGCGGCTATCGAAACCGGTGTTCCAAAAATGCGTATCGAAGAAGCGTCTGCACGTACTCAGGCTCGTATCGACTCCGGTTCACAAAAAATTATTGGTGTGAATGAATATCGTTTGGAAAAAGAAGCTCCGATTGATATTTTGGAAGTGGATAATACAGCTGTTCGTATTCAACAAATCGAACGCTTGAAACAACTTCGTGCTAACCGTAATGAAGCTGATGTTCAAAAAGCATTGGCTGCCATTACAGAATGTGCTAAAACCGGAAACGGTAACCTACTCGAACTTGCCGTTGAAGCTGCCCGCGTGCGTGCTTCATTGGGTGAAATATCAGATGCCTGCGAAGCAGTTGCAGGACGTTATAAAGCAACAATCAGAACAATTTCAGGCGTGTACTCATCAGAAACTAAAAATGATGCAAGCTTCATTAAAGCTTGTGAATTGACAGAGAAATTTGCCAAGAAAGAAGGTCGTCGTCCTCGTATCATGATCGCTAAAATGGGTCAGGATGGTCACGATCGTGGTGCTAAAGTAGTAGCTACAGGTTATGCCGACTGTGGATTCGACGTGGACATGGGACCATTGTTCCAAACTCCTGCCGAAGCTGCTAAACAAGCGGTCGAAAATGACGTTAATGTATTAGGTGTTTCATCATTGGCTGCCGGTCATAAAACATTGATTCCACAAGTTATGGAAGAATTGAAAAAACTGGGTCGTGAAGACATTATCGTTATTGCCGGTGGAGTTATCCCTGCGCAAGACTATGATTTCCTTTACAAAGCCGGTGTAGCTGCCATCTTTGGCCCGGGTAGTCCGGTAGCTAAAGCTGCCTGCACTATTTTGGAAATTTTGTTGGCCGACTAAGAACCTCAAACCCCTAAAGGGGCTTAAAGAAAACGGACTTACCTCAATGGTAAGTCCGTTTTCTGTTTTTACTCTTTCAAGTGTGATTTCCTACCTCAAAATGGCGAAACATTATTGTATCTGACCACACTTTCTTGCGCAAACAACCATTGATTATATATCTCTGCGAAGGCAGGGAATTGCACTGTTAGCTGAATTATTTCAGGAAATATACTGTCTGAGCAATGAATTAATCCCGTTTGTCGGATTCAGACAGATAACAACAACTGGGAATTTACCCTTTGCAGTATTATATAATAGTTAAATGTGTTTTTTCTTTTGAAATCCGATGTAATAAAATTTTTCTTTGTACGTCTTTAGTTTATACACTCAAATCTCAAAACATTCAAATTATGAAATCAAAATTATTAATTTTATCAGGTTTTCTGACATTGTTTTTCTTCTCTGTTAATGCCGTAAATTTCAATGGCTCAGGAAAGATCGTTTCTCGTGTTATAAATGTAGCAGACTTTAATTCCGTTGTTCTTGCTTCTTCTGCAAATGTAGAGATAAGCAACAGTAACACTTTCTCGGTTGTGCTGACCGATTACGAGAATCTGATAGATTTGTATAAATTTACGAAAGACAACAGCACGTTGACAATAGGCACAAAACCGAACATATCTATACGCAACAGTGTAGCCAAAATTAAAATTACAGTTCCCGGAGCTTTTTTTTCTGTCAAAATATCAGGTAGCGGAGACGTGAAAATCAATAATCTCAATACCATTAAAGAACTAAGCGTTTCCGGTAGTGGTAATATTTCAGCACTAACTCATGAGAGTTATCAAGACATCAAGCTTCACATTTCCGGCAGCGGCCGTATAAAACTAAATGGTGTTGCCAATAGCACTACCGTTTCAGTATCCGGAAGTGGTGAATTATATCTGGACGATCTGAAATCACAAACCGTCGATTGCAAACTGAGTGGCAGCGGAAAAGCCAATGTATTTGCAGTAAAAAAACTTAGTGTTTCGCTTACCGGCAGCGGTATTATTGTTTACTCAGGCAATCCGAATATAGAAAAGAATATCAAAGGATCCGGAAAATTGATTCGTAAATAGACTTTGCGGTTTTCATGCTATTTCTAAAATAATCCTGCAGCCCCTTGTTTGTAAATGAGGGAGCTGTAGGATTATTAGTTTATAACCAAACTGATATTGCTGCACGAACTCTATTGTGTGGCTTAGTTGCTCTTTTTTGAAAAAAAACTTTTGTTTTTCTTCACTCCTCTATTTATCTACGCGATATAATCGGGGGGGGCGGGGCAAACCTAAAAGTGTGTTAGAGGCTTGTTTTTTATTTATACATTACCCAATTCATTTTGATCTCAAATAGCTTTTCATATTCTATAATTTTTTGCATAATAGACTTTTTATGTTCAGCTCCAATTAAAAACACTGCCTGGTTATATTGATTTTCTAAACTGTAATTGTAAATATTCTGAAGCATTGCGTTTTCACGGTTATCGTATTGTTCTGTGTGAAATAGTTTATAAAGATACAGTAGTCTATTTTTCTGGATTTCAGACTCAATAATTTTTTTTTCTAATATCTCCTTTCTTTCTAAAAGGTCTAAAAAATTATCACTATTGAGATAATGAAATCCTTCTCGTGCCATCAAAGTCACTTTTTCATTATCTAACTTTTTATAATCCTCGTATTTAAAGAATGTAAGAAACATGAAGAAAATTTCGTCTTGGTATTTTGATATTCTTTGTCTTATATCAATGTCGACAGGAAGAATTTTAACGTCATAGTTCTGCTTGTATTTTTTGATAGATTTTACTTCAAGAGGTATTTCTGAAGGATGCTGGTTAAGTAAAATACCATTGGCAGAATACATATTAATCGAGTTACTATAATACATATCAAATGAATGGCTCGGCAATTCGTCAAAAATCACTTCAGGTTTTATATCTTCGATGATTTTATGTAATTTATCTGAATTACATAGACCATTTTCAGAATGTACAGTACCAATAAGAGTTATATTATACATCTGTCATGAATTTATTAGTTTCGATATAAGAAATTGCATGGAAGTCGATTCCCCACAACGATATATAGTCAATTTCTTATTATAGTCGTTCAGATACTTGCTGCTAAAGACCCTAAATGTACGTCAGCCAGCCTGTACCCAAAAGCGTGTGTTAGCAGCTGTAATTTAGTTGCAATTTTTTTCAATTAATTCTTCCACTTGCATTTTCCCAAAGGGTTTTACTTTCACTAAATCTTCACATGCGGCGTTCTTATTTCCTAGGTTCATTTCACAAATCGCTTTATAATAAAGACTTTCATAGTCACTTGGTACTTTTTCCAATGCCAAATCAAAATATGTAAGAGCTCTTGTGAAATCTGAATTATTCATGGCGGCTTTCCCCTTTTGAGAATAATCATACTTAGGTAAAAACTTGTCGGAAGAAATGAATCTAAATGAAATTTTCATTTGAACATCTACCTTGTTGCCATTAAGTTCGCCAGCTAACCAGAGTTTTTTTGATTTATCAAGAGCTTTACGAAATTGTTTCTCAAATTGTTTGTTTATGTTTTCCAAAACCTGTACGCTGTCAATTAATCCATTACTCCTTACTATAAAAGTCGCTAAGAATAGATTGTTAGTAGACATTACTATATTTACTTCTGGAATATTTTCAGAACAAAAGTCGTGAAATGACTTGTCTCCTGAGAATTTAGCGTGAATTTTTTCTGTTGCTTTATAGACGGTATCATTCTTTTTTATTAAAAGTATGTCAGAGCTTTTAATTGGCAATTGATTTTGATAATCTTGCTCTCTGATAAAATAATACTTAAGACAATTATTGTCGGTAAAGCCATTTTTACCTTTTTGGACTATAATTAGTTCGCTATTTGAAAGCTGATTAATCTTGAAGCTATTTACTATATAACCATACGAGTTTTTTATGTTTACAATTTGGTCTTTTGATTCAAAGTTGTAAAGAGTTCCTTTATCGTCAAAGGCGAAACCCATAAATAGCTTGTTGTTTTCAAATGTGTATCTCAAATACTGGAATTTAATAGCATTATTATTTGGTAATTCTGTATCGTCAAAGTATGTAACTTTTGTTTTAATCCAGTTCCCGAATATATTCTGAGCATCTGCTTGAATACAAAAGAAGATTAAAATAATCGTCCATGATATTTTTTGTAAAGTCTTCATTGTTTCACTTCTTTTTCTTTTTTTATTATAGCTGCTAACACCTGTGTATACGAGCATCATGTTCGTCTATTTCCACCTTATGTCGGGTCATGTATTTCTTTTTCAGCCCCAAAGATAAAAACATTCTTTTACAAAATCAATAATTGTATTAATTTTTTTAATTCACACAACAAAGATATATTAGCTTAAAGCAGCGCGTTGCCTTTAGCATTGTATATTTGGCTTACTGCTGCGGGCAGAATGCCTCCTTCGGTTTCGTAACCCCTTCCTGCAATGTGCGGAATAGCTTCCGCTTTCTTGCTACCTACGACTGCCGTCTGCTGAATTACGACTGCTTTCTTGCAAAACACGACTACTTTTTGCAGAACTACGACAGTGCTTTGCAGATTTACGACTTCAATTTTAAAATTTACGACTTATTTCTGTGAAATAACGACTATTTTATTCGGAACTACGACTGCATTTATAAAATGAACGACTTATTTCATATATTGCACGACTAAATTTATGTTTTTAGTAACAATGTTGTTGCATTCAACGATATTTTTTTATATTTGCACGATAAATTTACGAATTCTCAGTACGTAAACCCTCAAATACCAACAATCACTATGTTACACTTCAACTTCACTCGGCTTTTTAAGGCCAGAGGCATCAACACTCCCGCTAAATACCTTGTACAACACGGCTTCTCCGATAAATTTGCTACCCGCGTGGTGCGCAACGATTTCCGCAAACTCAATATCGACGACGTGGAGCGCCTCTGCGAAATCTTTCTTTGCACACCCAACGACTTCATGCAGTGGGTCCCCGACAAATCCATTGACGACCCGTCCACCCATCCGCTTGCACCACTTATGCGCTCCGAAAAAGTGCTGGACCTCACCCGCACACTCAACTCCGTTCCGTTCGACAAGCTCCTCGAAATCGAAAAACTCATACAATCTGAGATTGATAAATAAAGCAAAGTACAAATAAGGTTTTCAGCATAAATTTAGCAGCTGTTTTACGGTATTCTCCATAGAATTAGTTAACTTTGCACTCAGTTTTTTAAGGATAAATGAACATGAAAACAAAGATAGTAATTGTTGGGCTCGGTGGAGTAGGAGGGTATTATGGTGGAATGTTGGCAAAAAAATACGCCGATAACCCCGATGTTGAAATCTATTTTGTGGCACGTGGTGCACATCTGAAAAAGATGCAGGAAAATGGTCTTACTCTCATTACCGAAACGGGTACTTTTCAGGTTTACCCAACGTTGGCTACCGATAAAGTGACGGAAATAGGAACGGCGGATTATATAATCATGACTCCGAAAAGTTACGATTTGGATAGCACGGTGGAACAGATAAAACCGATGGTTGGAGAATCAACGGTGATTCTTCCACTATTGAATGGAATTGATAATTCGGATCGTATACGTGCGCTGTTGCCGGGTACAGAAGTGTGGCAGGGCTGTTGTTACATTGTGGGCAGGTTAAACGAGCCGGGTGTGGTGGAAAGTTCGGGCAATGTGCATAGGTTTCAGTTTGGTTATGAACATCAGCAAACCGACGAGCGTTTACTTTCGTTCGAAAAATTATTGAAAGCTGCGGATATTGATGCATATTATCATAAAGACATTATGCATGTAATCTGGACTAAGTTTTTCTTTATCTCGGCTACAGCTTCATTAACATCTTATTTCGATGTTAGTTTTGGTGCTTTACTGACTGATGAAACCCGAAAATCCACTTTACTGAGCGTATTGGAAGAACTGCTGGCGGTAGCCAATGCCGAAGGAGCCGGAATTAATCGTACGGTGATAGATAAAGTAGTTCATCAGTTGGAAAAATTGCCGTTTGAAACTACGGCATCTATGCACAGCGACTTTAAAGCAGGAAAGAATACCGAAGTCCATGGACTTACGGGAAGTGTGGTGAAACTGGGGAAAAAGAACGGTGTTGCAACGCCAACGTATGAAAAAGTGTTCAGGGAGTTATGTTCGCGAATGGATCGCTTAATACTAAAGACAAAATAATTCAACTTATTAAATTTGGCTATTGATTTTCTCTCCTTAAATTACCTGTAAACCTGCAAATCTCTCCGCTTTTTGAAATTCCCTCCATAACAACAGAATAATTATTGGCTTTGTCAGCAGTGTAAAAGCTTACGTGCACGTTCCCATTATCATCCGTTTCCAGTTCCGGATTCCAATAAATAGTAGTTCTTAAATCTGCTTTATCGTTCAACCGAACGCTGTCAACATCATATTTTGGTACATAAAACTCTGCCGGTTTTTGATAGCCTAACGGCGTAACAGTTGTTAGGCTTATTGGCTTTTGTGCTTTCCGCTCCTGACCTCTCTTGAGTGTAATTGCAATCACACCATCAGAGCCTTTTGTACCAAAGATAGCTGTATTTGCGTCCTTAAATACAGAAATAGACTCCACATCCTCTGAGTTTAAAAACTTTAAATCATTCATATCTTGTATCTTTATACCGTCAACTAAGATCAGGGGACCACCGCCATTCAAGCCTCCGGATGGTCGACCTCCACGTATAGAAACTATATATCCATTAAATTGATCTCCAACAATTCTAATACCGGTTGTCGTTATTGATAAAATATCAAAAACATTTAGACCTGGAAATTGCTTTATTTTTTCTGATGTTATCAAGTCATCCTCACCTCCAGAATAATAGGTGTTGTATTCAGTTTCTTTTTTCGCAGTTTTCACGGTTACTTCACTCAGGTTAATAACCCGCATGCCTCCCTCTGTAAAGTACTTCTCCTTGCTTTGTTTGAAGTATTCATTCTGCTCCACCGAAGCCACATTGGCTTTTAGAGGCGTCGGAATATAAACGGTTGGCTTAGGGAAAATATCTGAATCCGGAATTATCTCTACGTCTCCCAGCGTTTTTTCCTTTTTAGCTTTTAATATAAATGATGAACTATCCGGAAATTGAATCCCATCAATGGAATAACGCCCCAAGCTATCAGTTTTTGCTAATTTTATGCTGGAATTATAAGATGGAATCATAATTATTCCACATTTCCTGGATGGTTTATTAAACAGGTTCATTACTTTTCCTGAAAGCACTTGCCCCGCTTCCAGATAGAATTTAGGTGTTTGGTAAGAGGCTTTTACAATATCAGCTGTATTAAACCGCCGCCAGCCCTGAGTCAACATCAATACATCGGTTTTTTCTCTGGTGGCTGCTTTATTGTCTGCGAAATAAGTTTCGGGTTCTTCTACATACCCTTTGATATCTGAAGTCAACAACAGATTACTGATAATATTGTCCGCCAACGAATCCCGTTTTACGGTTTTTTGGTCAGTAACACTAATTGCAAAGTTTCCTTTCACTGGATTTCCCTGCTGCGAAAGAACGTTGAAATCCAGATTCACCAGCTCCCGTTTGGAATAAACAGGTTTATCACTTAGCATGGAAACAGTGGGGAAATTAAAATTTCTGACAAAACTCAAACGTTCGCAATATATATTTCCCAACGAATCGATGACTGAAAGTGAAACTATTCCGGGCGGCAGCAACGATTCGGAAATTTGACCTTCAAGATCTTTCAAAGGTTGCACGACAAACACTTTTCCTCGGGAATGTAATAGCAAATACAGTGATTCATTCGGAATCTGGGTATAATTGCTGACTTTATATAAGATCTTCCCCCGATTATAACCTAACTGAATTGCAGCACCGGTAGTTTGTGTTTTTGGAAGTTCAAATCTTTTTTCAATACCATCTGCCCGCTTAACCAAGACATAATAACGTTCATTGGGCTGGGTTTTTATCGAGAATTTGCCCATTCCCTTAACCAAAGTGGACAACTCACAAATTTCCTCATTTTTATCGGTAAAGACTTTTCCTGTTATGTCGACAGACAATCCATCCTTGCCAATAGCCTTAAAACCTAAACATTGTAAGGTGTTATCCAACAAATTCCCACTTTCGGGAAAAAACTGCACATCAAAATCAGAACTGAACTCGGGAAGGGAAATGTTGGTTTTATATTTCTCACCGTCAATCGAAACCTGTATATTTTTTTTGGAATCATCTTTCGGGTCAATTGCCATGTGCCACTTTATAGTACCTTCTTTGGCGGTAATCAACGAAAACTTTTTCTTTTTAGCGCTATCCCAGTTTTGTTTGATATCAACTCTTTTTCCGGCTATTGGATTTTGTGATGCATCAATAAATGTGAGAGTTGCCGGAATCAAGCCATCAACAGCTGTTCCATAGGTTATTTTGCCGGATATGCGGTCATCAATTTTATTTCCGATTAGAATATTTTTAGAGAAGAAAAAATCATTCCCAACATTCTGCATCCAATAAGTATAAGCCCGCAAGGAATAGGTTCCGGTGGAAATTTCGGGCTTTAGTTTTATATGACCGGCAAAACCTGTTGAATTTTTTTTGATTTTTACCCGATACAATACCGAGTCCATTTTGTCAATCAGCTCCACATAAACAAATTGGCTCAAGGAATTTGGTTCCAGCGTAGTTTCATTCACCAAATAGGCCTTAAACCAAATTTCTTCGCCAGCACTATAATAGGGTTTATCGGTCTGCACATAAATCTTTTCTTGCGGAAAATTAGTTACTTGCTTTTCAAATCGGGCATAAATGAGTTGGGTAAAATCCGACGGATTGGCTGATTGAGAAAACGAAGGAACTGATATAGCAAAAAGAGACGTTACAAAAATAAAATTAATTAGACTTTTCATAAAGAATTAGATTAAATTCGGTTGAAATAAAAAGATAATCAAATAATAAGTTTCTCAGCTCACGATGTTATACTAATTTCGTTTGTAGAATTACTTGTTTTTTAATTAAATACGCTAAATCCATGCATAAGCTCTCAACTACAACAATCTTTTTAATAAAATATTAAATGCTGCATTTGCCAATACTCATGATACGTAATAGTACATTAGCCATTGAGTGCATAAACAGTCAAAACTAATAGAGTGTGGTAACTTCAAATATACAATTTTGCAGCTGACTTGAAAAAATTGGCTCCTTTTTTTAGTTTATAGGGAAAATTTTATCGGACAACAATAATAAAAAATTACATATTGATAGGATTTTAATTTTAGCTTACAGCTTGTATTATGCGTTTTTACCAGGTTAATATTTTATGTCAAAGATACGTTAAGATTATTTACATAGGGTATCATTTTGTATCGTAAAACAGTCATATTTGTTGTAATTCAAATGCTTAATACGGTAGGAATTAAAGAAAAGTTAATCTGAGCTAATAGTAGGGCAAAATATAAAGATACACAAAGAAACCGGCGTGATATTTTGTGGACATTCCGTTGTCATCTTTGTAGTAAAAAAAGCACTTTGGAGTACTGTTTGGACAGCAAAACACACTCTCAAATAGGCTGAGTGAGTTTATTGCCCAGCAAAAGCTGTTTGATAAAAATCTCGTGTTATTAAAGGTAGTATCTACATAAATATGAAGAAAAGAAATGTAAGATAGTTTACGCTCCTCATGAAAAGAAAGAGAGTGTTTAATCCTAAAGAAATACTATCTTGCTGACAAAATAAAACAAGGCATTGACTATAGTGGCGTTTAAACTGTCTTCTTTTGATAGCTTATGTTTGGTAAGAAAGATTTGAGTAATATTGCAAGAGGTAGGAGATGAACGCATCATTCTCATTGCCAGCAATAAGAATGATGCGTTTGAAAAACAGGATAAACTTGGCGTTGGTATTTGAATTGCATTGACAGTCTAGCTGTAAATAAGTTTCAAAGTCAGAGAAACAAATTATACTCAAGTAAACTTAAATTTGATTATTCCATTTTATTCTTCATAGTAACATTTTTTTATTGTAATTTCGTCATAACCTGATTCCCAACGTATAAAATTTTCTTGACTGTTGAGCTCGTATTAGTTCCAAAACCTTTATTTTCAGCCACCAAAACAATGTTGAAAATGCGTTTCTTTAAGTCACCCGGATAATTACCCTGTTTGTCTCCAATCGTCAATGTTTGACGTTTTTCATGCCACTTGAACGAAATAATTGAATATTTTCCTTTCTCGTAGTTGTAATTATCTCCTTCATCTTCGTATAAATCGAATTTGGCATCCGCTCCTTTATATACACGAATTTCGAGCGTATCAGCCGATTTTTCCCCTGCGTATTGAATAATCTTACCCATTGGAATAATGGAGCCGGCCTTTACAAACAACGGTATTTTGTCCAGAGGAGCATCTGTTTTTACTGTTTGTCCTCCGTTAAAGCGTTTACCTGTCCAGAAGTCGTACCACCCGGCTGATTTTGGTAAATAAACATCCCATTGAGTAACATTAGGTTCAGTGATAGGAGCCGTCAGTAACGATTTTCCAAACATATACTGATATTGACTTTTTACGGCAGCAGTATCACCATTAAAATCCATTACCATCGGACGCATCATGGTCGATGCGTTCTTAGTAACCTGCCATGCCTCGGAATAAATGTAAGGCATCAAGCGGTAACGAAGATTCAGCATTTTACGCATATTGTCCTCCACTTTCTGACCGTATTTCCACGGTTCAGTCTCAGTTTGGTAACCGTGTATGCGGAAAATAGGGCTCATAGTTCCCCATTGATACCACCGGGTAAGTAACTCCTGGTATTTTTCATCGGTATATTGCGAACGTCCCGGACGGAAGAATCCGCCAATATCAGTAGTCCAGTATGGCAAACCTGTAATGGTATAGTTTAGCCCGGCAACAATCTGACGTTTATAGGTATCCCATGTTCCACCAATATCGCCCGACCAGTTGATAATACCATACTTTTGCTGACCCAGAAAAGCAGATCGGATTAGGATACATACCCGCTTATCGGATGTGGTTTTGCGTTGCCCTTCGTACACTGCCTGACTTACAAACAATGGATAAGTGAGGCGATAAAAGTCTCCCAGTCCAAGAAATGTTTTCTTATCTTTCAATCCATCATTTTCAGGCTCGGTAGCATCCATCCACCACGAATCAACACCTAAACTAAAGAGGTTTTGATTCAATGCATTCCAATGGGTTTCGCGTCCTTTTGGATTGAAAACATCCACCCACAGACTGTTGGGGATAAACAGGTTATTGTCCACATAATCTTTAGCTACTTCCGATTTTTTGTCCAGATTTTCCCAAACAGAAATATTGAAATGTGCATTCAAATCGTGCAACTCTTTGATAAATCCGGCCGGATTGGGATAATTCGCTTCGTCGAACTTAGGAACACCCCAACCGTATTTACCCCAGTATTGCCAATCCTGCACAATCACGTCCACCGGAAGGTTTCTTTTGCGAAATTCCTTAATGGTTTCAACCAAATGCGTTCCCGAGGTATAACGTTCGCGACATTGCCAAAAACCATACGCCCATTCGGGAAACATTGGTACGCTGCCCGATAGATTCCGATAAGAAGCAATCACGTTGTCGGCCGAGGGGCCGTAGAAAACAACATAATCCAGTGCCTGAGCCACCGGCGAACGGAATGTAGTGGAATTATCACTCTTCCGCCACGACAGTTTAGGCGAATTGTTCGATTTGCAAAGTATCTGCACCTGATGTTCTCCTGCTTTCAAATTAACCAATGTTCCGGCAGTTGGTGGAAGCCACATATTACTTTGGTCCATGCATGGCTTTCCATCAATAACCACAAAATGACGGTTACCCATATCGCCCAAGTCCAGAAATATTGAATACTCGCCATCGGCCGGAACATTCAGTTTTCCCAGGTATAACGATTGATTCTGAGACACTCTTTGTGTGCCTGAAGTAGTAGTTACCTCAGCCATTTGATTACTTCCGGCCGAAGATTGCTGTTGCTTTTCAAGAGTAACGAAGTTACTGGTCGGATTAAAGTCCGTAAGTCCGTACTGATGCCACATTAAACCATATCCTTTGCTTGAATAAATAAAAGGAATGGCAATCTGCGTATTCACTTGAGTCAACTGACGGGCTACGTTTTTCAAATTGTATTGTCCATCCTGAAATTGGCCCAACCCAAAGATGTATTCATCGGCAGGCGATTCAAAACTTTGCTCAACTGCAAAACAAGATTCACCCTGAATAGAGTCAGGTGAAAGTTTTCGCGCACCTTCTTTTTCGCTCAAAAAAACCTTGCCGGCATTGTCAGCATACGACAACTTACCGGTTTGCTTATCAAGCGATACTCTGATTTTTGCAGTTTTTATTTCAAGTTTGGAAGGTGAATCGGCAACCTGAAACGCTGGAGCCGCAGCACCAGATGTGAAAACCAGTTCAGGTAAATTTCCTTCTGACACCTTGTAGAATTTTATTCTAACGCTGTTGTCGGACAACGGAGAAATACTAAGTGTTCCATCCGAGAAAGTAACATTTACCTTGTCAGGCAACTGTTTAAAGCTTTTTACCATCTGCCCTTGGCAAAGAAGAGGAAAAAGGCTAATTGTTAATAGGCATTTTAATTTCATATTGATTTTGTTTTCATAAATTATGGAATAAAATTGTGGTATATAGACCACAATTTTATTCCTATAAAAGGTTACTTATTTATTGTAAAAAATCACTTATTCTTATTCAGAAAATATCAATCAACCTTAAACACTACAGAAGTTGCAAAAGGCATTTTCTCAGGACATGTTATAGCCAAACCATCAGCTTCCATTTTCCATTGCAGTTTTCCATTGTAGCCTAGCAGTTTTACATCTTTAATTGGTTTGTTAAAGTGTTTTGCATCTGTGCCAAGCGATTTGATTTTCAACTGCATTCCGGGTGCTGGTACGTTCATGCAAAATGCATAAAGTGCACCATTCTTGCCAACAGTAAAACGAATATCCTGAGCATCGAATTTAAATTCAGCATGTTTACGATTCAAAGAGCCACCGGGAAGCATTTTCAACTTGCCGTTGATTTGCTCACCTTCGCCGGGAATCTTCCATGCATGGCTTCCGTAAACAGCTTCTCCGTTACGCTTCATCCAAGTGCCAACTTTTTTCAACATATTCATGCTGCCTTCATCCAACGAACCGTCTGGTAAAATAGAGATACACAGTGCTGCATTACCATCGCGTGCAATGGCTTCAACAATGTAGCGTATCATCATTCCAGAATCGTAGGTAAAGTCCGGTGCATAAAACCAGTCACCCACCGGTGCTTCGGCAATCCAGGGTTGATCGGTTTTGATATTTGCCGGAACGCCAAACTCTTCGGTATTCACAGTTCCATTGGTTTTGT